>Ga0126343_10000022_pt1 | contig 45924 bp, 37 predicted proteins | sample Cyp2metagenome_FD_92531 | JGI IMG/M metagenome (GOLD analysis project Ga0126343, IMG submission 92531) | Coral microbial communities from Lord Howe Island, Old Settlement Bay, Australia - Cyphastrea 2 metagenome | ecosystem: Host-associated > Invertebrates > Cnidaria > Coral ...
GAACGTCCTTCGACAGGCTCAGGATGAACGTCCTTCGACAGGCTCAGGATGAACGTCCTTCGACAGGCTCAGGATGAACGTCCTTCGACAGGCTCAGGATGAACGGAATGTGGTGGTACTTTTCTTAGGAGTAGTCACGAAATAACTTCCGCATTTATGGAATCTGAACTCCGTTCGGACTGAGTTCGTCGAAGTCCGGTGACAGCACCCTTCGACTTTGCTCAGGGTGAACGGAAACCGGGAAGTTATTTCGGGACAGATCCTTAGTTGGCAAACTCACTCCACCGTCGCACGAAACAGATGACCAATCTCCGCTATGCGGGCAAAGCGTTTTACGCCGTGCTGGCGGTTGTCAAAGCGAATGGAAAAGTTCGTGTCGTTCACCTCGATCACCTGGCCACGGCCAAAAATGGCATGGTCGATCATCGCCTTCAGCTGCCACGGGCCGTCGTCGTTCACCATTGCTGGTAAACCGTTTGCAGCCTGTTTCTTTTTTGCCGGGTTGTTTTGCGCACCGCGGCGTTTTGCCGGTCGGGTGTTGCGTGTTATCACCGCTACTTGCTGTAATCGCTCCGCCAGCTGTGGCCGGGCTGAGCAGATATAACGCTTTGCCACCGGTGTCAGCCCGGTTTTCTCAACGGCATCGGCCAGTGCCTCGTCCGACGGTTCATGCAACAGATCGCTCAGGGGCAGCACATAGGGCAGGTTCATCTCTGGCACAAAAGGGCTGATGCCGTCCGGGGATTTGCCGGCACGAGCCAGATTTCCTTCGGCAGTAAACAGGTGTAACTGTTGTTTGGCCCGGGTCATGGCCACATAAAGCAGACGACGTTCCGCTTCTATGGTGGCCGGCCCGCCGGTGGCGTCATCTTCGCGCAGAAAAGGCCAGTACTGGCGGGTCAGGCCGGGAATCAACACCACCGGCCACTCCAGCCCCTTGGCGCGATGACAGGAACTGAGGGTAATGCCGCTGCGGGCGTGCTGGCGTTGTTGCCGGCGTTCAACCAAATCGACAATGTGCTGGCAGCATTGGCCGGTGGGCAGGTCAAGCTGCCTGAGAAAGCGCACAAAGCCCTTTATGGCCAGAATCTGCTCCTGGGTGCGCTGGTCATTCAGGCTCATCGAACGAATACTGTCGTACATATCGGCGCGTTGAATATAACCGCTCATCAGGGTGTGCGCCGGATGCCCGGCACCACATTGTTCAAGCCAGGACCAAAGCTCGGCGCGCCTGGCCAGTTTGCTGGCCTGAAAGTTACGGAGGTCGGTGATTTTGTCGACCAGTGTGCCCAGGGTCTGGCCAATGCCTTGCCCGCAATGGGCTAACTGCTGACACAGCCAGTCGATATGGTGATGCTTGATGCCAACGTGTGGCAACGTCAGCAGCCGGAACAGTGTTTGCTGGCGCAGCTCCGGAGCCATTTCAGCAAAACCGCCGCTGGCCAGCGTCATGGCATCCATCAGGGTGGCGATTTCCGGACGCTGGAACGGCGACGGGCCATCGCTGCTGTAGCCAATGCCCACCTCCAGCAGGTTCAGTTCAATGGGCACCGACTGGGCCCATACTCGCACTAGGATAGCCAAGTCTTCCGCCGGAGTGCCTGAAGCCAGGTAGTCCGTCAGCGCAGCAATCATAGAACGACTGTCGTCCGATGACCGTTGGCTGATGCGAATCAGCGAAGGTGAGTTATCGGGATGGGCGATGCACAGCACATCCTTGCGTGCCTGGTTGTGGCTGATCAGGTGGCTGGCGGCCAGGGCAATGCTGTGGCCGTAGCGAAAGCTGTGGGGCAGGGTCAGTTCCTGCACCGTGGCAGTGTGGCCATAATCGTGCTGAAAGTGCCTGAGAATGTTGTCGATATTGGCACCGGCAAATTCGTAGATGGTCTGGTCCGGGTCACCCACCACCACCATACGGGCCCGTTCCCCGGCAATCAGCTGGGTAAAGCGGTGCTGCAAGGTGGAGGTATCCTGGTACTCATCCACCACAATGTAATCCATTTTGTTGGTGATTCTGGGCAGCAGTTCGGGCTGAGCCTCGATCAGCGTGACCGGGTCGTAGAGCATATCGGTAAAGGTGATGGCTCGCTGCTGGTGGCGCCACTGCTCAAACTGCTGGAACAGTTTGAGCAAATAACGGTGTTCATCGCTCAGGCCACTCTGCCCGAACCACTGCTGTGGCGTGGTCAGGTGGGCTTTTACCGACTCAATAAAGCCGATGGCGTTTTCAATCAGCCGGGCAGCGTCGGCGCGCATCCGGTCTTTAATGGCCTCTGGTGCCAGTTGCAGAATCAGTGTGCGTACCTGTAACTCCACCGCTTTTTCTGACAATGGTCGTTTATTGTAAGGCTCGCGTACCTGCCAGCTTTCGAGGGTGCGCAGCAGCTTCAGGCCAGTGGCGTGATACGTGCGAATCTCTGGCAATACCGGGTGGGTGGTGTTGCTGAGTTTACGGGTAAAGTCGATTTGTGCTGCTTTGTTGAACATCATCACCATCAGTCGGCGCGGCTCAACGCCCCGGTCCAGCAGGTTGCTCACCAGTTGTGCCAGCGTGGTGGTTTTGCCGGAACCGGCAACGGCGATGCACAGGGCATGATCCTTATGGTGGTCGGCAACCGCCTGTTGGTGTGGTGTCAGTTTCATCGGGTTGTGCGCACAAGGTAAGATCGGGAAGGCTAGCAAAAAAATGGCCGCGGACAAAGCGGGTAACCATGTATCGGAAATTTTCTGTGGCGATAAAACGACGATCGCGGAATAATCCGGCAACTTTTTTCAAGGATCACCGTGCTATGGCTTCCCTGTATTTTTACTACTCGTCCATGGATTCGGGCAAAAGCACCTACTTGCTGCAATCGGCCCACAACTATCAGAGCGCCAACAAGCGGGTGCTGTTGCTGGTGCCAAAGATTGATGACCGTTACGGGGTGGGCAAAATTACCTCCCGGATCGGTCTGCAAAGCGATGCGTTGGCGATCTCACGCACTGATGATCTGCAGCAGCTGGTGGCCAGTGAGTTTGAACAAGAGTACATCGCCTGTGTGATGGTGGACGAAGCGCAGTTTCTGACGGTAGAGCAGGTGTGGCAGCTCTCCGATGTGGTGGATGTGCTGGGCATTCCGGTCTTGTGCTTTGGCCTGCGCACCGACGCCTTTGGCAAGGCATTTGCCGGCAGTGAGGTGCTGCTGAGTATTGCCGATGAACTGACCGAGCTGAAAAGCATCTGCAAGCGCTGCGAGAAAAAAGCCAATATGCAGTTGCGGCTGGACAGCGACGGTAACCCGGTAAAAAGCGGCAGTCAGGTACAGGTTGGTGGTAACGACAGTTATCTTTCCGTGTGCCGCAAGCATTACAAGGCGCTGATGGGGCTGTGAATTTGGCTGCGCCCGGGGTATGGGTATCAGCGCTCAGCGGCACTAGGTCAGGGTCATCCAGCGCGCAATACCCAGGGCGGTCATCACCAGCTCCACCGACAGGGCCGCCAGGATCATGCCCATCACGCGGATAATAATGGCTGAGCCGTTATGGCCAATCACCCGGAAAATCCGGTCGGCAATCAGCATCAGGGCGCAGGTGATCAGCAACACCGCAGTCATGGCACCGGCAGTCATGGCCTGTTGGGCAAGGGTTTTGGCGTGGTTGTCGGTCAGGACAATCACCGCCATGATGGCTCCGGGGCTGGCAATGGACGGCACTGCCAGCGGGAAAACCGCCAGCTGATGACCAGGCTCGCGGGAGCCGGAACACTGCTCCGGGTCAGAAAAAATCATTTGCAGACCGAACAAAAACAGAATGACGCCGCCGGCCAGTTGCAGGGAGATAAGCCGGATGTCCATGGCCTTGAGGATAATCTGCCCAAGCACCAGGGCCGTCAGCAGAATAACAAACGCGTAAGCGGTGGCCTTGAGTGCCACCCGGCGTTTTTGCGACTGCGACAGGCGGGCCGTCAGGCCAGTGAACAGGGCGAGGGTGCCTACCGGGTCGATGGTTGACCAGAGCATAATAAAATCTTTGAAAAAGTACTCCATGACGACTCCTGTCCACGCATATTTGGTTGTTGGCAAGTGCCTGTTGTGGTTGGGCATCGTCTGATGCCCGGCAAGCAGTGGCAAAGCTACCTGACGACACTTGTTATTTATCTTCTGGCGGACAGCGATGGTTGAGGGTGACGGCCACCGATGATCGACCACAGTATCTATTAAATAAGACGAAAGTCTTTTGTCCAGTCCATGAAGGCATCCGGGCGGAAAATCAGCAGTATGCATGCATGTTTTGTTTGTCGGCTTCTATTTATAATGGCCGGCGTATTTCTTATCAGAATTACCATACAACAGACTTGGATGTAATGTCTAAGGCCCGTTTTATATGTTTAGTGTCGTTTAGTTAACAGATCTTTATGGAAGTCTTTTAATGGAATTGTCGCTGCTGCAACTGGTTGCGGCTATGGTGGTGGTTGGGTGCGGGGCTGTGGTGCAGGGCACCATCGGTTTTGGCATGGCCGTGGTGGCTGTTCCTTTTCTGTATCAGATAGAGCCGTCTCTGGTGCCGGGGCCGCTGATTTTTTCGGGCATGGCCATCGGTGCGCTGTCTGCCCGGCGTTATGCCAGCGAAATTGATGCTTCAATTCTGGGCTACGCCTTGATGGGCCGACTACCCGGCTCGTTACTTGGCGTGTTTATTCTGACGCTGGTCAGCGGTCCGCACCTGAGTCTGGTGCTCGGTGGTTCGGTGCTGTTGGCAGTGATCGGTAGTCTGTCGCCGTACAAGCTCAATGCGACACCCATAACGTTATTTGCTGCTGGTTTTTGTTCCGGGGTGATGGGCACTGCCGCTTCCATTGGTGGGCCGCCCATGGCGTTGTTGCTGCAAAATGAGAGTGGTAACCGCATCAGGGCCAACCTGTCGATGTTTTTTGTGGTGGGCAGTTTTATTTCACTGGTCGTGCTGGCGCTCAATGGCCTGCTGTCTTTGGCACAGCTGGGGTATGGGTTGCTGCTTTTGCCAGCGGTTTTTATTGGTCACAAGGTGGCCAGTAACGTGGCCGGGCGGGTGGAAAAAGAGCGAATTCGCCAGATTATGCTGGTGCTGTGCAGTGTGTCCGGGCTGACGGCCATGCTGTCTGTATTTCGGCTCTTTTGAAAAATGAGTGGGTCGGGTGTTTTGGCTGGGCAAATCCCTCGCTACCTGAAACTTTGACCCACCTTGAGTTGTCCCATAAGAAAGCGATCGGCATGACAGTCAAAGAGGAGGGAGGTATGGATTTTGTAGGGTTGTCTGAGCAGCTGTCTGCATTGCTGTCTGATGAGCCGGCCAGAGAGCTTCCTGGCGCCAGAGTGGATGGGGCTGGTTACCTCCGCGGTGCTGGCTATGACGCTGGCCATGATGCTGGCTATGACAATGGAGAGTCCCGTGCCGTTGGGATCAATGATCGCAAGGTTGATCGGGTTATGGGCCAGGAAGAGATTTCAGTTCAGGAATTTGCTGATCGGCTTGCCCAGCTGTTGACTGTGTTGGACAAGGACAAGGTTGCATACATCGGGAGAGTTCGGGAATATCTTGAACGCTGCGATGGTGCACAAAATCTTCTGGATATTTTGCCAAGGTTATTTGTTGATCGGCTGCTGAATGACATTGACTGGCCGCAGGCATCACACAGATACCTTGCCTCTCTGCTTGACGATGCCGTTGCGGCACTTAAGCATGGTGCCGACCTTCAGCAAACCAAAGAGCATCTCGATTGCTATGTGCAGATGATGAACGGGGTTTTTGTTCAGGGCATCTTTGAGAGCTCCGCTGGCCAATCCAGAAAGCTTGAGGTGTTGTTTGAGGCTGCTATTGATTTGCAGCTATGTGTCTGGCAAAGGGATCATGCCAACGTCCCCGAACTGTCTGTATTGGGGGCCAAACCGTGGGAAGATTCCGAGGTGATGTCATGCCTGGCCCAGAGTCATGGTTATGTATTTTGTTCTGGCCAGTCAGTGAGAAAATCGTCAGTCGGCACGGAGCCATCTGGTGGTGATGAATCGTCGAGTGATGATAAATCATCAGGCAGCGACAAACCTTCGGACGTGCCGAGGGATCGGGTACGTGTTAGACCGGTACGCATCCTGGACCCGCTGTGCGCGCCCTGGCATCGGTATTTTAGTTCGAGGCAGCCTGCTGTCAGGGTGGAGATGCCCAACCATTGGAGGTCGTCTGACACGTCACCTGAAGTAGAAAAACTGGCGAATCTGAAGACCGGATTCTATGACCTCAGTTTTGACAATTATCTGTTTGTTGGCGACGCTACCAGTCCGACAAGGTTTTCGGTTTACCGGGCCACGGGGATACAGTTTGGCTTTCAGGACCCGCTCTGTCTTTATGAGTATTTAGATCAGAACCATTACTCGTACGTGAAGATTGAGGCGCTTGAGTACTGTCCGAGGTACTTCATTCATTATATTGCTGACACTGGGGTTCCCGACCACGTGAGTGAGGCACTGGCCACTCTGGGGCTTGACGAGGGGTCTCTGTCATCGGTGAATTACAAGGATTTTGTACGGAATTTTCGCAAGCAAGCTTTGCTACTCCACCCGGACAAGATAGGCGATATTGGCCATGAACGGTTTTGTCGCCTGTCGCAGGCTCGGGAGACCGTGGAGCAATGGCTGCAGGGACAGTGGGTTGACGATAATACTCAGGATGAGGAATAATCGCTGACACTGCGCTGATTTGACCTTGGCTTGCGAGCGCTTTAAAAATTCCGCTAAAAGAAGGGTTTCCGTTAAGAACTTGTTGAAACCACTCCGTTAGCGCTGAGTGGTTTTTTTGTGCCTGTTGAACCGGGAGCGGCTGGTAAATACCCTAACGGCGGTCACCGACAGCACGCGAGAAACGTCAGGAACCTCCCGGTGCATTGACAGGCAGGAGCTGTAATGATTGAACTGAAAAACCTGACCAAGGTGTTTGACCCCGGTGGTGTCAGGGCCATTGACGGGGTGAACCTCACTGTGCCCGAAGGCACTGTTTATGGTGTTATTGGCTCCAGTGGTGCCGGTAAGAGCACGCTGATTCGTTGCGTCAACCTGTTGGAGCGGCCCACCTCCGGTCAGGTGCTGGTGGGTGGTCAGGATTTAACCTCTCTGGGGGAAAAAGCCCTGCGTCAGGCCCGGCACACCATTGGCATGATTTTTCAGCACTTCAACCTGCTGTCCAGTCGCACGGTATACGACAATGTTGCTTTGCCACTGGAACTGGCCGGAGCCAGCCGGCAGGAGATTGAGCAAGCCGTACAACCCTTGCTGGAGCTGACCGGGCTGGCCGACAAAAAAGACAGTTACCCGGCACAGTTATCTGGCGGGCAAAAACAGCGGGTGGCCATTGCCCGGGCACTGGCCAGCAAGCCCCGGGTGCTGTTGTGCGACGAAGCCACCTCTGCTCTGGACCCACAGACCACGCGTTCCATTCTGGCTCTGCTTAAGGACATTAATCGCCGGCTGAAGATCACCATCCTCATCATCACCCACGAAATGGATGTGGTGAAAAGCATCTGTGACCGGGTGGCGATTATGAGTCATGGCAAGGTGATCGAGGAGAACGATGTGGAGCAGTTCTTCCTCAGCCCCCGTACCGAGCTGGCTAAAGAGTTTGTGCGCAGCGCCATTCATGAGAAACCGCTGGCAGAGATTGAAGCGCGGTTTCAGGCTGAACCGTCAGCCGGTGCCCGGCCGGTGGTGCGCCTTACGTTTGTCGGCCAGGGGGTGGTTCAGCCGCTGATCACCCGTGCGGCCCGGCAGTTTAATACCGATTTCAACATTCTGCAGGCCGATATCGAAACGGTTAATGAGAAGGCAATGGGTTTTTTGATGGTGGAGATCATGGGCGAACCCGAAGCCATTGAACAGTCATTGCAGTTTTTGCGCGGTGCAAACGATGGACCAAACGGCAGTACCGTCCAGGTGGAGGTGATTGGTTATGTCAGCTGATGCGTGGTCATTATTATTAAAAGCGCTGTGGGAAACCCTCTACATGGTGGTCAGCTCCGGTGTGATCAGTTTTGTCCTGGGTATCCCCCTGGGCGTACTGCTTTACGTTACCCGCACCGGGCGCATTCTGGAAAACACCATGGCCAATCGCACGTTGGGTGCGCTGGTCAATGCCGGGCGTTCCATTCCGTTTATTATCCTGATGGTGGCCATCATTCCTCTTACACGACTTTTGACGGGTACTTCCATCGGTACTACGGCTGCCATTGTGCCGTTGTCGGTGGCTGCCATTCCTTTTGTTGCCCGCATTGCTGAAGGGGCTTTGCAGGAGGTGCCTACCGGTTTGGTGGAAGCGGCTCAGTCCATGGGGGCCAGCCCCATGCAGATCATCACCCGGGTGCTGCTGCCTGAGGCCAGGGCGGGGCTGATTAACGGCATGACCATTACTCTGGTAACGCTGGTCAGCTACTCCGCCATGGCCGGTGCCATTGGTGGTGGTGGCCTTGGCGACCTGGGCATTCGCTACGGTTATCAGCGTTTTGATGGGGTCATTATGCTGGTGACGGTGGTGGTACTGATTGCCTTGGTGCAGCTGTTGCAAATGGTCGGTGATCGCCTGCAGCAGCATTACGATCGCAGTCATTAAGCGTGGCATAGTTTTGGAGAGAGATGATGAGTAAATGGTTGACCATGATAAAAGTTCTGGCCTGCTCGGCACTGTTTGCCGTGCTGGCCGGCTGTAGCCAAAGCAACGACGGCAGTGGCCCGCTGAAAGTGGGGGTGATGGCCGGTCCGGAGGCCGACGTGATGAAAGTGGCGGCAGACATTGCCCGGCAGGATCACCAGGTTGAGGTGGAGTTGGTGGAGTTTTCTGACTACCTTTCGCCCAATATTGCCCTGTCTGACGGCAGTATTGATGCCAATGCCATGCAGCACCAGCCGTACCTGGATAATATCGTGCGTGATCGCGGCTTTACGCTGGTGGCGGTGGGCAACACGTTTGTCTACCCCATTGCGGCGTACTCGAAAAAACTCAACGACATCAGTGAGCTGCAAGATGGTGCCCGCATTGCCATTCCGAACGATCCCAGCAATGAAGGCCGAACGCTGATCCTGTTGCACCAGCGCGGTTTGATCAAACTGAAGGACGCGAATAACCTGGCCGCCACCCCGGCCGACATTGTGGAGAATCCTCGCAACTTCCAGTTTGTGGAGCTGGATGCGGCGCAGTTGCCCCGGGCTCTGGACGATGTGGAGCTGGCATTTATCAACAATACCTACGCAGTACCGGCTGGCTATATACCAACGCGGGACGCTTTGCTGGTGGAGGATAAAGACTCGCCTTACGTCAACTTGATTGTTGCCCGTGAAGATAACAAGGATGATCCCCGGGTGCTGGCCCTGGTTAAGGCATACCAGAGTGATGCTGTGGCAGCAAAAGCGCATGAGCTGTTTAAAGGCAGTGCCGTTGCCGGTTGGCAATAACGTCCGTTCTTGCCATAGTGAAACTGGCCTTCGTTTGTCCTGATACCATTGCGGATCCGGGATGAACGGAGTGCCGGCAGGGCCTGGTCACAATGGTGAGTCAGGCTCGGATTCTGCCATTAATGCCAGCATCTGTTCCACGCTCATACTCTCGATTTTCGATTGCGCGAAATCCTCGGAAAAATCAGACTCTTTTTGCAGCCAGCTGAGGTCCGGAGGCTCTATAAGACAGTCAACGTCTTCCGGCATGGTATCCTCAAGTGCTCCTGCCCCATTGCCTTGCTCAGCAAATACTGTTGCAGATTTGCCAGCGGCCGGTTCCCCGGAGGTGGTTTTTGGTTGCTCCATCCTGGCTGCCTTTTTGATATGCGCCAACGCCAGCTTTTTACAGATATTCGGATGCGCATTGTGATGCTCAAAGTCCGTGGCCAGGAAAAAGGCCTTCAGATGGTTAACAGACCAGTTGGTGATCACAAAACCTGTTTGGGTCAGAGTGAACCTGGGTCTGGGCAAATGCGGGGTGTTGTCCTGACAGGCAATAAACGACAACGTTTTATCACTGGTGCAGCGGTACCCCACGCGATTGAGCTCCATCAGCATGGCGACGACGAAATGCCAGAGCCGCTCATTGCCGGTCATGACTGCCGCGCCATCGATAATGAGGCCTGTTTCCGGGCCTTGCATACCGACTCGGGAAAAACAGTGATCAGGAACCTCGCCCGGACAATCGATGGGGTAGTATGCCAGCAATAATCCGTCCATCAGCGCCTGGATCACAGGTAGCCCGGGTGGGTTGCTTTTCGTCGGTCGCCAGACCAGGCAGGCATCAAGAAAGGCTTTCATCGTCTGTTTGTTGCCCTGACGATACACATGGTGCAGCTGCCTGACCGTGGGCACAGTCAGGAACAGACGGTCAACATGAGTCACGTACACCTGGCGATCGTCCTGACTCCAGAGGATTTCCAGCAGCATTCGCTTTTGATTGGTGTTTAATGGGAACCTGGCATTTATCTTTGCCATGGACGTTGCCAGAGATTCCCACTGCTGTCTGTCTGGCACCGGAGAGAGGTTTTTGCACAGTTCGATGTAATTGAGCCAGTGTGGTGCTGCCAGTTGTGACAGGGCAAAGCTGATGATATCCAGCGGTGCTGGCACAAGCAGAGCATCGGTGACGGTGTCCATGTCTGGGGTGTTGTCATTGAACTTTGCCAGCCATAAGCGCACACCGGCGCCCCCCAGATTGAGCACGATGGCCTGCATAGTAGCCAGAGCCGAGTGTCTGGAGGAAAAATAAGTCGCATGCAGAAAGTCTTTAAACTCCTCCGCACTCAGGCGCCATTTGTCAGGATGCACGCAAAACAGGGCAAACGGTTTGAACCGGTCCTCCGGCGCCAGAGTGTCTTTGGACTCAGGTTGTGGCAGCAAGTCTTGATGGAAAATTTTCTCAAGAGTCTTCTGGTGTTTTCTCAGCATACACAGCTCGGGTACGCCAGCGTTGCTAAAAAACTGACCGAGCAGGTTCAGATAGATTGTGGTTTGCCCTTCGGGTAGCCATTGTAAAAAGTTGCGGACTCCTGCAGCAGAAGGGATGCCCAGAGCGTGGCAGACAACGGCCAGGGTGTTGAACAACATCTTCTTTTGTTCGACTTGCCCCAGGGTGAGAAAATCAGTAACCAGGCTGGCATCGGGAATGCCCCGCCCTTTGCACATGGAGGCAACAGTGGGAATAAGTGCGCGGTCGTCATCCTGAAAAAGGTGGATAAAGTTGAGTACTTCATTGGCGCTTGGCATCCCCCGGGCGTAACACATGGTGGTAATGAAGGAGAGTTCCCTTCGATGGTCCCGGAGCCCTTCCAGTCCGGCAAAATCATTAATGTGGTTGAGGTCGGGCAAGCCCTTGCCTCTATACACATTACACAGCTGTCTCAGGCACGGGCTGCCGGCAACCTTGCGTATGTAGTCATCGCTCGTATCCGTCAGAGTCTGTATTTGGTATTTGTATGTCATCATGTTGGAAAGGCAGTAAGAATCACGGATTTCTGCATTGTCAACCACAGAAAAGAATACCCCGGCCTTGTAAAAATAATCGCTCATAAGTTGGTAGTCATCGATCACCCGGCACTGTTTCAAGGTGGAAAACAGTGAGGGGGTGGGCGGATTGCGGCGGTTGAGGGCTAACCTGATTCCGCGTGTTGCCAGAATGTCCAGTACCTTCGCCGCATTGTTGAGCAGAGTCTGAATGCTCCCGATGTGCAGGTACTGTTGCAATGCCGGTTGATGTTCCTGCACAAACTGGCCAATAACGGCTGCGAATGCGCCACTTGCCTGTGTGCTATGGGTCTCTTTCAGTCTCTTGATGTCCCCGGGTCTGGTCATGTCATGGATTTGCTCAGGGGCAGGCAGACCTTTGCCCAGCTGATGCCGGGCCAGATCTAACAGAAGGGGGTGGCTGGCGACTGTTTCGATGTCGGCGTCGTCCATGAGCGTAAACATCTCTATGTGTAGCCGGTGTTTCAACATGGTGCACAGACACTCAGTATTCCTGATGCGTGCGTTGTCAACGGCATTAAAAAACACCGTAGCCTTGTGCAGAAATGATGAAATAATCCGGTGATCCTTAACCACATCCAGAGAGGTCAGGGCATTAAACAAAAGGGCTGAAGTCTTGTTTCGTCGGTGGTTGAGCGTTAACCGGATACCCCGTTGCTGCAGTGCGTCAATCAGTGTTGCGCCGTCGTTTAATAGGGCTTTCGTGCGGTCATCGTTTTGGTTGTTTCGCAAATGGTTCTGGTGGGAGAGGCAGAACCTGCTCAGGACCACCTTCATATCAGGAGCGGCGGCCAGGGGGGCTGGCAGGTTAATATCGGGCAGACCCTTGCCGTTGTAGCGGGCGGCCAGACGCGTCAGGCAGGGATTAATGGCAACATGCTGAATCGCTTCGTCGCGCATATTGATAAATGCCTGTATGTGTCTTCTGTGGTGTAACATGCTGGACAGGCAGCTGGTGTCGCTGATTTTCTCTGGATCCACAGTGGTAAAAAACACTGTAGCCTTGCGAAAAAAACTGCCGAGCAGCCAGGGTTCAGTCTCCAGGCTGTAGTTGCCAAGTCTGGCAAACAGGATAGGCGTGTGAGGTGCTTCGGGCAGTAGTGACAGTTCAATGCCGCGTACGCGGAGCGTTGCGAGAAAGACAGAAGCGCTGGTCAGGACAGCCTTGATATGCCCGTTGTGCCGGAACCTTTGCAACCTCTCCTGCATCGTCGGAGGAAAGCTGGCAATGGCCGCGATCAGTCCGGTATCTGAGGTGGCGTTGTGCATTTGTTCGGCTGAGAGAACGAAGGATGCGGCAGGACCCGGATGACTCACTCGCGACGAGCCCGCTGTCGGGGAATCTGGTGCAGTGCTGATGATTCGTTGTTTAATCGGGGGACTGCTTGGCAGTTCTGGCACTGCGTTGTTTGCCAAAAGTGATTTGTCGTGTTGTGTAAGTCGCAGGGCTAAACCGCTGTTGCCAGCACTCTTTTGGGGCTGTTTTCTGCCACTCACAGCCTCAGGCCGGGAGGTGTCAGCCATTTCACCTTGCTTGGGCAAGGTAAAGCCGGTGGAAGTGTGTATCCGAGGAAAGTCCATAGGGCTCTTGACCTGTCAGTTGTGATAAAGTTCATCATGCCTTGTCTGCCAGAGAGACATTTCTGGCAGACCTTTTATGGGGGAGAGCGTGTTGGGGCGAGAAGCCCCCGGCGAGCTGGTTGGCAGAGGGTGTCAATTGGTATTTTGCTCATCGGCTTGCTGGCTTAACGTGTGGATAATCGTTGCCGCAAATTTGGTGAATCCCTGTGTCAGACTCATAAATGGGAAGGTGCCGTTTTCCACACCCACCGTCGGCTGCTCGCTGCTGTTAGAAAACTCCTTGGGATACTGCTTGTCCTGAACGCCGTCGATATCGCCCGGGGGGTGAAGATAGAGACGGGAGTCAAAGTGGTGATCTCTCTGGTAATCGGTGGCGAAGTTGCGAGTGCTCTCACTGGAGGTCGTCCAGTACAGGACCTCCCGGACTGATCGTCGCAGCCAGGCCTGAAAATCCCGCGGTGATGTACACAGCCATTGTTCCGGGGATGGGTGTTCTTCTTTCAGCAAGCCGAGTAAAAATTGCTGCATCAATTGTGAGATAAACTCACCGAGCCTGAGGTTGGCTTCCTCTGAATCGATATGGTAATCGGGCTGATCCCGGTGCAATCTCCCATAGAGAAGGACGTTAGCAACCAGCACTTCAACGATATAGTTGGCAAGGCATACATTTTGCCCGACCCCTTGGAAATGAAGGAGCTGTCGGTCGCCGTCATGTGAGAAGTAGCTTTTCAGTTGGCCAAAGCGCTCGTAATCAACCAAGTCAGCCAAGCCACTGTGGCGATAATCCGGCTGCCCTGTATTCTCGTCATTCAAGAAATCGAGCCGACCACACAGTGCCAAATCACCTGTTCTGAAGAGACTGTTCAGGGCTAACCAGCGTCTGCCTGGCCTCTTGACGTGAAATGCAGGTATCGTGCTGGTATGTAAAAAGCCCATCGCGCACCATCTGGCCAAGTCATGGATGGCACGCAACATGCCAGCCACTGCCTTGGCACAGGGGGCTTCTGGTGAGTCGGAGGCGGGTCTCCAGGCATAGTTTGCGTAGTCCAGGGATGACGTCGTATAACAATAACCGAAAGCGTAGGGCTGGCCTTCATTGACACGCAATTCGACCTCGTTAAGGGATTGTCGCAGACTTTTCGGGATTGCGTACCAGGGCAATTTACACAGATGGACGGGTACGGGTATCTCGCTTTTCAGTCCCAGCTCAGTGACTTTACCTTCTCCATGGAGATAGCGGTGCATCAGGCACTCTTTGACCAGCTCGGACGCATCCTCATCCCAGCGCTGCAATTTGAAGTAAAGCGGTTGCTGATCGCCACTGAAAATCAATGTGCGCCCCTGGCAGATGGTATTTTGCGAGGTGAATTCCGGCAGTGGTATTTTATTGAATACAGACTGTTTTGCCAGTTCGCGGTTGATGAACTGTTCGAGCCGATCGCCTTTGTCTTGCTCTGGCATTTTGGCCAGTGTGCCTTGCTGGCAAACTGATTTGAGCTCCGCCAACATCTTGTTGGTTATTTGAAAGGTCAGAGGGTTGCCCGGGTTGATTAGCCTCGCGGCTGTTTCTTCGCGTAATTGAATGCCCCTGGTTGGGTGGTTCACCAAATACAAAAGTGTTAACTTGAACTCTTTTTCCAGCCCTTGAATGGCCATCCAGGAATAAAAATCGATTTGGTTGACGGCCACATCCCGAGCCTTGTTGAGCATGATGCCTTTAATGAAACAAATCAGCTCTTCTTTAGCTTGAGATGGTGGTGCAGCGTATGCTACCGGCAGTAGTTCTTGCAGATGACGGTCCAACGGGGTTGATTCACTTTTCAAGCCATGCAGCAGATCCGGTAATATGGTGTGTAGAAATGGTTGGGAGAATTTGATTAGCTCGTGAAAACAGCGGCGTTTAAGGCAATAACCCACACATACCTGATAGTAATCCGGTGTTCTGAGTTTTTCCGGAATGAAATGGAATAGTGGTAGAAGACTATATGATTCATCAGTGACACACGCTTTGATCAGGGTGTCCCGATGATGTTCTGTGATCAAGTGTTGAGGTATGAACGCCAGACTATAAACAGACTTGCTGAATGCTGCATCGCACAGAGTAGGTGTTCGCCTTTTTTCACGCACATAAGACAGGGCGAAATGGCTATCATTGATGGCTGCCAAGGTTATTTTTTTAGTTTTCAGTGCGTCAGGAACCAATTTGAAGGAATGCCAGGATTTTCTACAGGCTTGTAGATAACATTGGTAGTCTCTTTCAGCGGGTGCTGTCATGATCAGGGGGTATCGCATTGATATGGAGGGAGACATTTTTTTTCTTAGCTGCTCGAAAACTGCATGATCAGGAATGGATTTGGGATCAAAGAAAAAACATGTCAGGAACTGCGGCAGTAAATCCGTCAGTGATTCAGTTATCATCTTGCCAGGTACATATTGAAATGACTGGTAGTCATTTTTAACGGCCTTGGTACACATGGCGAGTGTTTTGAATTGATCAGGAATATATTGAAAAACGTATTCGTTCAGTCGGAAGATTCTGTTGCAGGTATCCTGGGTTAGCTGTGATTCTGGTATTTCTTTGAAATCGCAGAGGTTGCTATTAAAAATCTGTGTCAAAAGTTCGTTTGGCAGGGTATCGACGGTGGCAGGCTGGATAAGTGCAAGGATGTCCCGGAATGACAGCAGTCCCAATGTGTGGAGTTGCTGGTAATCACACCGATAAATATCGCCGTGGACAAATCGAAACAGCAGGTCAGTGTACTTGCCTAGTTGGCCCTCACGCCAATTCTGGTGCACCTGGATGCTGTCGCTGGTGACCATATGATGGCAGGCCGGGTTGTTGATTCTGATGCTGTGGCTACGGAATGTTGTGGCAGAGCCCTCCAAGGTTTGATCGCGGCCCAGCGGTGGGTACTTCCCCGACGTTGTCCCCGGTGGCGGGCTGCTGGCTATGTTCATGGTTTGGAATCCTTTGTTTTTTTTATTCTTTCTGACCTTCTGAGACCATTAAAATGCTCATTTGGTTCCCGTCCGGGTTATTTTGCGGGCGAAGAAGAAATATTGGTGAGCACCAACCCTATGCATGATGGCCTGTCTCCAGACACTCAATAAAAAAGCGGGCTGCCGGGAGTCGGGTAACTCCTGCATAGCATCATAATACGAATAAATAATTGGTTGGTGACGCAGGACAAATGGTTCGGTGCTGCTAGACTGCTGAGCTGTCACTAGAAGCGTTGAGCTGTCGTGTCGCTGGGTGGAAAAACACCAAATCACCGAGCCGTCGGGGTTGTGTCGTGTTTGTTCCGTTTTCATTGGACGAGTGGGACGCTCGTTGCACAGAGCAGACTGTTGTCGCCTGTTAATGCCAAGACAATGTATGTTCCCGTTGGAGTTTATGAATGATTCCTTTTGCTACTTCCGGACAGCCCGTTACTGATAATGTTGACCGCAGGCAGTTCACAAACTTTGACCATTGTGCTGGCCTTGGCGTCCGGTCGCCGGAGCAGGGGGGGTGGCTATGGCACGTCAGTCAGGTTAATCCGTTAATGGAATCATCACTGCCGAGCTTGCAACCTGCCTGTCCAACTAGTCAGACTTTTTTTGATGAGTACCGCAAGCCTGGGTTTTTTCAGTTATTGCCGCGAGGTGGCATTGTTGATTCATTGTCGTCGGATTTTCAGCTACCGATGAGTACACCTTCATTTGATCAGTGTTCTGGTTTGACAGCGACTGCGGAAAAGAAATCTTGCGACAATGGTAAATCGGTATCCGTAACTGCTCAAAAACCGCTGGCGGATTCAGGGGGGACTTTTCCACAGTCGGGTAACTCTCTTGCAGAAAAAGCTAAAAATGAAGATTTGCCAGTAAAAAATGAACAGTTACCCGTAACCGGCATTAATCAGGACAGGAGACTGAGTAAAGAGTATCGCAGCAGGAAAAAGTCCGCACCCTTTCCTGATGGTCTATCTCGCCTGAATAGGCAACACCAAGCAAAGAAAGAGAGACAACGTCGATTCGTGCTGAGTTGCGCATTTGAACAGTTGAAAACCCTTGTTCCCGACCACTATTTATACCCATGCTCCTCGAAAGGTCGACTGAGCAGACTTCGAATATTAACCATGGCGACCCGCTATATCGGGGATCTGTCAGATCTGTTGCAGAAGGAACCAGTGGTTGAAAGTTCAGTTGTGGGAAGGGGGGCGGACGTCGTGTAACAGACCGGCTTCAAACCAGCACAGGACTGTGCTGGTTTGAAGCCGTTGGTTCTGGTGTGGTTAGCCAAAGTTGCCGGCAATATAGTCCCGGGTTTTCTGGTGGTCAGCGTGGTGAAAGATTTTGTCCGTCGGGCCAAATTCCATCAGCTCACCGAGGTACATAAAGCCGGTGTAGTCGGAGATACGCATCGCCTGTTGCATGTTGTGGGTGACAATGACGATGGTGTACTTCTCTCGCAGCTCGGTGATCAGCTCTTCAATGGCGGCGGTGGCCAACGGGTCAAGGGCTGAGGTCGGCTCGTCCATCAAAATCACTTCAGGTTTCAGGGCGATGGTGCGGGCGATGCACAGACGCTGCTGCTGACCACCGGAGAGGCCGCTGGCATCGGCGTTGAGTTTGTCTTTGACCTCTTTCCACAGATGGGCGCGTTTCAGGGCTTTTTTCGCTCGTACCGCCATTTGTGGTGCCGAGAGTTTCCCCTGCATTTTCAGGCCGAAGGTAATGTTGTCGTAGATCGACATGGGGAAGGGGGTCGGCTTTTGGAACACCATCCCGACCTTGGAACGCAGCAGGTTGAGATCGACATTTTTCTGGAAGATGTTTTCCCCGTCGAGCAGGATCTCGCCTTCGGCGTGCTGAATGCCGTAGAGGTCATAAATCCGGTTCATGGTGCGCAACAGGGTGGACTTGCCACAACCGGATGGGCCAATCAGTGCGGTAACCCGGTTGTTGTAAATGGGCATGTTGATGTTTTTCAGGGCCGGCTCTGCATCTTTGCTGTAGTAAAAATGCAGGTTTTTTACTTCCATGCGCGGCGCCACACCATTGTTCAGTTCGGTGACGACGCTGGCATTGACCTCGGGGCTGGTCGCGGTGTGCGCACTGAGGACGGTTTCTGCGTGTTCGTTCATGATTTTTTTGCCGCCTTTCTTGCTTTCAGCCAGCGGGGTAACACGGTGGCCAGAAGATTAATCATCAGAATAAATGTGGTAATCAGTAACGCACCAGACCAGGCCAGCTGGTTCCAGTCTTCATACGGGCTCATGGCGTACTGGTAAATGGTCACCGGCAGGTTGGCCATGGGCTGGCTTAAGTCGGTGGTCATGTAATTGCTGTTCAGGGCGGTAAACAACAAGGGTGCTGTTTCCCCGGTGATGCGGGCCATGGCCAGCAAAATGCCGGTGATAATGCCAGGGCCGGCAGCGCGGTAACACAGTTTGGTGATCACCCGCCAGCGTGGCGCGCCCAAGCCGCTGCCCGCTTCTTTAAGTGTGGTTGGCACCAGGCGCAGCATCTCTTCGGTGGTGCTGACAATAACCGGCAACGCCAGAATGGCCAGCGCGGTGGCGCCTGCCCAGCCGGAGAAAGTGCCGGTGGTCACCACCACCAGTTTGTAGACAAACAGGCCGATCAGGATGGACGGGGCGCTCATCAACATACCGTTGAGAAAGCGCAGGGTCTCCGCAGCCTTGGAGCTGCGATTGGACTCCGAGAGCCAGGTGCCAGCCAGCACGCCCAGCGGTGTGGCAATAACGATGCCCAGACCGGTGAGGATCAGGCTGCCGACAATGGCGTTTTTCAGGCCGCCGGGGCTGCCGGGGCCGGGGGTCAGTTCGGTGAACAGATCAAGCTTCATCCCGGCCAGGCCATTGCCGATCAGGCTGTACAGCACGCTGGACAGCACCAGCAGGCCAAACAGGGCCGAGAGCAGGCAGAACCCGATAAAGGCCTGGTTTTTTACTTTTCTCAGGGTCATCATCGAGTCCTTAGCGTTTTTTCAACAACAGGCGCGCGGTACCCATCACCACAAAGGTGAGGATAAACAGCACCAGTCCCAGGTAGATCAACGAGGAGATGTGCAGTGGGTTGGTGGCCTCGTTAAATTGTTGGGCAATGGTGGAAGAAATGGAGCTGGCCGGCATAAACAGCGAGGTTTCAATGCGGTTGGCGCCACCAATCACGAAAGCCACCGCCATGGTTTCGCCCAGTGCCCGGCCAAGGCCAAGAATGCCCGCGCCGACAGCGGCGTTTTTAATGGTAGGCAGCAGCACCCGGGTGATGACTTCAAACGGGGTGGCACCAATGCCGTAAGCGGCCTCGCGCACAACATTGGGGATGGTTTTCAGGGCATCACGGGTCAGGGCAGTAATGATGGGCAGAATCATAAACGACAGAATAATACCCGCCGTCAACAGGCCAATGCCAATGGGCGGGCCATCAAACCACGGGCCGATCAATGGCAGGCTCACCAGGTGATCCAGCGCCCAGAGCTGAAAGCCTTCAGAAAACCACGGCGCAAAGACAAACAGCCCCCACATGCCGTAGATAATGCTTGGCACGGCGGCCAGCAGCTCGATGGCCATGCCCACCGGACGGCTTACCCACGATGGCGCCAGCTCGGCCAGGAAAATAGCAGTGCCCAGACCCACCGGAATGGCAATGATAATGGCAATCAGCGATGAAACCAGCGTACCGTAAATGGCCGCAGCAGCACCAAACTCACCGCCCACCGGATTCCAGGCATCACTGAAAATAAAGCCGGGACCAAACTTGACCATGGCTTCCCAGCCACCATCGATCAGCGAGAGGATAATGCCAATCAACATCAGCAAAATTACCACCGCGCTGGTAAAGCTGAGGCGCTGGAAAATACCATCGCCATTGATGGCGCCTGGGCGCAGAGAAAGTGGTGTGGCGTGCATAACTGTCAAGAGGGTGGTGAACTGTTGCTCACCACCCTGGGTTCCTCCTACCGCTGAAATTGAAATTATTGGCTGGTGTCCGTGGGCGTTTTACTTGATAACCGGTGCGCCATTGTGTGTCAGCTGTGTTGCCCAAGTATTCTCTACCATGTCAACGACGCTTTCCGGCATCGGGATAAAGTCCAGTGCTTTGGCCATATCTGCGCCATTGTCGTAGTTCCAGTTAAAGAACTCAATAATCTGTTTGGCTTTTTCTGCACTGGCTTGTTCTTTGTGCATCAGGATGAAGGTGGCAGCAGTCATGGGCCAGGAGTCAGCACCGGGCTGGTTGTTCAGCAGCAGGCGGAAGCCCGGGGCATTTTTCCAGTCGGCATTTTGCGCCGCAGCCTGGAAGGTGGCCATGGATGGTTGCAGGAATTTGCCTTCGGCGCTGGCCAGCTGGGTGTGGCTCAGGTTGTTCTGTTTGGCAAAAGCGTATTCCACGTAGCCGATGGCACCACGGGTACGGCGGACAAAATTGGCGACTCCGGCGTTACCGTTGGCACCAATAGTGGTGGCTTTTCTTGGCCAGGTGATGTCGGTATTGGTGCCGATGTTTTTCTTCCAGTCCGGGCTGACTTGGCTCAGGTAGTCGGTAAAGTTGTAGGTGGTGCCGGAACCATCGGAACGATGGACGACATAGATAGACTGGTTGGGGATTTTCAGATCAGGGTTGATGGCAGCAATGCGCGGGTCATTCCACTTTTTGATCTTGCCCATGTAAATGTCAGCCAGCAGCTCGCCGGTCAGTTTTAAATCCCCCGACTTAATGCCCGGAATGTTAACCACCGGTACGATAGCACCCATTACCATGGGGAACTGGATCATGCCCTGTTCTGCCAGTTTTTGCGCATCAAGTGGTGCGTCAGTGGCGCCGAAGTCCACGGTTTTTGCCGTGATTTGGCGGATGCCACCGCCGGAACCGATGGCCTGGTAGTTGATGCGAACACCGGTTTTCTTGTTGTACTCCTCTGCCCACTTGGCATAGATCGGGTGTGGGAAGCTGGCTCCGGCACCGTTGATGGTTTCGGCGCTGAGCGCGGCTGAGAATGCCGTTGCCAGCAAAACCGAGGATACGACAACTGATTTTAAAAACGTCATATTCTTTTCCTGTGAACACTGGGAATCTTGAACCAGTGCAAGAATAGAGCGCAATTGTTACAAAAATATTTCTTGTCTGATGTTGCGAAGTGACATCTTTACACTTTTTTTTGCCCATTAGACAGGGCATCTCCTCGCGGTTGGCTTTTGGGATTTTGTCACTGCTGATTCTCATTGGTGTCATCTGGCAGGGAATAATGAACTTAACTGCTGTGCGTTACTCCAATGGTCAACTTTCTTTTCAGGGTTGGGAATATGCAAGTCAATCGCGCTAATTCCGCTGCAGCACAGTTGTGCAGCTGGCATCAGGGGATGCCTGTGGCAAGTGGTCCGATTTATATAGATGCTGATGGTCGCTCCGTGGTTCAGTCGGTGGCTATTCATCAGCGCCATGTCCAGACTCTGTGTGGTCATCAGGCAGTGACTGCAGTGCGGGCCGGGGCGCAAAGCAATCAAGTCGGGGAATTGCGTACAAAGTTGATCGATGGGATTGTCTGCCATCTGTCTGCCTCCGGGCAGCAGTCCTGCTTTACTCTGGTTACCGGCATTTTTGCTCAGGAATGTCGGCGCCATTGCCAACGGGAAGTTGATACACGCTCCGGTATCGGAGGGGGTGCTGTTGTCAGGGCAGAACAGTTGCTCCACTGCCCGTTGATGCACATAGCCACTGTTCGCGGGATGAGCAATATGTTGCCGGTGATGGACGGGTTGCTGCATGATGAAAAGCAGGCTGACAGCTCATTGCTGTGTGGTGTCAGTGCTGGGCCGCTCGGGGAGCAGGTGTTTTCCTGGCATATTGGTGGCTCGGCTGTGTTCGCCATTGCGGTGCTGGAGCTGGTCTCACTGGCCGGTCTGGATGTGCAGTTTCAGGATTACCAAACCAGTGAAGGGCATCCGGTGTCGCTAAGAACATCCCGTATGGCGGCAGCGACATGGCTTAATGAGCAGTTGTATTACGGTGCAAACAGGGTCGATGACCCAGCCAGGACCATCATTCGTGAGCTGCAAGGGTTGGGTGTTTGTGCTGCCGTCAGTGCCGATTATTTGCCGCAGTTTTGCCAGAGGCCGTCGATACCCCGGCAGGAAGGGCCTGATGTGACCAGCTCGCCGGGTGGGGTTGCCTACCCGTCGCCGCCATTGCTGTCGTTTCCAATGGTGCCTTGTATGGCAGTGCCTGTTGCGTTTTCGCCCGCTAATCCTCAGATGCCTTCCGACAGCAGTCCAGATACCTCCTCCCCCCGGGGCTGGCGGTAACCTGTTGGCCATCTTTTGATGGCAGGCGTAACAGATATTAACGCGCCGCAAGCAATGGGGCGCAAAAAAACGCAAATGTCCACGCAAATCAGTGGTGGTGCGGGGAGGGCACGGTCGTAAGCCTTTGACACGTAACTTTCCGGTGGTATAGTTGCCGCTTCCGTAACAATGCCTGACGGCTGTTCGGTTTCCCTACTTCTCATTTGAATTTTCCGAATTCTTCACCCGGAGTATCCCATGACCGCTATTAAGGAAATCAAGGCTCGCGAAGTCCTTGATTCTCGTGGTAATCCTACCGTTGAAGCTGATGTCATTCTTGAGTCTGGTGCCTTCGGTACTGCCTGTGCTCCCAGCGGTGCCTCCACAGGTTCACGCGAAGCCCTGGAACTGCGTGACGGCGACAAGTCCCGCTACCTGGGCAAAGGCGTTCTCAAAGCTGTTGCCAACGTAAACGGTCCTATCCGCGAAGCTCTGCTGGGTTTTGACGCTAACGACCAGCGTGGTCTGGATCAGAAGATGATCGATCTGGACGGTACTGAGAACAAAGCCAAGCTGGGTGCTAACGCTATCCTGGCCGTGTCTCTGGCCGCTGCCAAAGCCGCTGCCGCTGACAAAGGCATGCCGCTGTACGCCCACATTGCTGAACTCAACGGCACTGCTGGCCAGTTCACCATGCCTGTGCCAATGATGAACATCCTCAACGGTGGCGAGCACGCAGACAACAACGTTGATATTCAGGAATTCATGATTCAGCCAGTGGGTGCCAGCACCTTTGCTGACGCTCTGCGCATGGGCGCTGAAGTGTTCCACGCGCTGAAAAAAGTGCTGTCTGAAAAAGGCATGAGCACGGCGGTTGGTGACGAAGGCGGTTTTGCGCCAAACCTGGCGTCCAACGCTGAAGCGCTGTCTGTCATTAAAGAAGCCGTTGCCGTTGCTGGTTACAACCTGGGTACTGATATTACTCTGGCCATGGACTGCGCCGCTTCTGAATTCTACAAAGATGGTCAGTACAATCTGAAAGGTGAAGGCAAAGTCTTTACTTCCAATGAGTTCTCCGACTACCTGAAAGGTCTGACTGAGCAGTTCCCGATCATCTCCGTTGAAGACGGTCTGGATGAGTCTGACTGGGAAGGCTTCGCTTACCAGACCAAAATTCTGGGCGACAAGATCCAGGTTGTTGGTGACGACCTGTTCGTTACCAACACCAAGATCCTCAAAGAAGGTATCGATAAGGGCATTGCCAACTCCATCCTGATCAAGTTCAACCAGATCGGCTCCCTGAGCGAGACTCTGGATGCCATCAAGATGGCCAAGGATGCCGGTTACACCGCCGTTATCTCTCACCGCTCCGGTGAAACTGAAGACGCTACCATCGCTGACCTGGCTGTTGGTACTTGCGCTGGCCAGATCAAGACCGGCTCTCTGTGCCGTTCCGATCGCGTTTCCAAGTACAACCAGTTGCTGCGTATCGAAGAGCAACTTGCTGGCAAAGCACCTTATCGCGGCATCGCTGAATTCAAGCGCGCCTGATAATCGGCTTTTGCTGAGATAAACAAAGGGGAGGTGTTACGCTTCCCCTTTTTTATTGCCTACGGTCAGCAATCATGACCTGATTTTTTTTGTGCTGCTGTATCCTGCCGATGAACGAGCACTGTCTTGTGTTCTGATCCACGGTGCGCAGTCGCGCACAAATAATCCCTGGCGGTTTCAAGGCCTTTGCCTTGTCAGGCGTAATTGATGGATAATCAATAATTTGGCAACGATTGCTCTGGCCTGACCATGAAAAAACTGGTGATCACTTTTCTCTCCCTGGTAGTGATTTATTTGCAAATTCGATTTTGGGTGGGTGAAGGTGGCCTGGTTGAATTGCTGGCTCAGCGGGAGCAGTTGGAACGTTTCGGGTTGGAAAATGAGCGTTTATACCAGAGAAACCAATTGCTGGCCCGGGAGGTGGTGGAGCTGCAGCAAGGGATGGAAACGGTTGAAGAGAGTGCGCGCCAGGAGCTGGGCATGATTCGCCGTGATGAAACATTCTTTCTTACCTATGATTGACCAGCAAGATCAATTCTGAATAGCAAGCCAGACTCTACAGTGATGAATCTGGTGTTGTGTTTGTCCTGTCCATTTGCAAAGGTGTCAGAGTGAGTAGTGCTGAAACCGTGAACTCTGTTCGTTACTGGGCTGTCGTTCCCGCTGCGGGTGCCGGGCGGCGCATGAATGTGGATATTCCCAAACAGTACCTGGAGATCAGGGGTAAGCCGCTGATGGTGCACACCCTGGAACGGCTGCTGGATTTTCCCCGACTGGAAAAAGTCGTGGTGGTGCTTGATCAGGACGATGAGCACTATCCGGCCATTGACGTGTTGCGTGACCCCCGGATTCGTCTGGCCAATGGGAGTGCAGAACGCAGCCAGTCGGTGCTCAACGGTTTGCGTGTGCTGCTGGATATTGCTGATGTAAACGACTGGGTAATGGTACATGATGTGGCACGCCCCTGTATTCGTCGTGCCGATCTGGACTGGCTGGTGGAGCAATTGCACGACCACCCGGTCGGTGGCCTGCTGGCCATGCCGGTGACCGATACCATCAAGCGTGCGGGTGCCGATGGCACCGTGCTCAAGACAGTGGCACGTCAAGGCCTGTGGCACGCCCTGACACCGCAGATGTTTCGCCTTGGTTTGTTGCACGATGCTCTGGCTGCAGCCATTGCCAATGGGCTGCCGGTGACCGATGAAGCCAGTGCCATCGAGTACTCTGGCCAACAGCCCGTGCTGGTTGAAGGGCATGCTGATAATATCAAGGTGACGCGGGGGACTGATTTGGCCCTGGCTTCTCTGTACATCGAACAACAATCGAAATTGATTGAGGTCTCTTGATGCGTACTGGTCATGGATTTGATGTTCACCGTTTTACCGATGACGAACGTGAAGACGGTGTGATTGTAATGGGCGGGGTAAAGATACCCCATCCCCGCTCCCTGGTGGCACACTCTGATGGCGATGTGCTGCTGCACGCCTTAAGTGATGCCCTGTTAGGGGCCGCCGGCCTCGGTGATATCGGCAGGCATTTCCCCGATACCGACCAGCGCTATGCTGGCATTGACAGCCGCAAACTACTGCGCCATGTGGTGGCTTTGCTGCGTGAGCACAATCTGGTTCCCCTTAATATCGACAGTACCATTGTTGCCCAGGCACCGAAAATGGCGCCGTACATTGAGCGTATGTGTCTGAACATTAGTGAGGATTTGGGCATCGACCGGACGCGGGTGAACGTCAAGGCAACCACCACCGAAAAGCTCGGGTTTACTGGCAGAGAAGAGGGGATTGCCGCCCATGCGGTTGTTTTACTGACTGAGGGGGACGGCAAGCAGACTCATACTCACACTGAGCCTGTTGAAGTGCGCCGTGTGCGTCCTCCGGCAAGCTCAGGGTAAACGGAGTTTGGTGGTATTTTTTGTCTGTCACCGCCCTGAGTTGCCCTGACAGGCGTGCGCAGCGCTGCGTGGTATTTTCCGTTGTGGCCATTTAACCGGCGAAAAAATCGCGGTATTGTCTAAGGTTAGTTTTTTAGTTGAGTGCGCATCATGGAAGCTGATGTATCGGTGCCTGTCGATTATCCCGTTGATTGGCATTACGCCCATGGTGGACCGTTGGGCAGTTGTCGTTTTAAGTCCCATCACGAAGATTTTCTGGTTGCTGAATTGCTGCCGTTTGAGCCTGAAGGTGATGGTGAGCACCTGTTCCTGTTGGTGGAAAAGAGGGGCGAAAATACCGACTGGGTGGCGGGATTGCTCGCCCGGTACGCCGGAGTCGGACGGCAGTCGGTCAGTTATGCTGGGCGTAAGGACCGTCATGGGGTTACACGTCAATGGTTTTGTGTTTCCCTGCCGGGCAAGGCCGACCCAAACTGGAGTGGACTGGAAAGTGACACCATCAGAATTATTTCTCAGGCCAGGCACCGGAAAAAACTGAAAACCGGAGCACTCAGGGCCAACGATTTTGTCATCACATTGCGCGATATTACCGTAGACTCTGCCCTGGTCGATGCCCGGCTGGCATTGATTGCCCGTGAGGGTGTACCCAACTACTTTGGTGAGCAGCGTTTTGGTCAGCAGGGGCGTAATATTGCCAAAGCGGCCGATATGCTGGCGGGGAAATTCCGGGTGCAGCGCAACAAACGTTCCATGTATCTTTCGGCGGCGCGTTCGTGGCTGTTTAATCGGGTACTGTCTGGGAGGGTGGCTGATGGTGTCTGGAATCAGTACCTTGCCGGTGACGTGCTTGGCTTTCCAGACAACAGTAGTCTTATTTTTGAAGCACCGGATGAGGCTATGCTGGCACGTGTTGCCCAAGGGCAATTGAGTCCAACGTCGTCTTTGTGGGGACGGGGTCGCCCCGGGGTGACCGATCAGTCCCTGGCGCTGGAACAAACCGCGTTGGCTGGCTACCAGCCGCTGTGCGATGGTTTGGAAAGGGTAGGGTTGAACCAGGAGCGTCGGGTGAACCGGCTGATCCCTACCGATATGAGCTGGTCGTGGGCTGATGGCGGGGCGACGCTGGCGCTGCGTTTTCGTCTGGGCAAAGGGTGCTTTGCTACATCGCTGCTGCGGGAGCTGTTTGTCTGTTGTGAACCCGCGCGCTATGAAGATAATCGACAAGTGTCGTTGGAAACAGCGGCTGAGAATGACTGCGCAGAGTGAAAAAGATGGCTTTTTTGCCGGGCAGGATAACTTGGAATAACTCAGGATTGACGGACTATGACCATATTGCTGTCTAACGACGATGGCGTTACCGCTAAGGGACTGGCGTACTCATACGCGGCCCTGCAGTCCCACGGACAGTGCTGGGTGGTGGCCCCCGATAATGATTGCTCTGGTAAGGGGCACTCGCTGACGCTGGATCGACCATTGCGCATGAAAGAGCACGACAACGGGTTTTTCAGCGTTAACGGCACTCCGGCCGATTGCGTCAATCTGGCTGCCAGCGGTCTGTTTGGCCGACAGCCTGAACGGGTGGTGTCGGGCATTAACAACTGCGCCAATCTGGGCGATGATGTGCTCTATTCAGGTACGGTGGCAGCGGCCATGGAAGGGCGCATGCTGGCCAAAACTGCCATCGCCGTCTCCTCCTGCGGTAAAGAGGATCACCACCTTGCCGTCAGCGCCAGAGTATTGCACGACTTAATGGTGCGCCTTGATCGGCTGACCTTGCCAGAAGGCACTATTTTGAACGTCAATGTGCCGGCTTGCGACTACGAGCAGATCAAGGGGATGAAGATCACCCGCCTCGGTCATCGCACCCGGCCCGGTTCGCCCATCGCCATGACTGATCCCCGGGGCAATAAGGTGTGGTGGATCGGTGGCGTCGGCAAACCTCTGGTCGCCGAGGAGGGCACCGATTTTCACGCCGTCGCCGCCGGTTATGTCTCCATTACGCCGCTGCAGTACGACAAGACCGGCCATGCCACGCTATCGCTGCTGGAAGATTGGCTTGGAGCCAGTGTATGAGGGATCTGGACATTAACGGGATCGGCATGACCTCGCGCCGAACCCGGGAGCGAATGATTCAGCGCTTGATGGCCCAGGGCATTCAGTCCAAGCAGGTGCTGGAAGCCATGCGCCAGATACCCCGGCATCTGTTTGTTGACGAGGCCCTGTCCCATCGGGCCTACGAAGATACGGCACTGCCTATTGGCCACAACCAGACGCTGTCCCAACCTTACATCGTGGCCAAAATGACGGAAGTGCTGCTGGCTCGCGGGGAGCTGGACAAGGTGCTGGAGATCGGCACCGGCTCCGGTTATCAGACGGCAGTACTGGCTTCCCTGACGGGCAAGGTATTCTCGGCTGAGCGAGTTCGTTCCCTGCAGATCAAAGCTCGTCAGCGTCTGAGCCGATTGTCCCTGCATAATGTGCGTTTGCGCCATACCGATGGCGGAATGGGCTGGCCCGAGGAAAGTCCTTTCGCGGGCATTATGGTCACGGCAGCACCGGATGAAATTCCCCGGGAGCTGCTCAACCAGTTATCGCCCGATGGCGGACGCCTGGTGGGTCCGGTTGGCGGCGGTGCGGTGCAGGAGCTGGTACTGATTACCCGTTATGGTGATGACTACCAGCGCAAGGTATTGGAAATGGTGCGATTTGTACCATTGCTTGCCGGTGTTATAAGCTAGGATTTTTTCAGGCAAATGCCTTATATAAATGAATATGACGATTTGTTTTAGTTTGGGATGACTAACGACATTCGTCGTTTTTGCTTGATTAATCGTTGTGTTAAAGGTCAGAACATGTCGAAATTTTCTTCCTATTTTGCGCTTGTCGCCAAGGGAATGGCCATGGGGGCTGCGGATGTGGTGCCTGGTGTTTCCGGGGGGACCATCGCTTTTATCACCGGTATTTATGACCGGTTGTTGAATGCGTTGAAAAGTATTAACCCGTCGTTGTTAAAAGTGCTTGGTAACGAAGGCATCGGGGGCGTTTGGCGACGCATTGATGCTGCCTTTTTGCTGTGTGTGTTTGGTGGGGTTCTTACCAGCATTTTGTCGTTTGCCCATGTTATTACCTGGCTTCTGGCTGCCTACCCGGAGATGCTGTGGGCCTTCTTTTTCGGGCTGATTCTGGTGTCAGGATTGCACATGATCCGTCAGGTTCATCAGTGGCAAACTGGTACCATAGCAATGCTTTTGGTCGGCATGGTGATTGCCTATGCCGTGGGCGTGTTAAGTCCAACCAGCCTTGAGCCTCAACCGCTGACGCTGTTTTTTGCTGGTGCCATTGCCATCTGCGCCATGATTCTGCCAGGCATTTCCGGCAGTTTTATTTTGCTGATGATGGGGTTGTACGGTCCGGTGATTGACGCCGTGAAGAATCTTGACCTCGGTGTGCTGGCTGTGTTCGGTGTGGGCTGTATTGGTGGGCTGTTGAGCTTTTCCCATGTTTTGTCATGGCTGTTGAAAAAGCACCGGGATCTGGCCATCTCGTTGTTGACTGGCCTGATGTTGGGTGCGCTCGGTAAAGTCTGGCCGTGGAAAGAGACGCTGGAAAGCCGGGTAAACAGTGCCGGTGAACAGGTTCCTCTGGTCCAGGCCAACGTTTCTCCCTTCGATTACGAAGTGATTACCGGGCAGCCTGCTTATCTGGTTGAATCTGTCGGACTGATGATTTTTGCCATTGCTTTGGTGGCCATGATTGAGTGGCTGGGTAGTAAAAATCACTAATTTTTTTGCCATGGATGGGCGATGTTGCCCGTCCATTTATAATATTTTAAATAATCAATGTTTTTTTATATTTCATTTTTCAATAAAAAATTGTCGCAGTAATTCCCGGCAGTGGAGCTGGTAGAGTGTTGGATTCCCTGAAAAACGCTCTGATTAATATGAGCGATTGCTCAAAAAAAATACTTTTCCTGACAAGCTGTCTGTTGCTTGCCAGCTGCAGTCATGACCCTTCCCGCGTGATCATTACCGACCTGCGGATGCCGGCGCGTGCCACTACTTCTTCCGGGCAGCACATCGTCAAGCGTGGTGAAACGCTGTATTCCATTGCCTGGCTGCATAACAGGGACTTCAGGGAGCTGGCCGCCAGCAACGGTATTGTTGCGCCGTACACTATTTATCCGGGACAAAAAATCAGTCTGACCGCTCGCCGGCCCACTGTCGTTCGGCCCTATACCCCTCCGGCGGTCAGGAAACCTCAGCCGGTGGTGAGCAAACCACCAAAGGCACCGGAAAAAACAGTAAGCAAACCGCAAAAAGTGGTTAGCGAACGTAAAAACGACACAGCGGTCAAAAAACACCCAGCTCCGGCGCCGGCAAAAAAACCGACAATTACCGCCACTTCGGGGTGGCGCTGGCCCGTGAACGGTCGGGTTATTTCCGGCTATTCGCTCAAGGCACCAGTCAACAAGGGGATTGATATTAGCGGCAAATTAGGAGAGCCTGTCGCAGCCGCAGCCAGTGGTGAGGTGGTGTACGCCGGGAGTGATCTTTCCGGTTACGGCCGGCTGATCATCTTGAAGCATAACGGTAGCTATCTGAGCGCGTATGCGCATAACAGGGAACTATTTGTCAATGAGGGAGACTCAGTTAAAGCGGGCCAGAAGATAGCCGAAATAGGTTCTACAGGAACGACGGAGCCTAAGCTGCACTTCGAAATTCGCCGTGATGGCAAACCGGTCGACCCTATGGGATACCTGCCACGGCGCCGATGACGAAGGTCAGTGGCTGTTGTAGTAGAGGGATCTCACGGGTGTTGGTGCAGCTTCTGTTTATTCAGTGGCCGTTGCCGACATAGAGTGGGACTTTCGGATAGGACTAACTCTTATGGCATCGAAGAGGGATGACGCAGAGCTAAGCAGTTATGCTGACGATGTAGTCCAGGGACAGGATGAACTGAGTCCGGATGAAAATTCCGGTGAGCTGGTAGAAGACGTAGTTGACGACAATGACGATATCGACAAAGCGCAGCCGACGGCTGTGTCGCCCATCAGTAGCAGTCGTCGAAAAGACGACGATGGCTTTTATAAGTCCATTGATGCAACGCAACTTTATCTGAATGAAATCGGTTTCTCGCCTCTGCTGACGCCGGAGGAAGAGGTGCACTACGCCCGGCTGGCCCGCAAGGGTGTAGAAGCGGGCAGGCGTCGTATGATTGAGAGCAATCTGCGCCTTGTAGTCAAGATTTCCAGGCGTTACGTCAACCGCGGGCTGACGCTGCTGGATCTGATCGAAGAGGGCAACCTTGGCCTGATTCGCGCTGTTGAGAAGTTCGATCCCGAGCGCGGGTTCCGTTTCTCGACTTATGCCACCTGGTGGATACGCCAGACCATTGAGCGGGCCATTATGAATCAGACGCGAACGATCCGTCTGCCTATTCATGTGGTTAAAGAGCTCAATGTCTATCTGCGTGCTGCCCGGGAGCTGACCCAGAAACTTGATCATGATCCCAGCCCGGAAGAGATTGCCAAGCTGCTTGACAAGCCGGTGGCTGACGTCAAGCGGATGCTCGGGCTTAATGAGCGGGTTACCTCGGTGGATACGCCCCTGGGGCCGGATTCCGACAAGTCCATTCTTGACACCATCTCTGACGAAAAGGGTGCCGATCCGGCGGAGCTGTTGCAGGATCTGGACTTGAACGACAGTCTTGACCGTTGGCTGGGTGAGTTGTCTGAGAAGCAGCGGGAAGTGGTGGCGCGGCGTTTTGGCTTGCGAGGCTACGAAACCAGCACGCTTGAGGAGGTGGGCAAGGAGATTGGCCTGACCCGCGAGCGGGTCCGGCAGATTCAGGTGGAGGCGTTGAAAAGACTCCGTTCCATCCTGGAAAAGCAGGGGTTGTCTGGCGATTCGCTGTTTAACTGATACTGATCATGCTCCGGTTCCGGAGCATGGTTTACCTTACCTCCTTCTCAGCGTTCCAGCTGATCCAGTTTTCCTTTTACGCCATCCCACTTGGCTGCATCCGGCAGCGGCTCTCTCTTCTCGGTAATGTTCTCCCACACATCAGCGAGCACGGCGTTCAGTTCAATGAACTCTTGCTGATCGTCAGGCACTTCGTCTTCAGAAAAGATTGCGTTGGCCGGGCACTCTGGCTCACAAAGAGCGCAGTCGATGCATTCGTCCGGATGAATTACCAGGAAGTTTGGTCCTTCATAGAAGCAGTCCACAGGACAGACTTCCACGCAATCGGTGTATTTGCACTTGATGCAGTTTTCACCCACTACGAAAGCCATGGTGGTTAAACTCCATTTGTTTTTGAGGAAAAAATCCGGCCAAGTCTACCAGAGTTGGAAACCCGGTGGGTAGCCGGGATTGCGTTATCCTGAGGCGGCAGATGTCAAATCATCTTACTTGGCTAATCCCTTGAGAGTATAGAGCAACTCCATGGCCTGTCGGGGCGTCATGTTGTCCGGGTCTGTGGACTCGAGCAGTTCAACGGCCGGGTGTGGTTCGGCACTGGCAAACAGGTCGGTCTGGACGGTAACCGTCGGTACGGGTGTGGGTGTTGGTTGCTCGAGCATGGCCAGCTTCTGCCGCGCCTGCTGAATCACTTGGCGCGGCACACCGGCCAGTTGGGCAACCTGCAAACCGTAACTCTGGCTTGCTGGCCCCTCCTGCACCGCATGCAGAAATACAATGCGATCGTCGTGTTCTGTGGCATTAAGATGCACATTCACTACCGTATGGCACTGCTCCGGCAGATGGGTCAGCTCAAAGTAGTGGGTGGCGAACAGGGTAAAAGCCCGCACTGAATCGGCCAGGTGCTGGGCGCAGGCCCAGGCCAGGGAGAGGCCGTCAAACGTGCTGGTGCCCCGGCCAATCTCATCCATCAGTACCAGGCTTTCGCTGGTGGCGTTGTGGAGAATATTGGCCGTTTCAGTCATCTCCACCATAAAAGTTGAACGACCACCGGCCAGGTCATCCGAGGAGCCAATGCGGGTAAAAATCCGGTCTACCAGACCAATGCGGGCGCGGGTGGCAGGCACGAAGCTGCCGATGTGGGCTAGCAAGACAATCAGTGCCGTCTGGCGCATGTAAGTGGATTTACCGCCCATATTGGGGCCGGTGATAATTAACATACGACGACAGGCGTCAAAATTGACGTTGTTGGCCACGAACGGGTCATCCAGTACTTGTTCAACCACCGGGTGACGGCCTTCGACAATCTCAATGCCCGGTGTTGGCAGAATGTCCGGCCGGCAGAAATTCAGTGTTTCCGCCCGCTCGGCCAGGTTGCTCAGAACATCCAGCTCCGACAGGGCCATGGCACACGCTTGCAGCGGCCCGAGTTGTGTCACCAGGGTGTCCAGCAGCTGGTCGTAGAGTAGCTTTTCCCGGGCCAGTGCGCGGCTTTTGCTCGATAGCGCTTTATCTTCAAACGCTTTTAATTCCGGGGTGACAAAGCGCTCGGTGCTTTTCAGGGTTTGACGACGTATGTAGTCTGCAGGGGCATCGTCCGACTCCCGGCGGCTCAGCTCAATGTAGTATCCGTGCACCCGGTTATAGCCTACCTTCAGGCTGGACAAGCCGGTGCGTTCCCGTTCGCGCAGCTCCAGTTGCACCAGGTAATCGCCGGCATTTTCGCTCAGTGAGCGCAGTTCATCCAGTTCGGCATCGTAACCGCTGCCGATAACGCCACCGTCGCGGATAACCACCGGCGGGTTGTCAATAATTGCCCGACCCAGCAAGTCAGACAGTTCCGGATACTCACTGATGGCAATGGCCAGCGTCCGTATATTCGGGCAATCAATAAGTGCCAGCTGCTGCTGCAAGGTTGGCAACTCCTGCAGAGCATCGCGCAACCGAGCCAGATCTCTGGGGCGGGCTGATTTCAGGGCAACCCGTGCCAATATGCGTTCAATGTCACCAATCTGTTTAAGGGTGGGGTGGAGCGCCTCAAAGTGGAACCCATCTTTGATGGCGGTGATTGCTGACTGCCGGGCCAGCAGCTTATCAATATTACGCAATGGCCGGTTGATCCAGCGCCCCAGCAGACGGCTGCCCATGGCCGTGGCCGTTTGATCCAGCACGGCGGCAACGGTGTGCTCCCGACCACCATTCATATTGACAGTCAGCTCCAGATTTTTACGGCTGGCGGCATCGAGCACCACGCTATCTTCACGGTTTTCCAGCGACAGCCCGCGAATGTGGGGCAGGGCGGTGCGCTGGGTTTCTCTGGCGTACTGCAACAGACAGCCGGCCGCCTCGATGGCCAGCGACAGGTGGCCGCAGCCAAAACCGTCCAGACCTTGCGTCTGGAACTGGCGGGTCAACTGATCAACGGCGCTTTCATGGTCGAAATCCCAGGGGGGGCGTTTGCTGCTGCCGGGTCTGCGCACCAGCCCTTCAGGCCAGTTGTGCTCATCATTCAGTAGCAGCTCTGCCGGGCTTAACCGTTCAATCTCAGAGATCAGTGCTTCTTCTCCGGCAACCTCCAGAACGTGAAAACGGCCGCTGCTGATATCGAGAAACGCCAGCCCGAACTGGTTGTTGCGCTGGTTGACGGCCAGCAAAATATTGTCCTGGCGCTCGTCCAGCAGTGCTTCGTCGCTGACGGTGCCGGGCGTAAGAATGCGCACCACCTTACGCTCTACCGGTCCTTTGCTGGTGGCTGGGTCACCAATCTGTTCGGCGATGGCCACCGACTGACGCAGGCGCAGCAATCGCGCCAGGTAACCTTCCACTGCGTGATAGGGAATGCCTGCCATGGGAATCGGTTCACCGCCGGACTGACCCCGTTTGGTCAGGGTGATATCCAGCAGCTGGGCAGCTTTTTTGGCATCGTCGTAGAACAGCTCGTAGAAATCGCCCATGCGGTAGAAAACCAGCTGATCCCGGTGCTGTTGTTTGATGCGCAGATACTGCTGCATCATCGGCGTATGGTTAGAAAAATTGCTGTTGTCCATTAAATCAAGTACTGGCTGATTGGATCGAAGGCTGATCGCATCGGGACTCTGGAATATTTGCGGGGCTTGTTGGTGCCTTGCTGCTGAGCGGTCCCCGATGTGACCCAATTAATTGGCAATGGTGGCAATACTATCACGCGCAGTCGTGGTCAGCAGACAAAAGTGGGCCCGGTCAGGGCAATCCTGTAACGAAAGCCATTTTTTAACTGAGAGGTTCATTTTATCAGCAGGAAATACTGCAGGAATACGATATGAACGGTGCAGACACAGCCACGATTACCGGATTGTTCCAGCAGTGTCCAGCTGATGTGCTGCGGCTGGAGGACTACGCTTTGGGGAGCTCAGTGGCGCTACTGCTGAGGATTGAAAGATTCCCTTGTTTGTATACCCAGTGTCAGTTGAATGTCCTCTGTAACCAGCTCATCAATCGCCTGCATATCGAGGCAATGGTCGCCCAGATGAAGGTAGCTGGCCAGGTTGAATGCTGTCGCCGTCAGTTTCCATGCGCATTGTCGTATGTTTTTTCCAGGGTGAAATATGCCTGCACGTTGCCCTTTGATAATCACGCGTTCAATTTCATCGATCAGTTCGGTCATCGCCTTGCAGTAAACACCTTTCAATGCGTCGTTGCGCGACATTTCATCCGCTGCACTCACCCATACGCGATTCTCATACTCGCGCTCTGAATAGTTGGAGGGCAGCAGCAGTTGCAGCAGGGATTCGTAAGGGGGCAAGTGTTTAATGGCTTCCCGGTCAGCTTTAATGGAGGCATCAATGGCGTAGTGCAGCACCTCACTTTTCAGCTCTGACAGGGATGAAAAATGGTGGTGAATGGTGCCCGTTGCGGCTCCCATCTGTCTGGCGACATTGCGGGCGGTGACGCTGGCAAACCCGCCGGAGACGACAAGAGACAAGGTGGCATCAAGAATTGCCTGGCGTTTTTCTTCCTTGGGCAGGTAGCTCATAAGCGGTTAATTTCCGGTGGTTTGGGATCACAGGTGAGGTTGGTTGACGTAGCATAAAAAGTAAATGAACATATGTCCAATTTGAACTATTGTTCATAAATAATGATTTGCCCGGGGGAGGTTTATATGCCAGTTCAGTGTGCTGATGAGAGTATGACAACGGGAAGTACTACCGCTGATTTCTTCCGGTTTGTTGTGCCATCGGTTTTAGGTCTGTTGGCCATCTCGTCGGCGGGTATTGTGGATGGCATTTTTGTTGGTAACTACGTTGGTGCAACCGCGCTGGCGTCGGTAAATCTGGTGGTGCCATTGTACTCGGTCTTTTTTGGCCTGTGCGTGATGATTATGGTGGGCAGTGGGGTTGTCGCCGGCAAGGCAAAAGGGGCGGGAGATGTCCGTCAGGTATCCAATATTTTCACCAAGTCGCTGACCATCATTACGCTGTACTCAGTAATTACTGCCAGCCTTGCCTGGTTTTATGCCGCTGAACTGGCGGTGTTTCTCGGTGCCAGCGGTGACTCCCTTGTCCTGACTACAGAATATATACAAATTTTGTCGCCTTTTTTATTGTTCATGGGCATGACCTATTCGCTGTCTTATTTTGCCCGGGTCGACAATGCACCGAACTATGCCCTGACCGGGCTGGTTATTACTGCCCTGACCAACGTAGTGCTTGACATCGTGTTTATTCAGTATTGGGGCTGGGGGGTGGGTGGCGCAGCCTTTGCCAGTGGCTGCGCCTATGTGGTTGGTGCGGTGTTTTTCTTTGTGCGGCTGTTTGGCAAAGCGGCGCGAATCCGTCTGATCAAGCCCTACGGGTCCTGGCTCGGGCTGTTGCGCGCAGCTTATAACGGTTTGTCCGAGTTAATTAATGAGATGTCTGCCGGCTTGTTGATGTTCACCATCAATTGGCTCCTGATCTCTGAGGTCGGTACCACGGGTGTTGCCGCATTTACCATTGTCAATTACGGTCTGTGGCTCAGCACCACCATCGCCTACGGCACTGCCGAAGCTTTGGGGCCGTTGGTCAGTGTCAATTTTGGGGCAGGTAAGCCAGAGCGTATTGCTCGCTTTATGAAGCTCGCTGTTGGCCTGAGTGTGATTATTGGTATTGTCTTTGTTACCGTTTTGCAGCGCTATCCCGAGCAGTTGGCTGGCGTTTTTATCAGCAGTGATGAGCGCGCAACCCTGATCATGACCCTGAGTATCATTGCCGTGATTTGGCCTGTTTTTTTGTTTAATGGCATCAACATAGCCATCTCGGGTTACTTTACCGGAATGCACTGCGCCACCCAGTCCGCTGTTATTGCCCTCAGTCGTTCGCTGGTCCTGCCGCTGACGTTTATGTTGTTGTTCTGGAAAGTGTTCGGCTTCGAGGCGGTGTTTATTGCCATTCCCACGGCAGAGGCGGTCACAGTGGTGCTCAGTACGGTCCTGTTCTGCCGGGCCAAGCCCGCTGTGGTGGTGGCCCGTGACCGACAGGCTGTGGCCGGGCCGGATGCTGGGGCTCGCTGATGCGTCGTTGCCAGCAAGCGTTGGTTCCGGCCTGCTAGGTAAAGGTTTGCTCGGGTTGATGAACCTGGCCAGTGGCAAACCATCAACAGAATCAATGCCCGCCTGCCTGAATCGGGTCAGAAACTCATCACAGCGCGACGGATGTACCCATATTGCCGTTAATGAATGGTTAGGCACCTTGCCTTGCACCAAAATTTCATAATCCAGCAGATCTGCGGTCAGGGGATTACAAAAAGGTAAAGAAGGGACTGTTGAGAAGCTGTATTCTGTGGCTTCACCGTACATCGAGCCGGTATAGAAGAAGTGGCTATCCAGCAACGACAAGTCGTAAACGAAAGTGATCGCATCAAGGTCTCCCGATGTCAAACCGTCGCCGAGATAGTTAAAGCCCTGACTGTGGAACGAGGCTAAGTCCGGGGATTGCTCCCGGTGGTCTGTCCGGAAATAGACATATTTGGTATTGGCGTGATGGGCAAAACCAGGTATTTGGTCTTCATAGCTGCCAAAGGGAGCGAGATTGCCGGTTTTCAGGATTGAGACCGCGTTCACCCAGTGGATGCATTGGTGTACAAGGGTTTTGTACCCATGGTGTTTGCAGAAATCAGAGATGGCCATATCAGCCGGTTTTTCCTTCAGTAATGGTTCTGCCGGGAAGTTGACTACCCTGAACTGCCCGAAGGAGCCCTCGTTGTGCGATAACGTGGGAAGGGGGGCGATAGGTGTCGTGTCAATTGGTGGTGTTGCCCGGCTGTTTTCCTGTGGTGTCATGACTCGCCTCTGGGTCTTGATGATTACTGCTTTGAGATTTGTTCTGCGATGTATCCCCCCAAGTTCCGGGTGTCGTTTGGGTTGGACCAGCTGAAGCATCTGTCTGTCCTTCGACTTCGGTCAGGGGGAACGGAAATTGATGGGTTACTCCTCTCAGATCAGACCGCTTTGAGGAACGAAAATTCCACAACCTTCTTACGACTGCATAAAATTGACGAAGCTCAATAAAATACCCTTTTAGTGAGCGCGTTGCGGAAAACCGAAATAGGATTTCGTGAAGCGTGTGGTAATAATCCAGCCCGTATCAAGGAAGTGGATGGGATCTGGTGGTCCCCCTGGTCTTCAAAACCAATGCGAGCCGAGAAGGCTCTGGTAGGTTCGATTCCTGCTCCTTCCGCCATCTTTTTCTGATCTCCCTTACTACAAATCTGAATACGGGGTTCCCAGCCGTGAGTACAAGCCCGAAGGGATTCGTTCGTCTGCCGCAAGTGGAACAACTGCTTCAGGAACCTGTCCTTGCTTCTTACATCCGCCAGCTTAGCCGACCGCTGGTAACAGACGTTATACGTCGTACGTTATCTGCCATACGACAGGAAATGTCTGGTTCAGTGGCAGAGCTAACCCATGAGCTGTTGCAACAGCGTTTGGTCAGTGCCTGTCAGTCTTTGCTCAATCAGCGCCATACTCGGGTGATTAATGCCACCGGTACCGTGGTGCATACCAACTTGGGCCGTTCGCCCGTTGACCCGGCGTTGTGGGATGCTGTGGCCGAGGTGAATACCGGCTACTGCAATCTTGAGATTAAGCTCAGCGATGGCAAGCGCGGTCAGCGCAAGGGGATTGTCAGTCAGTTACTGGCCAGTTTGACCGGTGCTGAGGAAGGCATGGTGGTTAACAACAATGCCGCTTCCGTCTATTTATTGCTTAATGAGCTGGCCAGGGGCAAAGAGGTGATTGTCTCCCGGGGTGAGCAGATTCAGATTGGTGGTGGTTTTCGCATTCCCGACATTCTGGCGCTCTCCGGAGCCAAACTGGTGGAGGTGGGAACAACGAACATCACCACGGCGGATGATTACCTCAATGCGGTCACGGAAAACACCGCCATGGTGCTGATGGTGCACTGCTCTAACTTTGTCGTGCGTGGTTTTACCGAGTCGGCAGATATTCGTGAAGTGGCTCGTCGTTTGCCGGAGTCGGTGGTGTTGGCGGTGGATCAGGGGTCCGGACTGTCCACGGAGAAGTTTGCCGCCAACGAAACGCCTATGAATCACTATATTCGTGCCGGTGCTGATCTGGTCTGTTTTTCCGGTGACAAGATTCTCGGTGGCCCACAGGCGGGTATGATCTGTGGTCGCCGGGCGTTGGTGCAGCAGTTGGAGAAAAACCCGCTGATGCGGGCATTTCGCCCCGGTCGTATCGTTTACTCTCTGCTTGAAGAGCTGCTGGTGCGCAAACTGAACCGCACCCCGGAAGGGCAGGGAATGGCAGAAAAATGCGTTACTGGTCAGGACGACATTGCCGTTCGTGCCCGGCAGCTGGCTGCGCAATTGGGTGACTACGGTCGTTTGGTGAATTCGCAGATGGTGGTCGGTGGTGGTACATTGCCCGACGAGTTTTTCCCCTCCTGGTCCGTGGAGTTGTTGGTGGACAAACCTTCCGAACACGTGTTGGCCGACCTTCGCGCCATGCCTTTGCCGGTGATCGGGGTGATTCGCAATGACCGTGTGCAGTTGAATATGGCGGCGGTTCTGCCCGGGGAGTTAGCGATCTTGACTGACCAACTCGGGAGTTACTTCGGTTTATGAAGGCGGTGATTGGTACGGCAGGGCATGTGGATCATGGCAAAACAGCGCTGATCAAGGCGTTGACCGGTATTACCACCGCCCGACAAGAGGAGCAGGCCAGGGGCATGACGCTGGATTTGGGGTTTGCCCATTTCAGCGATGAGGCGGGTACTACCGTCGGCGTGATTGATGTACCCGGCCATGAACGTTTTATTCGTAACATGGTGGCGGGGGTTTGGAGCCTTGATCTGGTGTTGCTGGTGATCGCCGCTGATGAGGGCTGGATGCCCATGACCACCGACCATCTGCGTGTTGCTCACGCCATGGGGGTTCGTGACATCATTGTCTGTATCAACAAGGCCGACGCAGTGGATGGGGATACTCTGGCGCTGGTGGAAGAGGATGCCCTGGAGCAGTGTCTGGCCATTACCGATGAGATTCCCGACTCCATTGCCGTGTCAGCCCTGACCGGGCAGAACATTGATGCATTGCGTACGCTGATTTTGTGCAAGCTGTCTAAGGTCGAACGTCAGTCGTTGTCTGCCTTTCCGCATGTGTATATTGACCGGGTGTTTTCCGTCAACGGCATCGGCACGGTGGTTACTGGTAGCTTGGCCGATGCGCCAATAAACGTCGGTGATCGTTTAACTGTGTACCCATCGGGCAAAGAAGTGCAGGTGCGCAGCTTGCAGTCTTACCATTGTAATCTGGAGCAGGCTGAGCCGGTCTCCCGGGTGGCGGTGGGCTTAAAGGGCATTACCCGCAAGGAGCTGGAACGGGGGCACTGTCTGGTCAGTCGTGATTCACCTTGCCAGGTGACCAAGCGGTTATTCGTCCGTTTAGAGCAAGAGGTGAGTGCTGGCCAGCGTAATCGTGAGGTGGAAGTGGCGCTGGGCACCTGGAATGGGTTGGCACGCATTGTTTATATCAAAAATACCCGACTGGCGTTGTTAAAGCTGGATCAGCCGGTGCCCTGTTTCTGGGGGCAGTCCCTGGCCATGATTCGTCACGGCGGCAGTGAGCTGATTCATAGTGGTCGCGTTGTCTGGACTCGAGATGTGGCCCAGCACCAGCGTAAGCGCTTGCAGGCGCTGCTGGATGAACTGCCCGAAGCATTCACGGCAGGTGATCAGCTGCGTCTGAGCTTGGACCTGGAGGGGTATGTGCCAGCAGTGCTGGCCACGCCATCATTGTTGTCTGATCACGAGCGCTACCGGGTGGCCGGTGATTGGCTGCTGAGCGTGGCGTTTAATCAGTCGCTGCAAGAGCGCATTCTCACCTTGCTCGATGGTGAGGGGGTTGCCATGACGCTGGTGGAGTTGAGTACTCGATTGGCCGCTCTGCCGGCGGTGGTGGAACAGGTGTTACGGCAATTGAGGGCAGACGACAAACTGCGTATGAGTCGCGATGCCTGGATGGCCGGTGGGGGCGCTTCGGAAGACGATTTGGGGCAGGATGGTCGGCAACTGCTGGCCCGTATTCGCGCAGCTGGCAAAGATGGCCTGGAGGCGGATAAAGAGAAAATTCCCGGTGCCCAGAAGTTGTTGCGTAACCTGGTGCGCTTTGGGTTTGTGGTGGCGCTGGAAGGGCGGATCTATTACAGCACTGAGCTGTACCAGCAGTTGCTGGCCACTGTTTTGGCCGATCTTGCCGTGGGTGAGCGTTTCACTATTAATCTGGCCCGGGAGCGCACCGGCCTGAGTCGCAAATACATCATCCCGCTGCTAAACAAGATGGAGCTGGATCGCTGGGTGCGACGGGACGACACTGATCGTATAGTTATCAAGCTACCGACTGAGCAAGGACAGGATAGGGCAGCATAACATGGCGCAGAAGTTACTGATTATTAGCAATAATCCCCGAGTAATGGCCACCTTTTCCGCCATCGGCCAGTGTCGTTGTGAGGATTATCAACAGGTGTTATATCAGGCTCGTAACCGGATACACGCGGGTGCATTGCTGTTGACCCATCCTTTGGCCGGTAGTGTCAAGCCGGGTGAGTCGCCTTATCGCTCAGTGGCTCTGGATGACCATGAGGGGGCGCTGGATATGCGCTCGCTGGAAGTGATTGAAGGGGCCATTGACCGGTTTAATACCATGATGGCTGGTGCCAGGCAGCGGTCGTACGACGAGCAGACGTTACAGGATTTTCAGCTGATTGATTATCAGTTGCTCAAGTCAGGGTTGGAGTCCATCGATCCGGCATTGACGCGGGAGTTGCCCTCAATACTGATTTAAATTTCCTCCGGTTGGGTTCATCCTCCGGTTTTCATCAAGCTGTTTTGGAGTAGTGGATTATGAGTGAAGCGAATCTCGACATTCGCCCGGTGCGGGCTGATACAACCACCGAGCAAGTGCGCTTGACCCGTTACTCCCACGGCGGTGGCTGAGGCTGCAAAATTGCCCCAGGGGTCCTGGGAACGATGCTGGAGGGATTGTCCGATAACAGCGGGCATCCTGCGTTGCTGGTAGGCAACGACAAGGCCGATGATGCGGCCGTTTATGAGTTGGGCAATGGTGAGGCTGTTATCAGCACCACCGATTTCTTTATGCCCATTGTTGATAACCCTTACGACTTTGGACGTATAGCAGCGGCCAATGCCATTAGCGATGTCTATGCCATGGGTGGGACGCCGATGATGGCGCTGGCCATTCTTGGCTGGCCGGTAAACATCCTGCCGGCAGAGGTGGCACGGGAAGTGCTGCGCGGTGGGCGTGATGCCTGTCGTGATGCGGGGATGCCGTTGGCTGGTGGTCACAGCATTGACGCGCCGGAACCCATTTTCGGGTTATCGGTTAATGGTCGTGTAGCTGTCGAGCGGTTAAAGCGCAACGATGGCGCACAAGTGGGTGATCGTCTGTACCTGACCAAGCCTCTGGGTATTGGGATACTGACCACAGCCATTAAAAAAGGCCATTGTTCGCCAGAGCATGAACAACTGGTGACAAACACCATGTGTCGTCTGAATAAGCCCGGTGCTGCTTTTGCCGCGCTGAAGGGCGTGACGGCCATGACCGATGTCACCGGCTTTGGCCTGCTTGGGCATTTGCTGGAGATGTGTGCCGGCAGTGGTCTGTGTGCTGAGGTGAACCGCGATGCTGTGCCGTTGCTGCCGGATGTGGATCGCTATCTGGAACTTGGCTGTGCGCCCGGTGGCAGTCGTCGCAATTACGACAGTTACCGGCAGCAGCTGGGCAGTCTCAGTGACCGGGATGTGCAGATTCTGCTTGATCCGCAAACCAGTGGTGGTCTGCTGGTGGCGGTGCGTCCTGATGCTGAGCGTGAGTTCCTGGCGGTGGCTGGTCAGGAAGGCTTGGCGCTGAAAGCCATCGGTCAGTTTGTGGACCATTGCGCTGAGGCCCGGGTAGCGGTTCTCTGATACGTTCTGCTGTGTTCAGATCGCTCTGTGCTGCTGCTCCCTTTGACAGGGGGCAGCAGCGTTTTTTTAGCATCAAATGCAACCGATCCCAACGGAGTTCAGACTCTGGCGGAACTTCTTCTCTTTGCTTTTGGGGATCACAACTTGCTGTTTACCCAGCCGCTGACACCACTTGGACAACACTTTATCGTTGACAATAAACTCGGCAATCTCCTCAGTTTTGCAGTTGACGATCAACGCTTCTTCCTTGATCTCCACCCCGCCCATATTGGCTGCCGCTTGCCTCAGAATACTTTCACAGTCTTCCGGTAAAAACGGCTGGTCTTCGCGGGTTTCGAGGAAGGTTCTCAGCTCATCAATACTGCCGCCCACTTCCAGGGTTTCCATGATTTTCTGGCGAGACAGCTTCCAGATGTGGCCCTTGTGATGATCGGCGTACAGTGACAGGAAGCGTTGCTCCCAAGGTGTCGGTTCGTGTTCAAAAGCAATGCGCCCCTGGCGTTGGATGGTCAGCGGTGTTTCGCTGGTGTCTGTGGCGCTGGCCTCATAGGTGTCTGTTACGCCCAACGCAAACTGACCCAATGGCGTCAGGCGAAAATAGCGCAGGCCGTCGTAGCGGCTCAGGCACTCACCCATGTCATAGTAATTATCATTGGTTTCATCGGGCTCAGGGGGGGTCAGCACCACATCCACAAGACCAAGAGTGGCGGCATACTCCAGCAAAAAGCAACGCAAATACCGGCTTTCCAGGTAATCCCAGCTGTTTCCGTACATCTCGCCATCGCCGGGGCTATACAGATAGAGATAGCCAGGTTCCGTTGTCACTTGCAGAGCTGTGCCGGTAATGAACATGAAATCGGCGAAATCCTCAAAAGCGATCCAGGTATTGACTGGGCAATTGCGCAGATAGGTAACAATTTCTTCCCGTCTTTCCACCACATTGGTGAAGTAGCGCTTCCCTTTGCCGTTTTGCCCTTTGATGCGCTCAATACGACGAAGCTCATCCTCTTTCTTGTTACCCAGCCACTGCTGCCATATCTCTCGAATGGTGTCAGCAGAGTTGCGACCGGCCTTTTTTGCCGTGACCAGCGTGGTGCCGGACTGTTTGCAGAATTTGCTGTTCCCCAGCAGTCTCAGCCATCCGTAGGCCAGCACCGATTCAAGACCTTTCATGTCATCAATCTTGCTGCTTTTGTAGTACTCATTTACTGATTCGGAGACTTTTTTCAGGGTTGCGCCCGAGGCTACCCCGGTTTTTTCACTAATCTTGATCTGTTTGTCGTGCAGCAGCACCAATAGTGAGTGGAGTTCGCTCTGAGCCAGTCGTTCCCGTTCTGACAGCGTGTGATGCTTAGGCAGTGTGTCCGGCAAGGTTGCTGTCTTTAGCAGGTCCGGTTCAGGCTTGGCAATCAGTTGCTTTAGCGAGGCCATCAGAGGGGTGGGGATTTTCTCGGCGCTGTGCCAGTCAGCGCTCACGGTATAGACGCAGGCCATCACCGCTTCTGATGGCTTCCGCCAGTGCCAGCCTGTGGTGTCTGATTCATAAGGAAAGTCGCCGTACTTCAGTGTGAAACGCGCCTCATCAATGAAACCTCTGTAGTTGTACAGCGACTCTTGTAACAGGGCCATCTCCAGCGTTGACAACTTGCCAAGGTAGGTTTTCAGGAGCGTCTGGTCCGACAGACCTTGCGCCAGGGCATTGACCAGGTCGGATTTGAGGTTTTTTTTCGATTTCACGCCAAAAAAGGCCTGGTACTTCTTTTTCAGACTATCGACGGTTTGGTTGCAAATAGCTTGCTTCAGTTCAGACATAAGTTACGATGCGCACTTAACAATGGTTGAAAAAATGGTTGAAAAAACAATAACTGAATGGCGGTAAATAACCGGATGTTGCTGGCCGGCATCATATACAGCAGACAGAGAGTGTAGCAAGCTGACGGTATTGAGCGGTGAGTATTGGGTGATGCTCCTCGTCAGCATCAGAGCTGACACCATCGACACTATTGTATAGAATACTGCCGGTACTCCGGCTCTGGAGTGTTATGGAGTCCACAAGAGGTTAAGCAAGGCAAGTCGTACGTTTCCAATAACAATCCCGCAAGGGCGCAAAAAGACAATCTGGAGATCGTAATGGCCGTTGAACGCACGCTATCCATAATTAAACCCGATGCGGTGGCCAAAGGTGCCATCGGTAAAATCCTCGCTCGTTTTGAGCAGGCCGGGCTGAACATTGTGGCCACCAAAATGCTGCACCTTTCCGATGAACAGGCTGGCGGCTTTTACGCGGAGCACCAGGAGCGTCCGTTTTATCATGACTTGGTGGCGTTCATGACCTCGGGGCCTGTCGTGGTATCGGTGCTCGAAGGCGAGAATGCCATAGCCCTGAACCGGCAGTTGATGGGGGCGACCAATCCGCAGGAGGCCGAGGCCGGCACCATCCGTGCCGACTTTGCCAGAACCATTGATGAAAATGCGGTGCACGGTTCTGATTCGCCAACGTCGGCGGTGCGGGAAGTGGCTTACTTTTTTACTGATTCGGAGATTTGCCCCGGAACGCGCTAAGGGAGGTTGTAAACAGATCCATACCACCGTTCACACTGAGCTTGTCGAAGTGTGCTGCCCGCATCCTTCGACAGGCTCAGGATGAACGTCCTTCGACAGGCTCAGGATGAACGTCCTTCGACAGGCTCAGGATGAACGTCCTTCGACAGGCTCAGGATGAACGTC
>Ga0126343_10000023_pt1 | contig 44615 bp, 20 predicted proteins | sample Cyp2metagenome_FD_92531 | JGI IMG/M metagenome (GOLD analysis project Ga0126343, IMG submission 92531) | Coral microbial communities from Lord Howe Island, Old Settlement Bay, Australia - Cyphastrea 2 metagenome | ecosystem: Host-associated > Invertebrates > Cnidaria > Coral ...
CGCCACTAAATTTTCTCCGATTCTTATTGGTTTAAATTGATCACGTGACGCGATAGTGTTCGTCCGCGGAGAGACACTATCAGCCCATAGTGCCCGTCCGCGAAAAATACCCGGATGGATAGTTGTCGTCCGTGAAAATTTCCCTGTAAACAAGGGGACTAACAGAAAATAAACAATTGAAATTGCAGTAAGTGGGGTTTTGTCAGCTTTCTTTTTCAAATTTTACATTTGACTTTTACGGCAAATATTTCCGCGGGGGGAACAATCAGCCTATAGTTCCTCGACAGAAACACTATTGTTTAATTAGAATACAGTCGCTGTCGATCGTCCACAAAATACGATGGTTTTATAGTTTTTCCGCCGTTTTAGCCAGCGTGGCTTGGCGGTTTAAGTTATTTTTCGGGCGCGCTGTTTCCTCGCTGAAAAACCGCCAAGCTACTCAGGCTACCGCCGTTTTGAAAGAAAGTTTAGATGTAAACGGGTAGTTAGAAGCTCATTTCGGGTTTCTTGACTTCAAAAACTTGAAAATACTGAGAAAGCGGGTGCGCGCGTAAACAACTGCAAATTTGCCAAGGACAATTCCTGCGACTTTGTTTACGAGTAAAGTTTAATAATTCGAGGAAAAATAATTGGAAACCGTTATTTGCGTTAATTCCAGTGAGAACTCTACTAAAACAATTAGATTATTCGCTCTCGATTTCTATGAGGCGATAGTTGATTAAGCTTTCGGCCTCATCAACTATCACCTCCTAGAAATCTCGAGCTCATACTCTAATTGTTACTTAGCTGCATGAATATGATCTCTGGATCACACCTAGCTAGTATCCAGATGTACGGGATGACTGATTGGAATGAGTTATGATCACAAAAGACATGATATAGTCTCTTGGTCATCATCATATGGTCCCTCGCATCTTACTGTTTCGGTTTGAATCAAGTCACTTGCTGAAAGCGCGACCTGTCGTGAACCCTCGTGTGACAGCGCGTGACTTGGTTTAAATGGACCAATCAGAGTTGAGGATGAAACCTGCTACTTGACCTTTGCGTAACGACATTTGGTGCGGACTTGCTCACAAGCACATCCGGAAAGCAGAAGAGGCTAACTTTCAGCCAAGTTTTTCGTTCACGAGTCTTTGAACCACCGAAGCTCACGTATGTGATGTGAAATTTGTTGGGTTTTATGGAACAATTAACAATTATTCACCGAAGTGGAGGTGAATAGTGATGGACACCGCGAAGCGGCGAGGTAAATACCCATCACTTTCACCGACACTGAGGTGAATAATGGCTTTAGTATATACATGTACCACACAAGCTGAATAATGACAAGTGTGACAAGCGGTCGGAAATTTAAAAATCTCTCGCGCCGGTAGCTCGGAGGTGAATAGTACTTGCCGCAATCACCTCCGAGTTAACCAATCAGAGCGCGCGAAAAGCACTGTTCACTTGTGTGGTATATGCTAATTGGTTTTATTGCAATTTGGGACTACATGTAATGGGAGTGACGCCTGGCCAGCGATCATTGAAGTGGCCGTTTCTTTATTCCTTTGTTGAATATCATCTTCAAAAGCTATTGTTATTTAACATTTTCTTTTTTAAAGGTGTGTACTTATTGAATTTCTTACATGCAAAGTTTTAAATACGTCCTCATTTAAATTACTTACAAGATAAACATTCCACCGTTAACCAGAAATGAAGATTTACTTATCACTACCATCATTTTTATGTATGTTTGTGATATCAGTTACTTACAAGGTAGTTCAGTCCACATAGTTAACTAAAAGTAGAGAATTAATTACCGCCCCTAAAAGACAATTCTTCATAAGATCTCCATTTATTACAAAAAGAAATAATTCTATTAGATTCTAAAGCAATATACTTTTCAGTTTCGTATTTGCTTTGAAGAATTCTCTTATGTAGTTATTTAGTTAATGTTACAGTTCAAATAAACCTTGTTGTTGTTGTTGTTGTTGTTGTTGTTAAAGTAACTAATCGACGGTTTGTAATCTTTATGCCTACAACTCCATAAGAGGCTCTTTCCTAGAATTATTACATAATTGACGAGATCTATCCTCTCCTTCAATATTCCTATAACAACGTCACTTAGTCAACAAAGTGGTCTGCCAGTTCCATTCTTTTAGAAGGAGAAACAACGGGTTTCGAATAACTTCACTAAATGTAACGGTGTCAGACTGGCTTAAAAATCGGCACAAGACACAAGTACGCGACACATTTGAGGTAGGAAAACTTTATTTCAAATGAGATAGTTATATTTCCTCAATTTTTCTACGATCGGTGATTATCCCATACAATTCTCTATATACACAAGCTATGCCATACAGCTAGGGCAGCCCGTGATTCAACTTACAGTTGTTTGCTCAGAGAGTATTAGCTTCATTGTGTGATGGCTTATAGCGTTAAACCCTGACAACAATTAAATACGTTGTGTTGAAAGATTATACCTGCTTTGTACGAAGAGTTATACCCAAGAGGCCTCTTGACTTGCGTGTAGTGTACAAACACTTCACCTAAGTTACAGCAAATTAAATTTGCAAACAAATCTCGCTATCATTTTAGGGCACTATACTCTACGTAGAGAAACCGACGCCACTCAGTAAGACGCGACGTTCTCGCAGAAGGCATTTCGCTAGTAAAAGGACAAGAAACTTCGCGGTAAATACCTAGGGTCTCAAGCGTAGAATCATTGAGGAGAACTTTGTTCAACAAGAAAGCAGAAGGCCACTGGACTATTGTTTTCTTGAAAGATTCCAACTCAGTATTTCAATTTTGTAACAGCAACTAAAGTTAAAGCAGCTCGCGTCACGAGGTAAAGATCGAGTGATGAACTAGCAGATGTTACTGATCAAGAAGACATGCCCGAGAAGATAAAGCTACCTCCGCTTCTCTGTATGACAGTCAACAAGACTGAACCCTCGAGGTCCGAGTACCGTTATAGTTTTACACCGAAGGTGAAACTTGTTCAGGCACACATCAAACTTGCCTCAAGCTTCATGTATCGTCGCGCGCCAGAACATGTTCGTGGCCAGCCTCGGGAAAGCTTCCAGCCGGGATTTGTACCTGCCGCAAGAAACGGAGGCCTTGGAGACTACGTGTTCTTGCATAGCAACGCATTTTACAGTAGCACCGGAGAGGGGCGAACATATTTCACAATAAGGCCGGATTGGGTGTCTGAAAGATCAGTTCGGAAGAACAATCCTTTCTCTTAAATTTTCATTAGGACTTGTGTCACAAGTGTTGGACTGACGCTCATTGTTTTAATTGCGTTTAGGGGTCGGCTGACTGTGTCAATAGGAGACTTAAGATATTGAGTACGAGTACGAGATCAAGTACGAGATCCAGATTATCACGTCACATACCCATCTCATTCCATGAGCTACTCTCTCTACCTAAAACAGATAGGAAGAGCAAGCTGCGTCAATGGTTTGCACTTCGAAAAGTTTCCTCGTAGTCAATCTCATTCTCGTATCATTTCAGGGTAATGTAATTTTCATTGCATGAGTGCGACACCGAGACCTTATTGCGGTTTTTGTCTCTGTAAGCTAGATAGAAAACTTGTAAGACACGGCCAACATACCATACAAGCTACGTTTGTAATAAAATTTGAGCATGTTCAGCAGCACATGCGCTGAATGAAGACGCATTTTTGTTAACTTAGACGCGGGTTTTCAGGATTCATACTGATTGAAAACTTTACCTCGGGGTAATTACTGTGTAAAACAAAATTTTTATTGGCTCTTTCTTAATGCATGTAAACATCACAGTGCATTATAAATGTTTTCAGAAACAACTTATCTGACACTTTTGAAACAAACTTAAAACTATAATATTCAACACGTGTTCATTATGCGCAACATAAAACAAAGAAGTCATTCTTACTGCACCATGCTCAGCCAAATTCATTCGTCAAGGATAAGATCAACTCTGTCCTTAAACAATACCCGACAATTACCAAGTGGGACCTTTGAAGGGTTATGCTGTGAACCAATGAAATACACGAGAATTGTGCTTCGCCGACATGAATAGACATGAAAAGCGATATCCTTAAAAAGATCAGCTTCGAGAAATGATTCATTGTTTGTAAATGTTTGCAGTAAACAGGAACTGAAGCTGAATGAAAACGTGACTGGCTGGTTACCGACTGGCTCAGTCAGACACTTAGGGCTCGGGGTAAGCAAAACACCAACAGGTTTTGTCCTTGCTGTTCTGGATCAGGTTATATACAGCTTCTTCTTAACACGATTCAGTGCGTTTGAATAATCCCAGAAAAGAGTGAAAATAATTGCATAACAACAAAGGCCGGAATTAAAGACTTAAGCTCAGTAAATGGGATATGTAAACGATCTTCGTTGCTATGAGCAACAAGTAACGCAACAATGTCTGCCTCACGAAAATTTTGTTCGACTGACGAAGCAGTTGAGGTGAAACTCACAAGAAGAGATTAAACGAGATAGAGTCTTGTTTAGGTGATTTGAGAAAGCAAGCTGTTAAGAAGCTTACTTAGAATTGGTGGGACCTTAATCGTTCTGATTTTAGGGTGCCGAGTTCCCGTCGGTCGTATTCAACAAAAGCAACATAAGCTTTGGTGTTGGGGAGATATTAAAGAAAAATGCCGGCAATGTATGGAAGCGAACCTGGGTTTCTACAGGAAACTATCAGCAAAGTTACCTACAAGAGTGAATATACGACAAGTTTCACGGGGACCCGAGTTCCAATTCAGAATGTCCGAATTCCAACAAGATTGAGGAAGTGTGTAAGGATGACAGCTTGGGATGAAGCACAGAAACCAGAAACATCTCGAGCAGTTCAGATGCCGTTTCACCAAAAACAAAATTATCCAGCCAGGATAAACCTTCAAGGGCTGCAACCATCACCAACTGCGATGGCTAGCAGCGTTGAACAAAGGCCGCGCAGTAACATTTCCGAGCTGAGCCGAAGCAGTGGTCGTAGATCTACGAGTGCGTTGTCGGCATTTTCGAGGCGCGATAGACCAAGTACCGAAGAATTGCTCAGACGACCTCAAAGTGTGGTGGCAAGAAGACCGCAGAGCGAGCTTTCTAGATTTCAAAAGGACTTTCGTTATATCGACAAACAGTGCTTCTTCCATCCGGCAAAAGAACCAACTCGTAGATTCTTCGTAATAAGCCCGGACTGGGTATCGGAACGTAGGAATCACTTCATTCGGAAAAACACTTTGTTTGGGTAAGTTGATCTCAGTCAAGAAGCATCATGGCGTCAGAGGAACAAAGATAACCCACTTGAACTGACGATGAAATATTTAGAACGCTGCTAGTGTGGAGATAACTTACCCTGTTAGCTGAACTTGTTTACATATGCAGGAATGAAATGAATTTTAAATTTTAAATTTCAAGTTGACCCCACATGCACCAATCCCGATTTGTTCATAGCAAATAAAACCGGTATTTTTCAGGACACGTATTATTTGTTTGTTTTCATTTTAGCTTCAGATCAATTCTTGTTTGCTAAACCGAAGAGGTCGGTACTGAATAGCTCAGATTTTGACGGTTCGGGTTGGCACAGTAGCCATTGTATTGTAAATCTATCAGGACATATACACTGTACAGCAATAATAATTCTTTGTCTCGTCTGTTTAATTACGGCAGTGGATCCTATTATCGGTCGACGTTTACACGAAGTTGACTGAATCATCCAATCAGCTCGTTGTGATTGCAGCCGTCAGTTATCAACCACTATTGGATTTAAAATTATCTGATTAGTTCAGTCTAGCCGGAAATTAAGACAATTAATGTAAGCTTACTGGCTTTTATGCTTTGTTTGCATTTCATTTGCCTTTGTTCGTTTGTCGCCTCTCCGCATCAAGCATACCTGGGGGTACTCCCTTATATGGGCTCTTTAGGTATGTGAGGCCCTAAAGGGTATAGTTTTTTTAGCCATTTTGCACAAAAATAGGACATCGATTTTGACCATTTTGCTCTCAGATAGGGTATGGTTTCTGCACCCTCAGGGGGTCTTCAATATAGTGAGTAAGTTTCTTACTCAGAAGAAGCTACTTTTTCATCACTATCAATTTAACGAATTGACGTCAGTTTTTTATGCGTCTGTCCTGTTATTGATCATGAATTTTGTCATAACATTGTCAAAGTAGCTGTGGATCCACGAGGCGATAGCCGAGTGGATCCGCAGACTACTTTGACAATGTTATAACGAAATTCATTGTCAATAACAGAACGGACGCATAAAAACTGACATCAATTTGTTTTTTACGATAACAGATTGTCGAATTTCCCGCTTTCGTTCGCTGACGCGCCCCACGAATTTCAAATTCATGTGTCTGTCGGCCGCATATTGACCATAAAATTTAGCCAATGATCATGAGAACGCGTGAATTTCCTCAGTTATCGTAAAAACGACCATCAGCAACTAAAGCCCTTCATAAAGCCTTTAACATCGGTCTGAACAAGAAAACGAATTATAAGGGTATCGAATTTTTCTTCAGTTCATAAATAGAATAAGGAAAATCGCGAAGTTTGGGGTAAGGGTTTTGGGAAGCGGGTCGCACACCAGTTTTTCTGCGCCGTAACCCCACCCCAGGCAAACATGCGCGCACTGATTCACTTTCCAAAACGGTACCAACTGGTGCTGTACGAAACGTGAATTGCGAATTGAGATAGGCAAAATTCTCTCTTTCTCGAACGGATAGTACTCAAATAATGTTTTTGCTAATCTATCGGAATGGTGTTTAAAAAATCAAATTCAAACAATTCATGACTCCTGCACCGTGGGAACATTGGAATTACATCTGTTACTGTCACTGCTGGAGTTCTTGGTAAGCGGTTTCTCTGGGTGAAGTGTAGACAAGACCTCGATACGTTATACTTAGTTAATTTAGTTGTATTGTTATTACCTTTCTTCTATTTTCAATTTCTTGAAGTATAGTTTTATTCAAAGTTGCTTGCGAGTTCTACATGCTCTTTGAAACTCACTTTAGCGGTTGGCTCCATCATTATGTAAAAAGTGGCGAATACATTATAAAGTTGTTAAATCTCTTTAAGCTGCGCATATAGATAATTAAGTACCCACTGCTGCTGGTAGCGGATTGGCGAGCAAAGTGAAGTAAAAGAGACAACATCATCATAAATTCAAACAAACACAGATTAGGAACATACTCTGCTGATGATAAAACCAATCACACACGAAACCATACCAGTCAACGACATCGACGGAGCTATTTCACCATGATCATTACTTCACACCATGAAAGCGTCGGCAACGAATTCATTAAAAAACTTAAAACTAAGATCTATGGGTTTCACTCCAGGAGCCTTGCCTCCTACAAGCCGTAATCTATTCTAAGCTTCACTTAACTTAATTTAGCATGATACTTCAATATAATTCAAAGATCGTTTTTTTAAATTTAAGCTGCTAAGCAAACTGAGGAACGATGAAGTAAAATTTAACAAAGGTGCTCGATATAAAGTACCCATTTTTCTTGACGAAGTATCAATAAAACTGATAACTACTTAGAAGTTCACCTGTGTTTCACTGAAACATTTTTGCACAATACCGAACATTATTCACTTAGCGTGATGATATAAATAGCCATTAAAAGCTGCCTGGTCATAATAGAGCCACATACCCACTGAGCATGTTATTAACATAGACATTTCTTATTAAAAATTTATCATTGTTAACGCACTATCCATAGCAACTGGTTCCGTTGACAATGGAGAAAGCAATTACTGTGAGTTGCTGTCGTAGACGAGTCTGTTTATAAGAACATTCTGCAAGTCTGACCTTGAAATTGGTGGATGAAGTTTTCAAAACAGCCTTGGAGGTTTAGAGGTAAGTATTTACTTGACGCCAAAAATCACGTGTTCAAAGTGTGTGGAATTGAAATTTAGCCTAGACATTTGAGAGAGAGTATACGTAAAATTTGTCGCCGAAATCGACCGCAGCCACGTATTAGAAAAACAAACAGGTCGTAACTGAAATAATTTGTTTGCTCTCAGTGCACAGAACAAACACATCCACATTGCATCCGATTTACTGGAATAGCTTGACACTATGGAGCTTTTGTATCCAGGGTATAAAAGCTACTTCAGCGGGTTTCGTGGTAAGCCATTTCACACGGAATACACCACCAGATACTGCAACTCTAAAGCACCCGTGTTGTACAGTCAAGTACCGAAATACACATGGTATGAACCTCGCCGGCCTTCTGTTGCAGTCAGAGATGAAGGTACCACCAAGCTAACGCATCTGAGACCACCATTTGCCGCGAGAATGACAAGCTACGAGCCAGAGAGAAGGTACCTCGTGGGAAAAACAGCGTGCCGAGAAGCACCGTTGTCAGGTCACAGTGGTCCTTCCGAAAACAAGGGTAGTTCGTCTGTGAAACTTCCAGAGGTTTTTTCAACCCTTACAGAAAGAGTTTTGTCAAGGGAGGGATCTGTGGAAGATCATGAGTTGCAGATGGAGAGAATGTTAACAGAAAATACACGCGGTGCAAGAACTTCAGCAAGGCAAAAGCAACTGAAAGTATGTCAAAGCTCGAAGTCTTCTGGGCCTCGGCGAAGCAGCCAGGCTAACATATCTGGCTCGATGGAACCGTCAACATCACTTTCAAAAATAGCCAGTTCATTCAGCGCTGCACGTGCGCAAAGGTTAAGTAGCCCAGACCCTCGAACACTAACACGTGACCGACGCTCAGAAGAGGTGATAATGTCAAACCTGCCCAGCAACAGTGGAGATGAATGGATGCTGGGGAGAGTGGCTCCAAGGCCCAGCTCGTTGTTGTCCAAGCATCCAAAGGACGTACGCTATGTGCGCGATACATGCTTTTTCCAACCGACTCAGGAGCGAAAGCGACATTATTACATTGTTAATCCTAACTGGTTTTCAGAACAACGGGTCATTGTCCCTAAGAACAACTTGTTCTCATAAAGTAAGGGCAGTTTCACACTGGAGCACAACACTTCGAGAAGCTTTGCTCAGACTCTAACGGTTTTGGCGCATATCTTCACTGTAGCGTCATCGCTTGATCGACCTCGCCGAAGGAAAGTCAACATTTCTCGTTATAAGAACTGGGCTGTTACCTATCATTTAATAACTCATACTCCAGCAACATCACTAATATCCCTAATTGAGCACTTTTCAATTGAGTGGCGTAAAACCAAAACCCAAGTAATCACTCCAGCCAATCACAGAGGACACAGGCAATGCAGTAAACCAATCAAAACTCAAAGTAATTGCATAAAGCTCACGCAAAGCGCAGGAAAACGTGTGCGAGTGAGTCACGATTGGTTTGGGTTTTCTGATTGGATGAAAAAGTGGGGCGACCTTTTTTAGCCAATCTTGCAGCGAAAAGATCTTAATTCAATTATTTTTTCGACATAATTAAAAACCGCTCTACAACTTTCGTTAGAATAACTTTGACACAAACAGCAGTGATAACCATACTGAACTTGCACATTTTGATTAATACTTGGCGTTTCGTTTGTACTCTACATACATTTTCAAAAGTAACCGTTGAAATTTTAAACTCACCTTTGTTATATATAAATAGCTGTTTTAAATTTCAACGGTTACTTTTGAAAATGTATGTGTAGTACATACGAAACGTCAAGTCTTCATCAAAACGTGCAAATTCAATATGTTTATCACTGCTTGTGTCTTTTTACTCTTATTTTTGATCAAACTACGATGGCCCAAGAACTAAAAGTATAGAATAACTTTTTTGTCTAATAAGGGATGACTGGGAACGAATTTGTAGACAACTGTACTCTCCACCTATCACATAAAAAACACCCATCACACCTTTCAAATGTGTATAAAACTGTATTTATACAGGCTATAATTCACTTCAAAAGCTCAGCCTGGTAACAAAAAAATACCGCATTTACATACAGTACCACATAACCTCATTTTCCAATCTTTAACTATTTTCATACCCTTTCCCTCAATTGAATTAACTCAATTCATCTTTTCTCCTTATGGCTCTTGCCATACCCAAAAGGCATCTTTACCAATTTTGGAACTGGTCTGCTCATATGTAATCAGTGATATCCTTTGGAGTGCACCATAAGAAAAGTTTGGAGAGCAAGGATATTCAGTTGCAAGCTTGTTCCAGTCCTATACCGAGAGCACAAACATTGACTGTTCAGTTATAATTGACCTCCTCACTTTTCCAATGGTATTCTCTGAACTTGAGGTGATTCCTTGTTTTGCAATAATCATTACTCAGTACAAAGGTAACCTCACCTGTTACCAAAACAAGTTAAAATGCGAGTTAACTGCTATTATATTAGAAGTGTGCCTCCTCAAAAGTCTTATCTTCTGAACTGATCAAAACTGATAAAGTGAACTTCAGTCGAGTGTGGTTAGCACATGTAATCTGGCATTAACCTGTGCTTACACAGGGGTTTTGAAGTGCTTGGTAGTGACACGAATCCCCATTTTCCCTGTAATGTGATCAGTTGCTACGATCATCATTACTGCTTAGGTTGTGGTTTTGACACTGAGCTGAACAGCACTCTATCACAAGAAACTACTTAACATTATTTTAAGGAAAGGCTCTGAGAGAAACTATTAACTTTGTTTCCCAAGAGTCTCAGTGTTTCCCTAGGCGGAGCTGAGATAAAGAGGAAACAAAGCTAACTTGTTTTCCGAGGGACCAGTTATAAAGTGATTTGTTATAGTGTTTGTAACACAGCCAAGACATTTCACAGGTAACAACCCAAGTCCAACGTTTGATGGATCTTTTTTTTTCACTGAGAAGTTGACTCATTCCCTTAAAATATTAATGTAAAATATTAATTGAAAGCTACATTTAGACTATGAGTATGAGAATCAAATTGTGAGCTCTGATCAAGGCACAGGGAAATCACCTCAAAAAATATCACGGTATAAAATTTTACATTTCTTTTAGTGGTTTTTAAATACATTATTTCACATTTTGTTTATATTAAACACAATTATTATTAACTCTTTGTTCTTCCCGTTTTGCCTATTGTATCTTCTAAGTAGACCTTTGACTGAAATCAAACCAAAACTACATGTATCTAAAGCAACTCTACTCCACAGACTAAGGGTTGAGAGATTCCGCAGAGTTATGCGAGTGAAGGTTTGCTGCCCAAAATTTCTTTTTCAACTTTAGTGCCTTTACACACCTTACATAGCTGCTTTCTAACATGAATGCCCAATCAAACCCATGTAAAGAGAGGAGGTCTCAGCATTTACTATAACTTTGTGAAGTATACATTGCTTGACTAAGCTTATCATAACAGTTTAAGGCAATGCTTAAATATTTGATCTCCCTTACATCTACAGTTGAACCCCTACTAAATAGTCACCTTCAAAGAAAATGGAAAATGGCCTTTTAGAAGGGACTGGCTACTTAATAAGTGTACAAACAATAGAAAAGCCCTCATCAAGTCTTTGATTACTAGCTGCCTAATATCTAATAGGGGTGGCTGCTTAATAGGGGTTCAGCCATAGAAGATATTAAAAAACAAATTCCAGCATTACACTGTTTATGGGATCCTTTGCACATAAATACAACTTACTATCTTTTTTGTTTAGCTCACATATTTTTTCTTAATTTTTTCATAATTTTTTCATAATTTTTTCATAAAAATTTAGTAATTAACTATTTTAGCGGCAAATTGATTTAGCAGAATTATTTTCAAACAGGAGCTGTAAAAATAATTCCTCTGCATTGATTTTAAATTTCACTTTCCACTTGCTATCAACTTCTACATTTAAACCAGCTTTTTATACAGCTTATTTCATTTTCTGCATAAAAGCAAAAGCAATGCCTTTATCTCTTACTTCATAAATGCTGCCTTTTGAAGCCTTGAGTGTTTGTTAATTTTTGCATTTGCTAAATCAATTTGCCACCAAGAATAGTAAATTAAAGTTTAAAAAATCTCTGATTAATATAAATAATTAACCAAAATTGCAAAAGAGTTCTGATTGGTTGACCATCATGAATAAAGAAACAGTATTGACCCTTTAAATACCAGCAAGGACCAACACCTAATTTTTCTGACTTCATTGTACACTGTACATATCACAATGCCCTGTTTGCAGAATTGTGATCTAGTCTTCATGTACCAAATGGCCGAATTCTTATAAGCAGCATCACACGGACTGCATGGTAATCAATTGCGGAGAAACTGTAATTTTGTGTTTTCAACTTTTTTGGGACTACTAAAGGGTTATTAGAGCTGTTACCATCATGACTTAAAAGAATTACTGTGACCAGCACCTTTTACCAAGTCTTGAATTCACCCACTGGTAAAAACTCTTCGACAGAGTAAACTATTGCTAAATAAAAAAATTTGGCTTGACGTTGTTCACAGCCAATAATAATTATTATTGTGACTTGATAAATATATATATGCATGCATGTGAACATCAAATGGTACATGTTGCTGTATACATGTACGTTACGTGATTCCATTTTTAGCTTTTCAAACACAATGTATGGTATTATCAGCCATATTATGAAAAGCTCCAGTCTGACAAGGGAAATGACTTAAAGACGCAGAATTGGCCATTATGAATTTATGTCTGTTGCAGTTTGCTTTACAATTATTATAGCAATGCTTCTATTGCTTTCAAATGCTGATCAGTATGCAATGCATCTTGGCCAAAACTGGGTCTTTAATCCATCAATATATTAGCCATGTACGCAAAGGTAGGAAAAAAAAAATAATTTCAACGAATTCACCCATGTACATGTAGCAGCAAGGTTACATGTACTGCTAATTTTAACAAACTACGTGACTTAAAAGCTTAATGACTGTCCTGTAATTATAACACCCAGCTTTGCAGCCTTACTAAGTTAGTTTTGTTTTTTCAAATAGTAGTTAAATATTTTCGTTTTGTTTTGTTGTCTTTTTCTGGACATTTTGGGGCCTTTTCAAATCTTGTGATTAGCACTTGATAAATTCAACTCTATACAGAGCTCAGTCTGCAAAAAATTAAGAAAGTCCTGTATACATGTAATCTTCCAGCTGGGGTAGTGGATTCTGTCCATCACTTACCAAATGGGCAAGCTAAGTTTCTTGGGAGAATATTTTAAGATCAAATTTATACACTTCTAAGCACTCCTAGAGTTGAAATTTGAGAAGGGGAAGAGCTACTCAGAATGATTTTCAGGCAAGTAAATGTTAGTATAAATCTACTACTGTTCTATCACGAATGCCTCCGGTCCTCTGATTGGCTACACTACTCACTATCTATTCTGTGATAGACAGTGAGTAGCATGGCAGAATGCGCTAGGGGCTGCTTCTTAGCCTTACTGAAGTGTCTGCAAAAGGAGTTATGGTTAAAGTTTTGAATGACTAGTAGATTTATACTAAAACAATTTTATATTATTTGCTCTTGATTTCTATGCACGATACATGTAGTTGATTTGGCCTTCGGCCTCATCAACTATCATGTGATAGAAATCTCGAGCTCATAATCTAATTGTTTAACAGACAAAATAAATTATATTTTTCCCAAAAGGCAAGCCTGAACATTGGTCTCATTTACACCCTGAAGATAGAAACAACTGTTTTGATGCAACTGAATCATTTACCGGTAAGTAGCAAATTGGTCTAGCTTGTTTTCCCCTAAAATGATCAACTACCAGAGGATAAAAAGATTAAATCAAAAATGAAATGTTGTGACTAAAGCTTAACATGTCTGTAGTTTTCCCATTCCTGTTTGGTTAAAGAAAAGATAAAAACAAAAATCCCTTTTTGGCAAAATAAGTTACATGTAGAGTAAAAAACTAAAAAGTAAATGATCTTACATGTACATGTACACCATAATTTATTTGCTTAAAAGCTAATCCCTTGCTGCAAATTCTCTCCTTTTTTATAGCTGTCTGTTGCTTTCACCCCTTTTTCACAGCCAGATGGACATTAACCCTTAGGTCCAGAATTGGATGCCTATCCAGCCAGTAACTCATAAGACTCACCCATTCACACATAGCAGCAGACTTTAAGCCCTCCTCACGATCAGAGTTCAACTCTGCATATGTAGTGTACAGCCTAAATGATTCACTTTCTTTGTACTCTTCACGTGCCACACAGTCTCGTGAGGGGAACACCAAGTCTTCAATAAAGTTCTTGGTTTGGATGTGTGCATTGTCCACAAAAAGAAACAAGGAGCCTGGTGAGGCTCGTTTGAGAATGTCTACCATATATTGGAATGCTCCTGGAAGATTCTGAACCGCAGAGACAAATTTCACCAACAGGAATAACTTGGCCTAGAGGAAGAAAGAAAATTAATGAAAACTGAAAAAAAGAGTTATTTACAACATTTTATTTTAAAATTTCCAGGACTAATTTCTTGATGGTCCTAAAAATGTTTAAGAGCTGTTTTATGCACTTACTCTTAATATAAGCAGAGGCTAACTTAATAGAAGAAGTTTCAGGCATAAACACCTCTCTTTCTTTACACACTGAATTATCTGAAAAAGGCTTTATGGGCCCCAAACGTTTCGAGAAATGGGCTCCTGGAAAATGCCACCATAAAATTTCAGGACTTTCCAGGCTTTCCTGGACCTACATGTACATGTATACAAACTCTGCTTTTACACATTTAATCCAGAGACTGATGATTAAAACATCTTGTGCCATGGAAGTTGTGATATCACAATTGGTATAATAACCAATAGAAAAAAGGAGAAAAACAAAAAATGACCAACAAGCACAATATGACAATGTGTAACAGTGTTGGTACATTGGACATCTTGAGAAATTCTTCTGAATTCTTTGGGTGTCTTTGGAAGCAGTCAAGTGATTTTCTAAAATCCTAGCACTTTCAGGACACAAATCTCCTGCTTTTCACTTGAAAGTGTTGGCAGACAAAACTAAGATGCATGGTTTACAGTTTTACATGTACATGTAAGCTTGGGTTGATAAAAATCACTACTCACCTTTTTGAAAGCATAGTTTGGTGTCAGGGTTCCTCTACGGCCTCGACCTTGGTTGTTGCAAATGTCAAAGGCACCATAACGGAAAGGTACATCACTAACATCTTGCAACAGAATCTGAGCTGTGTGCGCCCACTGCTCACAGTTGTCCAACAGCAACCACTCAGTGCAGGATGGAAGCAGCTGATGGAGACCTAGAATCTCACTACCAGGTCCTGCACCAAGACAGCAGACATGCAATCTGAAAAGAACAGTAAAATCCAGTCAGCCATGTGATCTATTGACTGTGTACACATGTAAGCATTGGCAGACACAGACACATACGAGCAGGGGTGGCAGGAGAGCGCTCGCCTCCCACCAATGTGTCCCGGGTTCGATTCCCGGACCAGGTGTCATACAGCTGTATGTGGGTTGAGTTTGTTGTTGGTTCTCGCCCTTGCTCCGAGGGTCTTTCTCCGGGTTCTCCAGTTTTCCTCCCACCTTAAAAATCAACATTTCTTAATTCCAATTCAATCAGGAATTCAAGTGCCACAGGTTTATCAGTCGTTAAACAAAGTTGACTTATTTTATTTTTATTTTATCTAGTATGCTGCACCTCTTAATTGCGAGTTCAGCACACTTCATGTAACCATTAGCCAACACAACCCTGCCATGAGTGCCTGTGCATTTCATTTTTATTAGACTTCCAACATCCAGCAGGGCCGCCATTAAGTCAAGTCAAATGTACAGCCTCTATCTTCACACCCATAACAAACTTGCTACATTTTGAGTGAATTGTATCAACTACATAAGGTCACTCATAGCATCAAGGGTCCATCATGCATAGCGGTACTCAGCCATATCAGGTGATTTAAGGGTTATAACCTTTATTGATAGCCCAGCTGAGTATAATATCCAAAATCCCTAGAAAATCCCACTCTCTCTTTGAATGTACATGTAGACAAGGGTGAAAAGATCGACCATGGTGAGTAATGGTGGCCCTCATGCTTGGTGCTGACAAAAAAGAAATGCAGCCTCTGGGAATGATAGTTGCCATCAACGTTTTAGTGTGCCTGTTAACATTTCAATTATACATGTATGTTTTAATTTATATGTTTTTTTTTTTAATTTTAACAATATTTTTGATAACATTGTATAAAAATAAGCACCCCATGCTTGTTCAAGAATTTATAATTTCCTTGTATTCTTACTACAATGTAAGTTTATATTACTGACCTCTCCTTTGTATGGGCTTTCTTCACAAATTCTGTCAGAGGTTCAAATCGACCTGATCTAACAATTGCATGAACCAAGGTGGCGTGAGCTGCTGTGTAGGTGCCAAGATAAGCCCAGCGTGACTCAGCATCATTGAAGTGAATCTGGTCTGTTGCCTGACTAGAAAATAGCTGCGAAACTCGCAGCAGTTTGTCTCTCAAGGCAACCTGCCAAAACTGAGGATCAGATTGTAGGAGCTTTAGTTCCAGCTTAGTTTTCTCCTCCAGTTGGCTAAATGATGTCTTTAGAGCTTGGAGAACTTTGGTACAAAATGACTCTGCAAAACAACAAGATCAGTAGGCCTAAGTTAATACATTGATGTTGTAGAACTTCAATGTAATCTGTTTGCTATGAAATGCTGCACACAGGTAACACTATTAAATTCCATGGTTACTTTGAAAGTAACGTCAGTGCCAGTATACAAATTAATTGAGTAGAGGAGAGGAGCAATCTTATTGACTTGATATGCAATGTACATGCCACACGAAGATTAGATTTCCCTGTGGTTGGATCTATAAAAGTGCAATTAACACTAACTTGCAACCGGACGGAAGTTTGCTCACCGGAAGTAATGATTACCCTCAATGATTAGGTGTATAAACAATTTTCCAGTTCAAAACAAGCAACAAAAATACGCTTCTCCAAATGAAATTTTGAAGCCTGTATGTTTAAGTTTGATATTTTGTCACCTGCACTGGAGACATCAATATTAGATCGACAATATAAACAAACTTCAAATATTTCTATCACTAGACAAGTCCTTAAAATAACATAACACACAATTCAGATGTTGTCTGTGGTGGAATAAAAGAAAATTAATCAGTTGATCGAAGAAAACCACAAACATTGCTACATGCACATACCTTCCAAACCAGTGTTGATACATTTCCCCTTTGTGTGAAGTCCACTTTCTCTTGGAACACTCAATTGCGTTGTGATTTCAGCAGTTTTTAACTGATCATTTTCACTCGATGAAGAGGAGGATTTAAGCTTACTTTCAGTAAATCCTTTCGTAACAACTGACGCATACGTCGCACCCTGTTGCGCTACCACTTTATTGCCACCTGTCCTTGGCGGTTGGTTGTCATCGCCCAACACCGGTTCTTGCTGAAGTTTTTCTTCGTACCGATCTCGAAGTTCCCTCTTGTATTGCGCGATATCCCGACGTAGTTGACACTCGAAGCAATCCTTCAAAGTTTCGTGAGGTTTGTGTTTGTTCCAGCTGATGAAAGATGGTAAATATTTAAAATGACGACAAACCGAGCACTGGCGTATGATCACACTGGAATGATAGCCGGTCTGAAAAAGTCCAAGCGCTTCAAAAGTTGCAGCACAATCAATACAATTCCGATTTTTCTTGTCACAGAACCACTCTGCAATTTTAAACATACACAGAGGGGCCTTTTTAGCGCAGCTCTGGCATTCCTGAAGACGATCGTATACACAATCGCCGCAAACAAGAAAAACGTTTCCTTTCAGAGCTTCGTCTTGACCGGTCTCGTCACTTTCTGTGTTGCTCGCTTTCGCCGCAAATGACGGGTGAATTTTAGTTATGTTGAAGAAATCCTCGTGTCTCCTTCCCGTGTAATCGCAGTTAAAGCAACGTAAGACTTCCATCCGACTTTCTTTTCTGAGAGTAAGGAAAGAACCTGAAGAAAAACAGCAAAAAGGAAAAATCACGACGTGGTTGGAGAAATAATGTTCAAAGTTCTTACAGAAAGTAAAACACAGACCAGAATGCTTTGCAAGCTTGACATACTTTCCAGTCCTACAGCCATTGCTCGGCTGTGTTTGGCGGGCGGGGCGGGAAGCATAGGCCTCAGAACATTTTTATTTTATTAACTTTTTTTAAAATTAAGCTTCCAGCAAAAATGCTCCACAAAAATCGATTAAAAAATCTAATAAGACCTAACAATATCGTGTCTTTTCAACTTGTAAGAGAGCAAACTTATTCGAATCTGAGGTGAAAACATGTTTTTTTCGGAAATATTTAATTTGAATTGAAGGAAGCTATTTGACATACGATTCTGGTGTATTGAATGTCTTTTCATTGAACAACACCCTATCGAGGACGAGGATAACCATAAAAAATGTTAAGGATTATTTCCGCGCAACTCGCATTCGAGCCATAATGGCAAAAATCAAGTTAAATTACCAAAAAAAAAAACGTCATGGCATGGAACTTATCGAGACTTTAGTTTTCAAGCTGATCCTGTGAGAGAAAATTGGACTTGAAGTTGTCCTTTATTTCAATAAAAACTGACGTTTCGCGTCTGTTCATGAAAACACAATAACACACGCAGTCAAGCATTCTTGCGAGGTTTGGCACTGACTTTCTCGTGAATGCTTGAGAATTTAATCGTGCGGTCCGTTAAAGAAATGAACGTGAGTTGTTTTAAATAGTATTCCCAAAGTTATCGTACTATGAGTAGATTTTTAGTAACTAGTTTTTGCATCCATTGCTGGAACTTCGAGCGGAATATTCGTTTTTGCGCCTTTCCCGCCAAAAACACGGCTGCTTTACCACACGTGACGTGTAGTTTGGCCTCGTTGCTCAGGTAATCATGGTAATCGCCATTCGCCATCGCCATCTCGAATTTCTTCAAAATAATGCGAAATTGCTAAGCTTTGACATTGCTTTCGATACCTTCACGCTAAGAAGAAGAAAGAAGGAAGTAGAAAAGTAAAGGTAAGTCGATTAGAGGCCTTAATTGTTTCATTATAAGCGGTGTAATGAAGCTGGTAGTATAAGCTCATTTGTGGTTCGGCAAATTGTGGCATGGCTTAACTAAATTTATAAACTTAACTCAAAGCATGTAACCAACATTTCCCGGAGAAATCCGACGCTCAAATACGTTTCATTACCTTCGTGATATCGATGATCTTTGTTTTTATTCGTTTGCTTGCTTATACTTCATTGTGTTGAATGAAAGTATACTTTGGGAGAGGTGATCTTGAATAAAATGTAAAATTAGTTTCACCTTCGAAACCATCGCCCGGGTGATTGGCAGACGCAATAGTAAGGATCTTTTATTTCGATTGTTTGGGGTTATCAGTGATATGTAAGAACTGACCGAGAGGAGAAACGGTTTGTGTCCTGCAGTGTGCACGTGCTTTCCACGAAAACCCATTTACCTCGGGGTGGGGAAGGGGGAAGTGATTAAGGGTCGGATTTTTTTTAGGAAGGGAGGGGGGGGGGTTGAGATATTTCCCAAAAATTCTGCACAGCCAAAACGGCTGAAAAAAAAAACCGTGCAGGTAAAAAAGGCTGGCAACTGCTTTCTACTAAGATTATTTTGATTTTCGATGTTCCCACCGAAAAAATCATAGAAAATTGCCCACCCCCGCCCCCCGTCACAAAACAGTGGTCCGTGTCTTAGATTCCATTTCCGCTGAGCCAAATTGATTATTTTGAAGGTATCTAGTAAATTAATATCGGTTAACGTTCCGAAGGTGGAAATTCGCCGGCGAACTTGGCATACATTTTATCAAGTTTTTGTAAAGCTTGCTTTACTGACACAGTTTTGTTACTCATGAATCGAACAACGTTAACTTGCAAATGTAAGGCTTTCGGAAAGCACTTTTCCTTGTCACTTTATTATCTTCGCTTTTAAACTTATACTTATGTGCATATTTAACATGGTGGGATTTTTCAATTACCCACGAACTCTGACCTAAGCACTAAGCATTTTAAACCCAGATGATGTCGAAGCGCATTGTTTTTACTTTCCTCTTCTTTTTTGATCTTGGGTAAACGCACATCCAGGAGAAAGCTTGGAGCTTGAGGGCTCCTGTTATTTTTAGTACTAGATTACATCCATGAAATTTAGTACTAGATTACATCCATGAAATTTTCAACTGCAGAATGTTTGTTGAAATTTTTTATAAAATTTATATCAGTATAACTTCATAATACATTCTCATACGATCAGCCATCAAACTACATTAGGGTGTTACCACTGATGACACCGTATACAATACATAATGTTTGACTTATCAATGTCTCCGCATAGTCGTAAGATAAATAGAAGGGTAGTAATGGTAAAAATAAATTATTTACGGTCTCTGGCGCTATTATATCCAATACAGTACTTCAAATATACTTCTGACCACACACACGGCAGCTACAGGCTGTGATGATTTTAACTCTTTTCACAACTTGCTTCTTTTTCTTAGTTGGGCAATTCAACACAACATTTTCCGTCGTAGAATTGACAGGAGTGCAAAACGAACACGACTCGAAATAACTCTTGCGATGCGGAACATAAAACGAACGGCACTGACCATAGCACAAATTGTTCATAACCGTTGCTGTTTCACACCCACGTCTGCGAACTTTCTGTGGAAGAGGCTTCATTCTACACCAAGGCTGTTCAATGTCTTGTCCCGATAATGAAAGCTCAGTACCTGCATTTGATTTCAGCAACTGCTGCAAACCTGAGGCTTTAGTTGTTGAGGCTTGTGAGACCATCAGCATCAAGGTGATTAAAGTTGCAAAGCTGAGTGTGCCACTTTCTGACGCTTGCATGTTAAAAATTGTCAAGAAGCTTTGAGAGAATAAGACATTGCTCAGTCAGTCCGCTGAAGGGTTGCGGCAAAAAGCCACGTTCGATATATCAATATTCTGAAATGGCTCCGAGGCCTTTCAGGTCAAAATTGCAAATTTTTCAAGTTTCTTTTGTCTCTCAATTCCTCAAGGACACTTGGTTACAAAGAAAACACCACCAAATACAGGCGTTTCAAACGCCTGTATAACCAGTTTGTCCCGAAAACCTCGGAGCTATGTTAGAATATTGATATATCGAGCGTCGCCTATGTCTTGTACTATAATTGAATCTTTTTTTAGTACTAAAATTGTGGTTACCTAATCTCAATAAGGAGTTAGTCAAGTTTTTCACTTGGTGTTTTGGTTTTGAGAGCAGCAGCATTTACCACTACAGAAACAAAATCCTCTGCTGCGTCAAAACATTATAGTTTAATTATTTTTCTGCTCTTGCGCACTGTTCAAATAAATTGAAGCTTGCGACTTGATTAGATGCTTTCGGAACTGATGACCTTTCCTACGTAAAACAAAATAAATAATTCAAGTCATAGTCAAAGCCTCGTTAACTGAACTTTGCTCAGTGTTCGTTCAGTTCCAAATATGAGCGAAGAAAACCGTGATTTTCAATTATATTTTGTTACTTCTACCCGGCCTTATAACAACAATGCCAAGGCGGGATAAAAAGAAAAGAAAACACATTTTTCAATGTGTGTTTCGCCTTTTTCCCGCTAAACGCACGAACTTGCCCAAAGAGTTCACTATTTACGTCTTCAGGAAGTTGTTATTTGGTGTACGATCTGTCAAATTTTATTCTTATTTCAGTAACGAAGAGTATGTTAATTGCGAAAGGAGCATTTTAAATTTTAAGTAATTTCCGCACAAAGACCTGGACTTGTAAAGTGAAAATTCCGTAGGCGTATCTTGAAAGATATATGTCGCAATGAATTAATTACGGACGAACCGGGAAGAATTCTAATCGAAATTGTAAAGTTGCAATAACAAAATATACAGGAGCCAACTCGTAAGTCTGCAAAATTTAGAGTGCAAAAGAGAGTATAACACTTTCAGGATACAGTCTTCATATCAGTCAGGCAGATCAGAATTGTGTCACTTGTTATCAATGTGTTTTCCCTTGAATTAAAGGCTCGATAAGGCTGTGAATGAGCAGAGTGCATGGGTGAAGTTGAGCTAAAACTGAACTTCTTCGATTAAGAGAACATAGACGAGCGATCTCTCAAAGAAAACGACTATGTGTTGTCAAATTGCTATGGTAAACCTTAACATGTTCTGCTCTGATAGTACACTCCCAAACTGAATTTTTTTTTCTTTTATAAAAAAATGCATTTCAATCATCATTTAAGTCCCCTCACACATCTCGCTTTTCTAGGCTGGCTGGCTGCTGACAATGACCCTCGCAAGTCTGACCCGATGGTCCATGGTTTATGTGCCAAACAAAAGCGGGTCACGCTACAGAACAAGTCAAGATAGTTTAAGTGTATGTGGAAGTAATATAAACCAGTGTTTTTGTTTTGATAGAGGAAGGATTGCATCAGTTCCATATCACTCAACTTGATAAGCCGAAATATGAGAGAGACTAGTCAAACAAATCAGGCAGATACCAGTAAAGGCCAATCCCATCCGTACCAAACGACGAAGTTAAGAAAAGAACGCAGTTTCTGGAATTGTTGTCTGCCTTTTCTTTTTTACAAAAAGGGGCGGAATGGTATGTTGCCGGATCGATTCCGGTGAGCATGATATGAACTCAGAATTAAATTCAGCACTTGGGGACAGAGTACTGAAAAATGACGGAAAACGAAATTGGAGAGTTTTTTTTTGGCATGACTTTGTTTCACTTACTTGGCTAAGAAGAAGGAAGTCACCACTTTTGAAGAAAGAAGCTCTTCGCTTTCATATTTGGCTTTCTTGGCAAGCGCAGTGCTAAATATATAGCAATTGATCTCTTTGACATACCGCGCTTGTGCTCGTCACGTCCGTCTGACAACGCCAAGAGCAAACGTCGAGAGCGAGTGTGCTGGCTCATTCACCTCCGTCAGCACACCCACAACGCCGAATGTAAAACGTAACACACTAATACATACAATACAGCAAAACACGCGTCGCACGATATCACGCGACACGCTGACTCGTAGTACAAAAAGAAAAACAACAGAATGCTGGCTTGCCGTGCTTCTTTTTAAAGATTATACCTATTTTCGTTTTCTTGTTGTTTTGTCTTTAAATTTTCACAAGCCAGAATTTATTTTCGCATCTATAGTACAGGATGTTGTTAAATTAAGATATCAAACAAATCGTTCAGATCTAATTTTGCCTGTTCTTTGCTGCCCACGCGAAATGGGAAACAATATTAAATGGTGAAAAGTTCTTGATTTATTTACTGACGGAAGCTATCTGGCGCTCGCATGTTAAGGATGTTTTCAGCTGGTAGATGAAAATTGTTATAATTTTACCATAAACAAGAAGAGCTGTTGTTTCTTGGCCAAATGCTGATTCACTGGCATAACGTTATTATTTTGTATAAGTATAATTTCGTAACGGACTGAGGGAGGAGAGGAACATGTTATTGTTGCTCAATACTTTACGTTGTAAACATTTCCGTTTGCCATTCGCAACGTACGTAGAAACTTGGTTAATTAAGAAAAGTTCTCTGCTTCTTACGTATAGGAATAACAAATTTGACGTAACCCTTTTGTGTGCTCTTTTGGAAGCTAGTATCCTTTTGTTTTTAAAGGCTTCTTAAAATAAATCATTTGAAACGTCCTAGATCGATATCTTTGTGCGCATACAAAATTGCGAATTGCTCCAGCCCTTTTCAGGGTAATCATTGGAAAAATTCCTACTGCTAAATCCGTGATGGCTTGTTGATAGAATACGCTTAGTGTACTCTATAGCATATCTTTGATTTCTGTATTTCTATAGAATCGAACACATTACCGCATTCAATCAAAAGAACCGTCACAATAAGTTCTCAAATAATACGTTTGTCATTGCGAGTGTTTAACCTAGATAAATCAACTGGCATTAGGAAGTAGCCAAGTGTAAAACGATGCCTTAGAAACTTAAATATTTGTGTATCTTTTTTAAAATTATAAGGCTGAAATTCCGTAGAAAAACTTCTAATAATAACTATGGTTTACTGACGACACATCGTTACAGCACCCTGTTTTTTTTGCAGCGATTGTAAATATAGATCATGTTCGCATCAGTTAAATTATTGGATAACCGAGCTTTCTTCATCATTTACATGTTATTCAAAAATGAGATAATAGTTTCCTAGGTTTATCTGCTTTGAAGCGGAATTCGATGTTGAGCAGTCTGCCGGCGTTTTCTAATTATTTTGACGAATAAATGCGTCTTTGAAACTTAATAAACGCGAAAGACATATAGCTTATGAGTCATGAGTTCTCCATGTCAAATTAAAGTCAGTTACTCCAAGAAGGTTCAGGAATCTCTCGCTGTCAAAGGTAATTGGTAGAATAACCATTTGCACTGGTACTGCCAAGTTCATGGCCTCGAGTCCCAATTTTGGCAGCCGTTACAAATACTTTTACTTTGCCTGACAACTGCAAAGATCATTTCCAAATTCCCTGTTTATCCATATTACACATGTCTTATTCCATGTGCATTTAATATACGATAAAGGTAGGCGCGTCACAGTTAGGTCCTATTAAATAACGAATAAAATTAAAATCTCCTCTCAGTGGAATTTGTACCAACAAAACTTCGTGTATGGAGTAATTCTATTCAGTTGCTAAAAAGTGATACAATGAATTTTTGGTATTTTGCAAAGCACGGGGGCAGTTTATGTACCATCTGATTTGTTCTACTAACCCACGTCTAACATTTGTGTTTGCATATGATTGTGTGGATGCTTAAGCAAATGGTTATTTTTAGTAATTGTTCCGACTACGTGCGTCATAAAAAAGATGTTAGCCTGAATTTAGTTCCGTTCCACGAGCCGCTTATATATGCGAAAGACCTTTATCAACGTTGAAACATACTATCAACGTATAAGACTTAGCAATTGCATTACCTTTGTGATGAAAGAACAATCCTCCCAGTCGACCGGAAATCTATATTCCTAGTCTTCTTTAGATTTGTTCGCCTGAAAATTATTGGATAAATAGGCAATTAGATTGCAAATGAAAAGGAAAGAAAGACTAACGAAGGCTGATGTCCAATTCCAAGTGTTGTGCTATTTCACGCGCCAAAACAAACCACATCCTAACAGAGGAGTTTGCTCGGACAATACAGCTTTATCTGAGAAGATCGATCTTTCTTTGAATGGAGACTTGAAACCCTGTGTTTATATTTTGTGAAGGTACTAATTTACGGGTGGAAACCGACGAAAACAGTAACCAACAAGTAAGGTGGGCGATGTTCCCCAGTTAATGTCGTTAATGTAAGGAAGACATAATATCATGTATAAAGTCCGACCTCTATTAAATGGCCACCAATTAAGCGGCCACCCTCCATTAAGCGGCCATTTTCCAAGTCCCGATTTATTTGCCAGCTAACTGCTGTATTTGTTACCTCTATTCAACGGCCACCCCTATTAAGCGGCCGCGGCCACCTTTTTGCTGTCGCAAGTGTATTATTTGTATCGTTTTTGACCTCCATTTAGCGGCCAGCAGATTATCTTCCCAACATTTGACGGATTATTTTAAGTCATCGTCCGTGAAATATCTTGAGCTAAATTTTTTCACATACTAACTGTTGATGCCAAAGGCCTGACAAACTTGTCAACGATGCTTTGCACTTTTTCTCTACATTATGAGCCCGAAGAAATACTGTACATTTCATGGGCTGGAAATGTTCAGTTGCAAGCATTTTGCTATATAGAGGCAATAAAATATGTCTACTGCCTTTCCTCATATTGTACCTCTATTAAGCGGCCAACCTCTATTAAGCGGCCACTTTTCAAAGTCACGAAGGTGGCCCCTTAATAGGGATCGGACTGTAATACATAAAAGAAGAAGATACAACACTTAATATATTTTTATGGAAGTATGCAATATTTTCGTACCCTACTTAGAAAGGACATTAACAAAGACGTTTTCGCTGGAGCACAACTCCAGTAATCTTGGAATCTTAGGTGAGCTTCAGGACTTACAGCATTTTCGGAAATTTTGAGGTGGTGCGAATTTTTCCCACGACGGTAACATGCATCGCAAAACGTTTTCCTGTGTGACCAATCAAAATTCAGTAGTTTGCCTTCTTTATTCTGTATAGCCTCAAAGTGACAAAGTAAGAAAAAGGGTGATATGAAAACGTTTTGTTACTCGTCGACCAAATGTTTTACTCCGGCATAATTCCAAATTTCAAAGCCAATTCTTACATTTCGATATTTGACACGTTAATAGTGATTTTTCGATAATTAGCCGGCGAAACCTTATTATCAATGTTTGGTGGACCAAATCTTGAAACTTAACTGATTTTTGAGAGGAAAAATCTCTTAACTAAATTTTCCACATTTTGCCACAAATCTTGAATCGAACTTTCCACGATCTGGCAGGCCGTATCTTTAATTTGCTTTTTATCATGAGTCAGTATGGCGCCCCGAAATCATGAAATTGCAACATATTTGGAAGCCATGGTGTCGGCCGAGAATTGAATACTTTGCGTGGTAAATATTGAATCAACAGGCAATGATCAAAATGATGCCAAAATCCTTTTCCTAGAGCACAGTATTTTTTAACGTCGGACTCTGGCCTAAATGAAAAAAAGGATGCGGTAAATTTTGGACGAGCCATGCCAGTGTTCAGATTTGGCAGGCCAAATATTAGACTTTTAACATTTCCTATCCAGAGGTATGAAACTTTCACGATTTCGACGGACTAAAAAGTTGCTAATTAGTGTCAGTCGACAACAATAACTTGTTATCGATAACTAAAACGTTATCGAGAACAAGCATCAGGCGGCGGTCATACATTGGTCAGTCCCAAAAATGAACAAGGACTTTTGTTCTTTTAGGAATCACAGCCCCTTTCAGCGTCAGCCTCTTTTAAAATATTCAAGCAGAATCATAACATTTATCCTCATTGCTTATTTGCTACGCACTTTTTAAACACTCTATGAGTAACTGGTGCCCTTGGAGACAATTCTCAATACTGAACACTCCTCTTTACTTTTGATGTCGTACTTAGATAATTATTAGAGTTATTTAAACCATAGCAAAACTCAAAGAAAGAAAGAAACTAGCAGTTGTTTTCCAGTATTTGTTTAATTCTGCATTTGATGATATTATTTACGTACCTTTTAAGGTGGCTCAGAACAGTTTCCAACATTTAAATTTAAATGGATCATTATGACCACTGTCTATCACTTGATGTAACAATTATGGTATCCAAAATAATTGCCCAATCACTGGGGAAAACGTTGTTATCCTTTTCGTGATGCAATAGGTTGCCATAGCAACAGTATGGCCTGCTAAAAGCACCGTTAATTACAGCTTAAGGGCTTATAATTCAAAATCGGCACAGTGAATTTTTATATTGCGAAATTTTGATAAGCATGATAAGATGCAACTTTTGGCAAAGTTTTTTAAAAAAGATCTGTGCATAGGGTCGGGACAGCTTAAAGTTTTGAGCGATCTCAGCTATCTAATATGGTTAAAATATGATGTCAACAAATTTAAAACGAAATTAAGTTTCAAAACGTCTGACCAATCAAAACTTGTGAAATTTATACGTCGCCACAAAAGAACTGCAGCAACTCATTTGGCTATTCAGCTTCTCTTGTTGTTATGCGCATAAACATAAAACGGATTTAAGTTTTTCCGTAAAAGGTTTAATTTCGAGACTTTGTGAATCCCGTTGCGAGTTTAAACATCTGCTTTGCAAAGCTTTTTGAACTTATTTTATTTGGTTGCAGATTAATTACAAAAGGGATATCTTTTGATGATTTTAGGAGAGAGTCGTAATGAAAAAACGTAACAAACACACGATTTGTGACCGAAGACAACAGCAGCGCGTCTTTCTAAGGGGACATACTTTGCCATAATCATGTCGAGGGGAAATATAGGTCATGACGATTTTGCGTAAGTATATGAAGAACACGGAAAACTAAACAGCGTCAAAAATAACTACAATATTGAGAAGAAAATGTTATACGGGCTGGTATTGAGTCGCGCTATGCAAACAAACTAACTGCATAATCGATCAGATAAAATCAAAATGCCTCGAGCTAACTTACTGTAAGTTGATGATTGATTTATGATTCTCAACTCTTTTACGTCTTGTGCAGTTATAGTTTACTTTTGTTATCGTCAAACATTTGGTGATGATAAATAATTGAAATTGAACACGATCTTGTTGAAAACAATTTACGGAAACTTGAAAATCAAACTTCGATATTCTTGTAAGCTGGTTTATCGAACGGAACTCAGTAACATCCCACAGTTTATACAGCACGGAAACTCTGCAAGAGATTTTACCTCAAGTTTGGTGTATAGTTATAAAATCTCTTGCGGAGTTTCCTTGTTGTATATCTTACTGAGATCTTACTGAGTTCCGTTGGAGTGACCACCTCTCCAAGCATATTGTTCTCTGAAGCTCAATAATTTCTATAGAATTAAGATAGTTTCGTCCGTGATCATCACTTGTTTATCACCTTCATAAAGCTATCGCATTATTCTTGTGATTCTGTGGCCCGACTGCCTGCCCACACAGAAATTCTTATGTATTACGACTTCAAGTTGTTTACCTTAGCGTATCGAGAGAACTTAAAAATGTACTCACGATAAAGTAAGATAAAGAAAAACCTAGCTCCGGAACAATACTTCATCAGTGATGATGATGTTTGGGTTCGTCTACTGGCCTTCGTCTGGATCTGTTATGAAAGATCCCGTTTAGGTTTCTTGTTCTCTGAATTTTAGTACGTATCCCTTGGTTGTTTCGAGAACTTTGTAGTTCGCTTTTCAGAATCGCGTGGAAGTGATTAAAGGGATGTTTAATCTTCCAAGGTCAATCAGAGTTACTCCCAGAAAAATTGGGTGGGGGAGTGCAGCCCGCTTCCCTAAACCTTTACTCTGTTTGACCAAATCTGCGATATTTCCTACCCAATTTATGATCAAAACGGCTGAAAAACCAGGCCTGCGCATACCTATGTAGCCCATACTTCCATTAACGCAAGCAAACTGATAAGGTTTTCAAGGAAACCTCCCTCTGGAAGACCCTGTAGTTTTTCTCTAGCATTTACGATACTGCTAGTAAGTTCCAATTATAATGGCTCGTAGTAAATGTTGAGGCAGGTACGATAAATGAATAATGCTTTAATGACACAGAAACTGTCTTGCCCTGACTGAAACCATTCCCGGTCTCTGAGAATAAGAATTTTAAACAGGGCTTTCAATTTTAGTCTTAAACCTTTAGGGGGCCATACAAGGTAAAAGTACTAGATTAAAAATATGTGCGAAAAGAAAGTGGAATATAAAACGGTAACAAAAGAAACGAGTTCATTCATTCAAAAGAGTAGAGTATTGGTTTGACAATGTCTCAAGAACTCAAGTTTTAAAATTCTTAACCATGCAGTGATAAAAAACAAAAGGTCGTATATTAAAATCAGAAAATCTTCCAAATGTATATATCAGGTAGTAGTTAAATAAACATATTTACTAAATAGGAATGTTTTATTAGAAAAATACTACACAGTGAATCGTTTCACTTAAGACAATTTGTTATTTTGTTATACTCATACACTTTTAAAACTGTCTTAGCTTGATTCCCGGCGCCGTCAGTTGCACAGAGAATCATGTTCCAATAAACGGCATTCACCACAATCAACCTGTAACTGAACTTCACGAGAACCCAGGGGACCCTAAAGAGGAGAGGAAGGTCTCGTTCAAGAAGCTATTGTCAAATTTTGCAGCCACCACGACCGCGCATGGCATCGGAAGGATTGCAGCGGCATCGAATTTACCAAAGCGGGTGCTTTGGTGCGTGGTCAGTGTCGGGTTGTACACGGCAATGTTTTTGATGTGCGCTGAGTTAGTTCTGCTGTACATCGACAAACCAGTGGTATCCAGAATGGAGACGAGCTTTGAAGAGGTGAGCAAACGTTTAGATCAATTAGCGTAGCTGAAAAAGGTCTTTAATTTCGTTACGTAACTGAGTAATAAGTCCGTTACCATTAGTGCTAAGGTTATCGTGCCCAAATTCCTCATTAGCCAGTCAGCAGCCTTGTCTACTGTCCTGATATCAGTATGATATCAAGATAGTTTACTGATACGGCTGCGATATCATAGTCACTGTGCAAAGTTTGGTGCTGTAAATACCTAATCGTCCGCTTTTTACCGGATTGGTAAACTTCGGCGGCATATCAGGCTCATTTAATCCCGACAAGACTATTTTGGCTCTCCAAGGTCTCACTCAATTACTTACAATGGCTCCACTAAACTCGTCTGATTTGCCTCCGAAGTGTACCAAAAAAGTACGATTAGGTAAAATCATTGTTTGTGGATAACTTAGTTTGACACTTCTTTTTTGAGAGTTTTAGGTGGTGGTTTGAGGAATTGTATTGTCATGTCAAGGATGATGACTTTTAGTATGGCTACTCTTTTATGTAACCTTTACGGATGGTTATTTAGGGCAGCCAGTACCCTCTTTATACATTTGGTTTTTTGTAAATTATACTACTAGCGTAACTAAATTATTAAATTTGGGTGCAACTAATGTTGTTACATTGTTTTGGACAAGTTGTTCACATTTGGAATTTCACATTTACTAAATAAGGTTCGAATATTCAACAGCATAGAATGGAAATTATGACACTTCTTATGTATCTGCTTTCCCCTGCAGTCCCTTGATTTTCCTGCTGTTACAATCTGCAATTTAAATATGCTGAAAGCCAACAAGATAAACAAAAAAATACTTGGGCAATTATTCAAGGATTTGGAAAAAAGACGCCTTGACCGGGCAGATGATTCATCTCAACAGCGAGTTGACAAATCTATCATAAACACAACCGAGGAAAGCATACAAGAACAAATTGATGAACTGAAAACTTCGATAAAGGAATCGCTATTGTCCAAGGCAAAAAGTTCTGCAGAGAAAGAACTTTTATCGGGTGTAACTGTAGACACCTCGAGCTTAGACACGGCGTTCTTGGATATGATTATGAAAAACGTTCCAGAAGAGGAACTGACTGAGATGGGACATGGCCTTGATGAAATGCTAAAGCACTGCCGATGGCTTTCGTTTAGCTGTGGAAAGGGGTAAGGAATGTCCCTCGCTCTTGGTATCTAACATAGTCACGGACAAACATGCACCGGGTTTCGATATCTTTTTGCACTTGAAATGTTAAATCTAAAACCCCTTAATAGGAGAACTTAAAAGCTGTTATGAATTCGGAAAAACATCCTCGTAAAATGAGACGGCAAAAACGTCTTATTAAGGTGGCTCAAAACAGTTTCCAGCACTTTCCAACACGTAGAATTTGATGGGTCATAATTACCACTCTTTATCAATTGATGCTACAATCATGGTATCAGAAAACTGCCCAATCACTGGTGAACACGTTGGTATTATTTTCGTCACACAACAGGTTACCATAGCAACAATACGACCTGCTAAAAACACCCTTAATTTCAGCTTTGAGCGCTTCTAACTCAAAAACGAGCTCGGTGATTCCCATTTTTTGTTATCGAATCATAATCAGCATGATAAGACGCAACTTTTTGCAAAGTTTAAAAAATTCTGCGAAGAGGGTTCAGAGCCACCTTAAATTTTTGAAAATTTAAGGTGGCTCTGAACCCCCTTCGCAGAATTTTTTTAAACTTTGCAAAAAGTTGATTACAATTCGATAATAAAAAATGGGGGTCACCGAGCTCGTTTTTGAGTTAGAAGCGCTCAAAGCTAAAATTAAGGGTGTTTTTAGCAGGTCGTATTGTTGCTATGGTAACCTGTAGTGCCACAAAATTAGCAGCAACGTATTCCCCGATGATTTTACAGTTTGTTGATACCATGATGTTGGTGTCAACAAGTATAGAGTGGTTATAACGACCCATCAAACTCTAAGTCTTGAAAAGTACTGGAAACTGTTTCAAGCCACCTTAAACAACTTGAACGGTATCATTGTGTGAACCGATAACTAGCTCGTATGTCATGTATTTTTATATAGGCGAATCCTTGTTTACAATATTTGCCTCATTAGCATAAGCAATTTAGTTTCTGCTTGAGCTACAACGCTAAAGATGCAGCAGACGGGGCCTACGGTTAATAGTCTTATCCGAGAAGACATTCTCTTCAGTTATCCTGAATTCTTGATTCAATACTGTAAAGTTATCGGTAGACATGAATCTCTCTTTAAAACCTGAATTCATTTGCTTTTCCTCTTATCAGTTTCTTCTTAAACACCTCTACACCATACATGTAATCCTTTGAATGCAAAAACGTATAATATACGTATAAACCAATTTTTAGAATTATCGCATGCTTGATTTTCCAGGAGTCTCAGGAAACTCTGGCGACACTTCTGGCATTGGAAGTATGGCAATTGCTACGTATTCAACTCGGGCTTGGCTCAAAATGGAAGCAGTCTACCTGTTATGAAAGTAGATAAAGCAGGGCCGTATAGTGGTTAGTGCCAGGTTTTGTTTTTGTTCTTTTTTCCAACCACTTGTTTTCTAGCAGTCATGTTGGATCATCGAATTCATTATAAGATAATAAAATGGCGATTTTTATAAGACTTTGGGTCAGTAAATCGTTACCCTGAGTATAATAAATGCTTTATCATCTAAAATATGAAACGGTTAACTTGCTGATAGATTTCTTCCATTTTGATTGCATTCCAAACGAAAAGGGCTCAACGTTTTCGAAGGATTGGAAAGCGGTTGAGCCCGACTCAAACTTGCAATAACTTCCCTTAAACTATGCATACCATACCTTACCGATCAGTTATCTGCAAATGTAGTGGAATTTTATTTTGTGTATGTGTCTCTAAAATTAGCAAGTGTATTTGTTTTATATAGGTCTTGAGATGGATATCTTTATCAATCAGGGACAATACACAGCCCTGACAGACGAGGCTGGAGTTAGGGTTGTATTGACCGACCAAACTCGAATGCCATTTCCATTTCATGAAGGCTTCAGTGTGCCGACCGGATTTTCAACCTCTGTTGGAATTAAAAAAGTAATATTATGAAATCTGCAGACATTACATATAAGTTGTAAAATTCTCTTTTTCAGGAAATTCTCTTTTGTCTTTATAATTCTGCGTTCACTGTGATTAGTGATTTGCATATAGCCTCCATTTATTTTCCTTTTTTTATAGAGATACATCCAACGAGTGGATCCTTATTCGAACAACAGTTGCATCGACGAAACCAAGACGAAAAATGAAACCGACATCTACATAGAGAAATATCACGTGAAGTACTCGTGCCAGGCAAGTGTTTTTAGTGACCACAAGAGTTATGACCACATGATTTGTAGAGCGTCATTTGTCCATGATTTTCAAAGTTACAACGAGTTAAGCCCTGCCAAACGGATCCAACATGTTGATGCATGTTGATGCAACATCATCCAACATGTTACACTCGTTTGGCCACCATGTTGCACGATGTTGCATGATGCTGGATGATGTTGAATGAAGTTTGATTTCCATCAAATATCGTCTTCAACATCATCCAACGGAATTAATTATGTCCTTACCAAATCAGGATATGGACGTACATAAAGCATATTAGAGATAAAGTGAGATTCACTATTGTGTGTTTTTTTGGAGTATTGTCTGGTCTAATCCGTACATCAGTATTTAAACGAAATTTGTCAGAATGGTTGGCATATCTGCCTTGAGTGTTTGATTTACCTTCTCAACCCGGAAACCAAAACTAAGGAGAAAACGGAGAAAAAAGGAGAAAAATCGTAAAAAATCCATGCTAATTAAGATCAGGTATCCTCCTAACACACTGTCACGTTCAAGATTTCCTTTGTTTAAACTTGATGAATTATTTACTTGCATTTTTGATAACATCTGATCGAAAGGCTTGCTCAACTCCAAAGCCAAGTTTGATCATTTTGATGGCATACTGAACCATACAACTAACAATTATTATTCAATTCCCATAATAATATTCACTATGAGAACTACGACAATCGTCACGTCAAAGTGACATCAATCATACTGAAAAATCCCAAGGATGTATCTCTATATCTCAAATACGAAAAAAAAACAAAACTCTCTCACTCAAATTGGCAAGTGTTTCTTTATAGAGGGCACTTAATTCATACAGAAAAAGCTTATTTTACTTCATTTTACTTCCGTGTAGGCTTGCAGAATGTCATGTTTAGCTACCAAACAAGTGGAAACATGCAACTGCTCTGAGCCGCGGTTTCCCACCAACAGCTCTGCATGTTTGAGCGTACAGCAAAGTAAGTTTATCAATTTTCGTTGTCGATTCGTTGGTTCGTGACAGTGAAGTTAAAGTCAATTTTATCCATGCAATTTTTTTCTCCGGCAAAGAAATCAGTGTACTGCGCACAGAACTGAAGAAATAAGCTTTGGTCCTGCTATTCACAGAGAGTTTACAAGAAAATAACCATGGGGTTCGAACTTCATCTACGCTGTAATAAATAAGATCAAACATTATCTTTTCATAAAATAATAAGTTATTCCGGGTTATTCAGGGATTATTAACAAAAGTAAAGTGAGTGAAAGTAATGACTTCAATTTGTCAATGTGATTTCTCTGCAGCGTCCATCAGAAAAAAAAACCTCTCTACATTGATTCCATGTTTTTTTGTTTGTGTCAAATCAGACAAGTAGAAGCCACGTTCACAGCACTAGGACAGGACTGTGAAATTAAATGTCCACGGCCATGCCTGTAAGTCCATCTCCGACTCCTATATAACACTTTAGTTCTTTCATTCTCAGTTACATTTTTTGCTCGTTAGATGCCTCCGCGAGGAGAACGATTTTCGTTGAGGTATATTATAAGAAGTATGTCGGAACAAAATTTACTTTAATTTTCTTTTTTTCAAGGGGACATCCGAGCTTTTGCTCTCTCTTCCCTGATTTAGTATAGAGTTATCCTCCCATTTAGTCGTATTATCTCCAGGAGCATTGAATTAATTTCAATAGCTAAAAGCAATGATTTTTGGTTACTGATTTTAAATGATGTAAAGCCAAAGTGAAAATGTCAATAAAGAGTAATAAACTGGTCATGACCATCTTAAGCTACTATTCGACTCCATAGTTTTCTTTCCGAAAGACGGCGATAGTTTTCTAGGCGATTACTAGGAATCCGCGACATCATGTATAAAAGCTCTATTCCTTCTGTTGTTTTAATTACTTTTACCAACAATATAACTGTATTTGTTTTCGCAGAGAAAATGTCTTCAGGTACACAGTTTCAAGTGCTCGCTGGTCAAGGGCATTCAACGTAAAGGAATATTTAGGATGTATCTTTTTCCTCTAACGACTAATCTAGTACAACAGATTTCCATTTATTTTCCGATCTCTAGATGTCACATATTTCATACTGATTCTATGTACAGCACTTAGAGAAACATTCCCATATACGTTAAATTGTGACACAAGCATTTAAAAAACTTGTTTGATTCTTTGTAGGTGGAAAAACTGAAATAAGTTCTTTATTTCATAGACATTGATAAAAAGAAAGTATTTGAAGATGGACTCGGTGGGAAATGCTCTACTGGCAAGGTATAGTCGATAATCCATAAGGACTCATAAGTAGTCAGCGTCACACTTCGTTACACAAGACTCGTCTGTACAAAAGTTATAGTGTTTCTCACAGTTGTTAGTTGAATTATGCAATTTCTGAATTACAGACAGCACATGAAAAAGCATTATTTGAATCGAAAACTTACAGTGAGCAGTGGTACCCAATTAACCATCTGTATCAATTGAGCTTGTTAACGCCCTCGAATGACAGACTTTGATACCATACGTGTTTTGCGCGGAGAGCTTAGCTATAACTAAAGAGCATATATCAGAAACCTACGCATGAATAAAGTTCAGTTTGAAATGTCATGCACTATATATTTTAGAGTATAAAATTGGTTTTGCTGAAGTTATGTATAATTTTTGTTCGTTGTTCAATTCAACAGTGAAAACTTTTTAAGGTTGCAAATTTTCTATGAAGATCTGAGCGTTTCCAAAACTATTAACGAAGAAGCATACAAGGTAAGCTTGAAAATATACATAAACCCCGGTCAAACGATCGCAACATGCCAACGCAGCATATTGCAACATTGCGGTTGGGCGCAACTTGTTGCGCGTTTGTTTGGCCACCCTGGTGCGACATGTTGGGTGCTGTTTTGTTCAAATTTGACCATTTTCAAACTTGAGCCAATAACACCCAACAGGTCGCAAGACATCGCAACACGGTGGTCAAACACATGCAACATGTTGTGCCCAACAATGTGGCGATATGTTGCTTTGGCATGTTGCGATTGTTTGGCCGGGGCTTTACTAAACGTACCGAGCGGCGATGGGAAAATAGCGAGGCCCGTAAAAAAAGACTGAGCGTCTGATATTCTCTCAGTAAGGTCTCAAGCAAGCTTGGCTAATAATAGATTTATTACACTCGCACGACTGACAATAAAAAACGGGAAAATATCACAAACTTCAAGTACACAGATCTAATTGGAGCCGGGTAAGCTTTCGTCCGATTAAGACAAAGCAAAATAGAGTGAGAATTGGAAGAAAATGAAAAAAGAATCTTTGAAACTAGCAAGTTCTTTCGGAAGCTCAAGCCAAAAAAGGGGCAGTAGAACATTTCGAAGAGTAATCCGCAGGGTCAGCCGGAGACAGTGCAGAGTCCAATACTCAGAGAATATTGAACCGGCAAAGACGAAATTCCCCAAAAACGGCTGCGAAGGAGACTAAGGCGCAATCTGATTGCTAAATTTTAGTTAATGACCCTTTAAACCAACTCTGTCGTGTAATAATGTTTGTTGATTGTTTCTCAAACATCCCGCCACGCTTCCATCATCATTTTTTTTAACCTAAGCCTATAAAGCCGTTATTCTTGGTTTATAACTTGATCAACATTTTAGTTGTTCTTACATTTAGATTGAAAATCTCTTGGCTGATATCGGAGGTCAGTTGGGCTTGTGGATTGGCTGTTCTGTAATGACTGTTGTTGAAATAGTGGAGCTAATGACAGATTTGTTGACTTATTCTTGGGGTAAGCACAAGATGAACAAATAGAAAGTTGACAGTTGATGACGCACCCTCCAGACCACGAGAAATCAAAAATTTCGTAAAACTTCTGTATACAACCAAAATAAAGAAATAAATAGAAAATTACTTTATTTAAGTGTCAAAGTGTTTGACACTGCTGTGCTTTTTGGAGACATTGAAAAAAAGCAAACATATTGTAAAATGGACAGGAACTAGATAGGAGTCAAAACAGGAGACAGTAGGTTATAAATTTCTATATCTTGCTTTGAGACTCCTATATTTGTACACCTTTGGCTATGTATATACACTTACCGCGGCCAGGTGTAACTTAAAGTGAACGAAGAGAAGAAAACATTATCACTGAAACCAAATTACGACGAAAAAATCTTGTTGCAAAGCAGATGAGTTATTTTTACAGACCTGCACAGAAGTTCAGGCGAACTTAATCGCACCTTTTTCCAACATCTGGAGCTTTTGATAGTTCAATGATAATTAGGTTTTCTCAACTTTGTTGATGATGTAAATTGACCACCGTAAAGAGACTCGAAAGCTAACGTTTCGAGCGTTAGCCCTTCGTGGCCAATTCACATCTCAACCCAGTTGATAAAACCCAATTATCTTGTTATACTTCCCACCGAAGCAGCACCACAGTTTCTTTAGAAACTTACCCCCTTTATTCAGTGCATATTCATGTTAACGGCTTGACCCAAATTCTCGAGGCATTTATTTTCAAAGATCTGATCTTTTTGTGACTTTGATTGGCAAATTGATCTATTTAATTGAACAGGTACGCGCTTTCCTGATTTTTCAAAAGTCCTTTAAGATATTCCTGGAAGCTAATTTGAACATTTTTCTTGCATATCTTCATACATCAAATACACCAAAACATTGGTTCAAACTTTTTTATACTTTCACATCTAATACAGTTTTGTATGTAGAATCCCTAAAACACAATTCAATTCTGAAAGGATGGAGGACATTCCTGAAATTTGATATTCGAAAGGTCGCGTCCTAAGCCCTTACATTCCTGGCGCTTCAAAGAGTCATAGTTGTTAAATTCAGTACTGACAAAGGTAGCCTGTTGCAAATATAAGTAATATTACAAATAAGGAAGTGCACGTGCAACACACCTACACCGTTCTAAAACATACCGTGGGACAGACCGTCGAACCTCTCTAAACGGACACCTATATTTTACAGACACCTCCAAATAAATAAAATAAAATAAATACTATAAATATATAAATAACGCCGGGACCGTGACAGCGGACTCTATAACAGCCTCAGATAGCAAAATTAATATAAGCTTTCTCTATCGGGGACACTAATTTTGTATGGTAAGTGCATGAACGTGAAATCGCAATCAATCACAAAGGTTCGACTTTATTTAATAACAATGAAAATTAAATTTAAATAGATGCAGGGGAAATAAAATAACAGTAATTCGACGCATACAAGATTTACAAATATTATGGTAGACGACTATAAGTAGTGAAGACTAAAATTATGCAATTTTGAAATAAAGGGCATGTCTAAAACGTTTTGTCATAGTATCAAACTACGGTTAAAAACTATTAATAACTCAACAGGCGCACCCAACGGATCGTTTCGGTAAATTATCTGTTCGGAAGGCCTTTAACTTCTTCTACCGAAAAATGGTCAGCTATCATTTTCGGAAAGGTGATATGACGGTTTTCGGAAAATGGACAACAAAGCCCTATAATAATAAATTACTCAAGTTGCCCTAGAATAACCGAACTGATAAAAGTTTTTAGTGCAACCTAAAATTAACCCACATAGCTTTAAAAGTACTCTAGCTAGCTTAAAACAGCGTTTAAACGCATTTGAGATAAAACGGCTTTTGGGTGCCCCTGACTCAAGACAACTAGTTGCTCTTAGAATGCCATTCCAAAGCCTAGGCGCGGCTGCCCCAATTGCTTTGTCTCCGACAGTAGTTCGAATTTTCAGCCTAAGGCTACAATATTATCTTAATTAATTAAGGCCATGTAGATATTCTGGCATATTATGTCACTGCGAGTGCGACCAATCAAAAAGGATGCTTATAGCTGACATATATATATATATAATGGGAGGGGTACAATAAATTATGGTTATGTCTGCTAATTTATCTCAGTTTATGTTACAGACATTGGATACAAACGATTAATCGCTAAACAATTAAGTAAGAATGGAAGTGAATGCATGAAACTAATCATATACTAATTTCACACATTCTTTCACAGGAAGATATGATCTTTCATATATTCTCACATGCATTCTTCACCATCCACGCCGTTTAAATTTATTTCAGGCTTTCACTTCCTAACCAATTACGTTATGTTCATAACCGTAATTATCATACATGCCTTTATAGTTTTCTAACAAACGAGATTGGTGAATCAATAAAAAACATCGAGTTTACATCTAATCTAACATGCTCAAACCTTAAACTATTCTTAAAGCCACCAAAGTTGACAATTGAATTGAACCAATCATAGCTTTAAGATCAGATCTGAGTCATTTTATTCCCAAATTCACATTTGTTTTCGTTGAGTCTGCATTCTTTCACGGTTCATACCTCATGATTAATTAAGTCCTAGATTATGAGAAGCACTGGGCATTAAGTATGCCGTTAATTATTAGTATATCGCTGTTGACGTCTTTCACTCAGGACCGGCTACAACATGTCCCTACAATTTTTAGGCTATGCCATGTTTATGTCTTCAACTTTTGGGCCGTCCTTGACACAGGTTTTTCGGAACAGCACTTTGACAATATCCAGGAGAAGTTTCAATACCTCTGCCACTGTAATGGCTGACACGCCTATCCAAAGACCCAGCTGTCCGCCAATGTCGCTCATTAGATTCTCGAGCTTTAAGAAAAGAAGAAAGAGAACAGCTTTAAGAGCATAGTTCCAACCTTCTTGGTAAGGTATGCGTTTGAGCCTAATGGCCCATCAGGCCGGCATTTCTCGCTCGTTTCCGTAACAGGAGTAATTCTACAACCCCCTGCCAGGAAGGGATGCTTGTTCTAAGCGCTAAATTGCTGGTACATACTTATACAACAGGTGGAAAGAGCCATTATGGGAGTTATGTACTTTTCACAAGAACGCAACACTATGCGCCTGCCACTCCAATAGTGTTGATGTGGCTATTGGGGAGTCAAGCCGTTGGTACTGCAAGGATTGATTTTAATTGACCTCAAGGATTAGGTTCAGGAGTTTATAGGAAGAACTCCCATATGTATAGGAATATTGTGGTAGAGAAAGGCAAAAATTGTAGATCACGGTTAGAACCACTGCCAATTTGAAAGCAATATCATAGTCATCACTTGACAATAACGTGGTCTTGCGCACGTGCCTTAATTACCTCAGAGGTTAACGCAGTGGCCATATTCGTATTCTTGGTATTGGACTGGAACTAGCTTGAAATGGAGGCTTATGCGGGGAATATCATAAAAAAGCGGTTAGAGTATTTTAGCCTCAGTTGCAAGCTAGCTCCAGTCCAATACCGAGAATACGAATATGGCTCATTATTATATGGCAAAGCAAATTCGAGCGTCCTGATTGGTTCTTTCTTGGTAAAGATTTCGCCATACGGACCGTTTCCGTGGAAACGGTCATAAGCTGTGCATTTTCTGTTTTCGAAAGCCGGCAAATTCAAAACAAGCATGGCCCGAGCCCAAATAATAATAAACTACTTACTAACCTAGCTACTAGCTCGAGGCGTACTGGGGAATATTGGCCGTCGGTCGTTTTTGTAGTGAACTCGCTGCGCTCGGTCCGTACTGCCACGACCTCGGGCTAATATTCCCCAGTACGGCCCTCGCGCTCGTATGAGGTTATTAATCCCACTGAGTTCAAAACCGTTAGTGACGCCTTCTAAATTTAGTGGAACAGCATTGTTAGGTTCACTTCATGGTTCAACAACGGAACTACTTACTTCGTAATAGGTTGAGTATGTTATCTTCTCCATGTTCAGCTCCTCAAAATAGATATTTATTCGGAGAAAATTGTCCCTGTTAGATATTAACAAATTAAATGAATAATAATAAAATTCAGTTGGAGAAAATGCTAATTACCATATACGATCCTGACGATCGCCAGCGAAGAAAAGTGTCAACTCACTCTGACCAATATCATGTAAAGTTGTTGTGAGAAACACAAATTTCTTCACTCTGAAAAACGATTTTCAAACCCTAAAACTAGAATGACGAGTAGGCCCCCATTCTCGTTTGCCTCCCACCCACTGCAAAGCCCGAAAAGAACCTGGGCCCACGAGGAGATTGCAAGATTGAATTGGGTGATCAGCTGGCACACGACTGTCTGCATTTACTTTCAAGACATTAACCGTATCCGGATATCTATTGACAACTTATACCTCAGCCTTAAAATGCGTCTAAAAATAAGTACATAAGGATGGATGGATGCAACGTACGCAAACCTTCTTCGTTGAGATAAAAAGACTTCTCATTGCTCTGATAACTTTAGCACCAATTTGACTAACAAGAACAAAGGCAATAATCGATTCATTCTGCTTTATGAGTCTCATTTTATCTCACCGTATTGGTAAGCATCTAATTCAAATAACACGGTTTTTATGCACGTGCCTCCTAGGGGCATAAAGTTGTTAAGGTCGATTTTCCTTATGTACCTAATCTGGGCGTATTAAAAAATGTCCTAATGATATTAGAATAAGGCTAATGGCACATTGCTGCAAGATTTTACGCGTGTTCTGCAAGTTAAATGTCAACACACTGGATTGGTGAACGATCAATACTGTAAGGAAGAGTGTAAAAACATAAAAAAACGATACCGCATATTTTGCTGCCGTTTAGAAGTTCCCCTCCATCCCACGTGCCCCCGCCTACGAACAATGCGCCCCGGCTATAGGCCCATCTACCTCTAAAAGACCACAAGACCTCAATTTGTAGAGTGAGAATTCCGCTGCCGTATCTTGAAACATCCATACTCAACTTGACAAGCCGGAATATGAGAGGCACTAGTCAAACACATCACGCAGATCCCAGAAAAGGGTATCCGTACTAAACGACGAAGCTAAGAAAACCTAAAGAAAAGAACGCTGTCTCTCCTAGTGCTGTCTATCTTTTTTACTAAAATGGGCGGAATGGCACCCTGGAATGGCAATACTTGCAGACCAATCCCGGAAAGCATGATATGAGCTGACGATTGAATTCAGTGAAGAGCAAGAGCAAACGTCGAGAGCGAGTGTGCTGGCTTTTTCACCTCCGTCAGCACACGCACACAACACCGAATGTAAAACGTAACACACTAATACACACATTACAGCAAAACACACATCGCACGATATCACGCGACACGCTGATTCGCGGTGCAGCAAAAAAATAAAATAAAATCGATAAATTTCCACAGCAAAAATTTCCATCTATAGTAGCTTGTAGTACAGGATGTTGTTAAATTAAGATATCAAACAAATCGTTCAGACCTAATTTTGCCTGTTCGGTTTGGTTTCCCACAACGGAATTGGGAAACAATATTAAATGGTGAAAAGTTCTTGATTTATTTACTGGCGGAAGCTATTTTTCTGGCGCTTGCATATTAAAAAGTGTATCCATAAGAAAACCAGGCAGGAGGGATAAAGCTCAAATCACCAATTTCGAACAAATGTTGGGTTTGATGAGTAAATGATTATGGCAAAAACTTAGGTCAAAAAAACTTCGGTCAAAATATTTAATAAGCTGTCTTTGATTTAGTATTTCTATTACAAGAATGGCCATGTGGAAATAAAATCCACTGGATCATCTTCTCAAAGCACAGATATTCATTTGATATTCATCTTAAGTAAGGCGCATATTTCGTAGTGTTCTGAATAGCCTTTATAAGTATATACTGCTAGCTAGTATATACTAAAACAGTGGATAGCGTTGAAGGGGCGCGCCGATTGGTTCGTCAAACTCAGAATATCCTGTGCTATTTACCTTCGAGCAACTCGAGAGAAAATGGCGTCCCGGTTTGCATCCGTGACAAGTGAAGAGATGATCCAAATTAATTTTTTGTTGTTTATATTATCTCACTGTTTTAGTATCTACTAAAACAACTATTCACTTCAGTGTCGGTGGTTAGCGGTGGCTATTAACCTCGCCGCTTCGCGGCTCGGTAAATATCCACCACTAACCACCTCCACTTCGGTGAATAGTTGTTAAATATTTATTGCAAATATCCACACTGGGTAGTGAGAGCAATCACCAAAGTTCTCAAAAAGCCATAAAATGTTTGGGGATTTCAACATTTTTTTCTGTACTGGCACACTGTTTACATAGGACTTTACGATTTTTGGACATATTTTCATGAACATCCACTAACGGTAAAACCTAACCTAACTCGAAAGCAACATTAAATATCTTCCCATCAAATTCCAGTAAATTCGGCGACAAGAAGCACTTGAGACATTTCTTTCATATATTTTCTGAGCTAAATTTTGTGACATTCTCACGATATCGATAAAACGCGACAGAAGAAGATTCAACGCATAAGTTCCTTCAACCCATGTTTTCAGGCATAAAATAGAATAGAAACAAGAAATAACTTCTACATACATGTCACTTGGACGTAATTTTGCTCCCTCCCTGATTCTTGGATCGCGAAATGTCCAGTTTTATGTCATTTGTATATGTTCTGTTACTTCGAATCGAGGTTTAGAGAGAATATCCATTGCCATTCCACTTTTGTAAATGAAAAACCTAATTCGAACAACATGTGCAGCTATAACTCATTTCGAAACGGCCTCTTTATTCCGGTTATAAGCCCCTTTGAATATAGGCCACTCCTTTTTATCCTTTCTAAAAGCTCTTATGGGGGGAGGGGGGGGTTGTATAAGCCCCTTGTCTACAAGCGGCAGTTTTATTACTAGCACTCTGTCGTAAGCACTGAACTACCTGACGAGAATACTCATCATATTTACGACTGTGAGTCCATATCAGGAATGCATCGTTAGTTCCTTAAAAATGATACATTGCTATACACATAAAAAGAAAGTACAAGGTGTGCCAATCTGCATAGTTATAATGTAATTGATGATTTTGGAGAATGCCTCCAAAAAATGACTTACTTTTGCCTGTTTTGCGGTTGAGATATCAAACAATAGCTGAAAATTAAGACTGTATGTGTAATTTTGATCGATCCATCGGGCATATACAAATTGACTTGATGCTGCCGAAGTTAAATTAGGACAAAATGTTGAATATCCGATTCGAAGGACTGCACATTATGGGAAAAGCTAAATGGAGTCTAAATCTGATATTTATTATTATTATTATCATTATTATTATTATTATTACTATTATTATTATTATTATTATTATTATTATATAATATAATATAATATAAGATAATATTAGGATCACTTGTAAGGAAATTGCCTTATACATCATTAACACGTACAGAAGCTCCTCTAGGCTGCTCATTAGTGGTGGAGGCGAGATCTCTTCCCAAGAGGGTACTACCCAAGGTGACCCGTTAGCAATGCCATGGTATGCAATTAACACCGCTCACATGATCACTAGTCTCAGGGCATCAATTCCACAAGTCAAGCAAGTCTGGCTGGCGGATGATTCCGCGGGGGGAGGGAGCATAGGGTTTCTCTATCAATGGTACAAGAGCTTATGCGAGGAAGGGAGAAAATTCGGGTATATCGTTAATGGTACTAAAAGCTGGTTAATCGTCAAGACCAGTGAACTGGCAGAG
>Ga0126343_10000024_pt1 | contig 43696 bp, 35 predicted proteins | sample Cyp2metagenome_FD_92531 | JGI IMG/M metagenome (GOLD analysis project Ga0126343, IMG submission 92531) | Coral microbial communities from Lord Howe Island, Old Settlement Bay, Australia - Cyphastrea 2 metagenome | ecosystem: Host-associated > Invertebrates > Cnidaria > Coral ...
CGTTCATCCTGAGCCCGTCGAAGGACGTTCATCCTGAGCCCGTCGAAGGACGTTCATCCTGAGCCCGTCGAAGGACGTTCATCCTGAGCCCGTCGAAGGACGTTCATCCTGAGCCTGTCGAAGTGTGCTGCCCGCATCCTTCAACAAGCTCAGTGTGAACGGTGGTATGGATCTGTTTACCACCTCCCTAAAGACAGCCCGCACAGCGATAAAACCCTATCCAGAGTAACACGCTAATTAAACGTCGCCAGTTCAATACTCAAAACATTGCTGGCGATACGGACAGGAAAAAACCGCTACCCATGGGCTGCATCTGGTGGGACTGATTGTCTTTCTGGCAACCGGAGCAACCGCCCTTGCCCGGTTAATGCGGGTAATCAATACCAAAATGCAAATAAGCATTTTTGGTCAGCACCCGCCCCCTGGGCGTTCTCATGATGTAGCCTTGCTGGATCAGATAAGGCTCCAGCACATCTTCAATGGTATCGCGCTCTTCACTGATGGCAGCAGCGAGGTTGTCGACCCCCACCGGACCACCATCGAATTTTTCCATCATGGCCAGCAGCAGGCGGCGGTCCATATGGTCAAAACCGCAGGCATCCACATCAAGCATATTGAGCGCCGCATCGGCCAGCTCCCGGGTGACAGCACCATCGCCCTTGACCTGGGAGTAATCCCTGACCCGGCGCAACAGCCGGTTGGCAATGCGCGGTGTCCCTCGCGAACGGCGCGCCACTTCGCTGGCGGCGTCACGATCCATAACCACGCCCAGGATGCTGGCCGAGCGCAGAATGATGGTGCACAGGTCTTCCACGTTGTAGAACTCCAGCCGCTGGACGATGCCAAACCGATCCCGCAGAGGCGAGGTCAACAGCCCGGCCCTGGTGGTTGCCCCCACCAGAGTAAACGGTGGCAAGTCAAGCTTGATGGAACGGGCAGCCGGCCCTTCGCCGATCATGATATCGAGCTGGTAATCCTCCATGGCCGGGTAGAGCACCTCTTCGACCGCCGGACTGAGCCGATGGATCTCATCAATAAACAGAATGTCATTGGGCTCAAGGTTAGTCAGCAAGGCAGCCAGGTCGCCGGCTTTTTCAATGACCGGGCCGGAGGTGGAGCGAATATTGCTGCCCATCTCGTTGGCCAGAATGTGCGACAAGGTGGTTTTGCCCAGCCCCGGCGGGCCAAAGATCAGGGTATGATCCAGAGCATCGCCACGCTGACGCGCCGCCCGGATAAATATCTCCATCTGCTCACACACTCTGGGCTGCCCGGTGTAATCGCTGAGCCTGACAGGCCGGATGGCCCGATCCTGAACCTCCTCACCCTGGCGCTCCCTGGCCGAAATCAGCCGATCCGCTTCTATCATAGTGTTTCCTGTCATGACTAAATCATGCTACGCAAAGCCTGTCGTATAAGTTCGGCACTGGACAGACCTTCGGTGTTGATGCGGGCGATGACCTTGCTCGCCTCCTGGGGCTTATAGCCGAGCGCCACCAGGGCACTGACGGCTTCTTGTTCGACATCTGCCGTTTGTTGCCGGATAACCTGCCCCAGCGGTGTGTCGTTAAAATCATTCGGTGCAGCCGGTGCGTTGTCCCATTTGCCCAGTTTGTCCTTCAGCTCGACAATCAGGCGCTCGGCGGTTTTCTTGCCAACCCCGGGCAGTTTGACCAGGGTAGAACTGTCGCCAGCGTGGACGCAGCGCACAAACTCGGCAGCCTCAATGCCAGAGAGCAGGGTTAAGCCCAGCTTTGGTCCAACGCCGTTGACCTTGATCAAGGTACGAAACAGCTCTCGTTCACGGGCATCGACAAAACCATAAAGCAACTGAGCGTCTTCACGAACGACAAAGTGCGTATAAAGCGTTATCTCGCTACCCAGCTCAGTCAGCCGGTAAAAAACCGACATGGGGGCTTCCACCTCGTAGCCAACGCCACCGACCTCAATTAACAGATGTGGTGCCTGCTGTGCCAGCAAAGTGCCTCGAAGTCTGCCTATCATATCCAACCTTTTGTTGTTAGCGATGCAATAACCGGCCGTTTCTTCTGCCGGTAGCGCCAGCCATCCGGATTAAGCTGGCGCGGGTGTGAGAGTGACACAAGGCCACCGCCAGAGCGTCTGCGGCATCAGCCTGCGGCGTTTGATCCAGTTTCAGAATGGCCATCACCATCTGCTGAACCTGAGCCTTCTCTGCTCCGCCAGTGCCCACCACGGCCTGTTTGACCTGCCGGGCGGAATATTCTGAAACGTCCAGACCATGATTAACCGCAGCCACAATAGCCGCCCCACGGGCCTGGCCAAGCTTCAGGGCCGAGTCAGCATTGCGTGCCATAAACACCTGTTCAATCCCCACCGACTGAGGATTGTACATCTCGATAATGGTGTTGATTCCCTGGAAAATCCGGGCGAGTCTTTCTGGCAGTGAGCCTTCCTGAAGGCGAATACACCCCGATGCCACATAGTGACAGTGAGCGCCAATCTCCTCGATAACGCCATACCCGGTAATCCTGGACCCGGGATCAATCCCCAATAATATGGCCATTCCATTTACGTTCCGTTATCTTTTACCCAGACAAGAATACTGTGTATACATACACGTTTCCAGCAGCAATCAAGAGAGTCACCACGATCGGGTCTCCTCCGTCGCGTTCATAATGCTTCGCGCAAGTTATTATCACCTTCATCCCCGGGCACACTCATGATTTATACGACAACTAACTTATGTACGTGGCCCCAGACTTGGCACGGATCAACCGAGTGATTTTCTAAACATCGGCAATATTCAGACCAAACCCTCCGAAACCCGTTAAAAGCCCGGGTATAAATCAATAATTGCCAGCAAAACAGGAACCAATGGGATTAACGGGAGTCAACAGATAGGGAGGACTGCCATGACAATTAATACCAGGCAAACCCTGAGACGGCCGGCGTTACGGGAGCCGTCATACTCCCAGCGCATCTACTGCAAGCCGTCTCAGCCAGTTCAGGCCTGATAACTCAAACAAACCCTGAACAGACACATAGGATAACCATGCTAACAAACAATCTTGCTGCCTCTCATTCCACCGAAGTTAATGCACGTAACACACTCCAGCCGCGTGATGAGAAACAGTGCGACAGTCTGTTGGCCGCAGCCTACGCCCGGGAAGTCAGACTCAGCCAGCCACAACAGCTGACGCAGCCACCACATGAGAACCCAACCGAATCATCCAATGGCTCTGGCAACCGACCAATTCACCAGCGGGGATCAAGGCTTTACCCAACCCTCGGTGATTGCATTCCAAAACACAAAGGAGAGACACCACTGCCATACAGCCAAGAAGAAGATACCCACGAAAAAACCTATAAACATAAAGAGTTGGAGAAATTTACCCAGAAAAAAGTTTACAACCAACCCCACAAAATAAAATATGATCTGTCGTCTATCATAGAGATCCTGGTGAACTCAAACAGCCCAAAAGAGGATATCGGAGTAGTTCTATCCTCAGGCATCGCCATTGATTCATTCCATATTCACCTGACCACATTAAACCAGAGTGAAAATCTTGGCACTCTGAGCTCTCAACCGCATTACTTTAAAATGAAAACCACCGACAGATTCAATCAATTGTTAGAAGTGGTTAGGGCATATGATAACCTGTTTCATAGTGCAAACCATGTCGTTGACTCGTACAACAGTTTGAATCTGGAGCAAAAGTTATATGACCAAGTTGCCAGGAAGTGTCTTTTTCTCAGCGAACAAATGGGCCAATCTGCTTTAATCATTGCCAACCATTTCATTGATTTGCAATCAACTATAGGTTATGTGATCAACAATCCTGAAACACCTGATTATTGTTTGCCGACACTGATGAGACCCTTTATTTCTTGCAGCATAATGCACCTTGAGTATGCCATTGAATGTCGATTACGAGACCTTGATGCCATCAACAACATTGCAGTTCAGAAAATTGGCGCAAAAAGAATTCCAAGAAAATTTTCCAGCATTAAACACGCACCTAAGCCCGAATTGAAAAAACCACGACTTGATCAGCCTCAACTAAACCATGCCTTTTTCAATTTTTGCCGATCACTTGCCACCGCAGAGCTGTTCATCCGTTCGTGCGGCAAAAGCCAAAGAGATCTTCTCGATCAGGGGCGCAAATGTTTGTTCGGGCTGATTGATCGCTACACTCGGGAGACGGGCGTCCCCATAAAAGAGCTACTCATTATTCCTGATACCAACATCATTGAAAAATACCTGTGTTATGCCGAGCTACTGCACGCCGCAGACGCAGTACCGGAAAAACATATCGAGACAAGAGTTGTCGTACTGACAGAAATCACTCGCCTGGCTGGCTTAAACAACGCTGGCTTAAACAAAGGTGCAAGCACTGAAACCATGATCGATAAAAACGACAGTGCTAGCAGGGGGCGGCCTCAGTTATTGCCACAATTCAGAGAGGAAAGCCAGATATGGCGACGCTTTCCTTTGTCTGACCACATCATGCTCGGTGTCAAAACTGCCTGCACAGCATTGGACGAAATGATCAAATTTGAAGCGCTTGGAAAGCCACGCTCGCTAAAAGCAATACAAGTGGAAGACCTGCTAGAGGAGCTACATAACCTGGATCTATGGGTCAATCACCTATGCAGTTTAAGTCTGATTAGCGATGAGGACTTAAACACCTGCTCAAGTTACCAGCAACTCATACCGGCCCGGGAAGCACTGAACTCGGTGGTCGCAACCTATAAATCGGACCTCGAGGCTACCTTTGAGGAGGCAGCGAAGCACATAACCCGTGGACCAATAAGAGAAACAGCCACACAAGATGCAGTGCCATCACTCATTGCAGAGTTGTCATCACCACGGAAGCCGATACTATTTACCAATGGTGATCTGCACAAAACAATCAATCACTATTTATTTGCCAACAACGAGCTGACCATTAACGAGTGGAATCAACAACAAGGCGAACAGTTAATCCAGCGCCTGACAATGAGAAAGCAACAACTGCCTTGTACCCAACAATTACTGATGGTTATCGAGTGTTGCCAGCACGATGAACGAATCAATCAATTCATCAACGAGTGTCGGCTGATTTTTATACAGATGCACCCCTATGTAACCAGCGTCGGAAAAGAATACCCGCAACACGTCACCAAAGATAAAGTCAAAAAATTTCAAGCACAGGTTGACAATTTCACAACGCTGAACAAAAAGATTCAGAAGCAACTGCACGAGTGCAACAAAAAACTCAACAAAATGAAACCGAAAACTGATGAACAACATGAAAGCCTGAAACATGACTTATTTTCGGCCATGCAAACCTCTTTGCTGGTCAACACTGAGCACCAGCATCACTTAAATATTGGCCTTAATCTTATTCTGGAAAAACGCAGGCAAATTCTGACCGATGACTTTCCCTATCTTCATGTTCTGGAGAAACACGTTTATGAAGTGTCGACAAAGAAAATCAAACACTATATCAAGTCATCAAAAACAACGGGCGACAGTGCTTGTATACCATCCGAGCCATTGCCGGACTCAAACCATCTGAGCCCGCCTGGCAAATCCAGCTTTTTCAGCACGACGCCGCTGCATGAACTGGGTTGCGTGCTGGATAATTCCCCCCCCCTGAACAACCTGAAAATCCCCTGCCTTGAATCTGCCCGGGAGGGAAAACTTGCGGGCAGGCAGTTCCTTGACCACATCAGCCAACAGCTGCGCATTCAGTTGACTGCGTACAGAACCGCCAGTGATGATTTTTATTCACCAACGCCGGGCGAACCAATCACCATCAAAAACCGCAGTGGTCAGATCAGCTTTTCACACTTTCTGACCGGCATCCGGATCAGGCTGGATGACCCGTCGACCATCAAACAGCGCAATTACTTTCATCAATGCGTTGCCAGCAAAGTCAACGCATTGACGGACCACAAAATCCCAGTGGCATATGTAGGCAGTCGCGCTTTTCAGACGCAACTGCAATCACTTTGGGGCACTCAGGCATTGGAACGTCTCGGTGACCTGCCCTTACCCAAAGTCGACCCGGCCATTACCAGACGGGCAACAACCCCCAGAGATACTGACCTACTTGTTTTGGACAAGGCACAACTGACCACCGTGAGACAACAGATGCGCAAAGCGCTGCTAAGTGCTGCCCAACAAAACAGCGACCTGAAAACTGACTTTGAAATCACCACAACAGATGAACGGGCCGAGATTTTTTATGGCACAACGTGCCTCTCCTGCAACCTGATCCTGCATAAAAAAGGATGCCGCCAACCGAAACACTGGATCTACGTTGTTGACCTGGTCACGTGTGTGGACTCAACCGCGTCGGCACTGCACACGCTTGGTTCCCTCCAACAGCCCTCAGGGGAGACAACCACCTGCAGACGCATTGACGCTATTATTATGGATGAACTCAACCTGGTTATTTCCATGGCTGCCGGGCCAGCACGAGCACTGATGGCAATGATTCGCATCAGCATTCTGGCCGCACTGGAGATTGCCAATACCAAACTGGATAACATGGCCAGGATGGCGCTGATATATGCTCTGGACACCATCCATCAACACTTTCCCGATCCAACCTTTGATCAACTGGCTGCCGACCTGCGCTCACAAACGTTCACTGTCGTTGATCATCAGGGACAGATTTTGGGGGTCAAACCGCCCGTTGCACCATGAGCCAAAGCCATAAAAAAACCCGGAAGGTCCGGGTTTTTTTATGGCTGGCCGACTCAGGCCAGCTGCTCCATTACCTCGGCCGGAATATCGGCGTTGGTATAAACATTTTGCACATCGTCCAGGTCTTCCAGACGATCAATCAGCTTCATGATCTTCTCAGCACCGGCCAGGTCCAGCTCGGTCTGAGTGGAGGCAATCATTGCCACCTCACCACCGGCCGGCGTGAAGCCTGCGGCTTCAAGGGCATCCTTGACTGACATGAATTCAGTCCATTCAGTCAGTACTTCGGCCGAACCATCGTCATTGCTGGTGACATCTTCAGCACCGGCTTCAAGGGCAGCTTCCATCAGCTGATCCTCATCAACACCGGGTTCAAAGAAAATCTGCCCCTTGCGCTCAAACAGGTAGGCCACGGAACCGTCAGTGCCCAGGTTGCCGCCGTGTTTGGAAAAAGCATGGCGTACTTCCGCTACCGTACGGTTACGGTTGTCGGTCAGGCACTCCACCAGCACCGCGATGCCACCAGCGCCGTAGCCTTCGTAGGTTACCTCTTCCATGTTGGAGTCATCATCACCACCGGCACCCCGGGCGATGGCGCGGTTGATGGTATCCCGGGTCATATTGGCGCTCAGCGCTTTATCAACGATGGCCCGCAGCTTGGGATTGTCTTCCACATTGCCCCCGCCCTGCTTGGCGGCGACAACCAACTCACGAATGATCTTGGTAAAAACCTTGCCCCGCTTGGCGTCCTGGGCCGCCTTGCGATGCTTGATGTTGGCCCATTTACTATGACCTGCCATAAAAAACCTCTGTGCAAATGCGTTGCTGGCAACCGCCCTGCCAGCGGTTGCCCGAATCAATCAGTGACTGGTGGCAGACGCCGGATCACGACGGATACGCAGATTCAGATCCTGCAACTGCTGGCTCTCTACTTCACCCGGTGCCTGAGTTAGCAAACACGACGCTGACTGAGTTTTCGGGAAGGCAATCACTTCACGGATATTGGTGGTGCCGCACAGCAGCATCACCAAGCGGTCGAGACCAAAGGCCAGACCACCGTGGGGTGGTGCGCCGTACTTCAGGGCGTCGAGCAGGAAGCCGAATTTCTCACGCTGTTCGTCTTCCTGAATGTCCAGCACACGGAACACCGCCTGCTGCATCTCCTGACGATGAATACGCACGGAACCACCACCCACTTCGTAGCCGTTCAACACCATATCATACGCTCTGGACAACGCTTCTGCCGGGTTGGCTTCCAGCGCTTCAGGCGAACAGGTCGGTGCAGTGAACGGATGGTGCAATGCGGTAAGTGAGCCGCTGTCGGTCTCTTCAAACATGGGGAAGTCAACCACCCACAGTGGCGCCCAGTCACAGGTGTACAGGTTCAGATCTTCACCCACCTTGCAACGCAGTGCACCGAGCGCTTCGTTGACGATGGTCTCTTTATCAGCACCAAAGAAGACGATGTCGCCATTAGCGGCACCCAGGCGGGTCATGATGCTCATGGTTACGTCATCGCCGAGGAACTTGATAATGGGCGATTGCAGGCCTTCAACGCCTTTTTCCAGTTCGTTCACCTTGATCCAGGCCAAACCTTTGGCACCGTAGATGCTGACAAACTTGGTGTAGTCGTCGATCTGCTTGCGGCTCAGCTCAGCACCGCCGGTCACTTTCAGTGCTGCCACCCGACCTTTCGGGTCTTCTGCCGGGCCTTTGAACACCTTGAAGTCAACGCCGGCCATCAGGTCGGCCACATCCACCAGTTCCAGCGGGATACGCAGGTCCGGTTTATCGGAACCAAAACGACTCATGGCCTCGGCGTAGGTCATGCGTGGGAACGCGGCCCCCAGATCGATGCCTTTGGTTTCCATAAACAGGGTTTTGACCATGGATTCGGTAATGCCCATGATCTGCTCTTCGCCCAGGAAGGAGGTTTCAATATCGATCTGGGTAAATTCCGGCTGGCGGTCAGCCCGCAGGTCTTCGTCGCGGAAACATTTGACGATCTGGTAGTAACGGTCAAAACCGGAGATCATCAGCATCTGTTTGAACAGCTGGGGTGACTGGGGCAACGCGTAAAAGTGCCCCGGGTGAACACGGCTGGGCACCAGGTAATCCCGCGCACCTTCGGGCGTGGCGCGGGTCAGCATGGGCGTTTCGATGTCCAAAAAGCCGTGTTTTTCCATAAAGCGGCGCACAACAGCGGTGGCCTTGCTGCGCAGAATCAGCTTCTCTTGCATCTCCGGGCGACGCAGGTCAACTACGCGGTTACGCAGACGCACGTCTTCGCCAACATCGGTGTAGCCTTCGATCTGGAACGGCGGGGTTTGGGCCTGGTTGAGAATCTCAACCTGCTTGCCAAGCACCTCGATTGCGCCGGTGGACATATTGGCGTTGACGGTGCCCTCCGGGCGTGGACGGACGATGCCGGTGATTTTCAGCACATACTCACTGCGGGCTTTGTCGGCCAGGGCGAAGGCTTCTTCGGTATCCGGGTCCACCACCACCTGAGCCAAACCTTCTCGGTCACGCAGGTCCAGAAAGATAACACCGCCGTGGTCACGGCGGCGATGAACCCAACCGCACAGGGTTACTTCCTGCCCGTCGTGGGCAAGATTCAGTTCACCGCAATAATGGCTGCGCATAATATACCTCAAATCAGGAATTCAATCAGACGTCATCCAGGAATCTGAATGGCGCTCAATCACTGGTTGCCGGACAGCCGCCACAACGGCTCTTGCTGTCTTTGGACGGGCAGTGGTTGTCGCTGGAGGCCAGGTTCTTTTTGCGGCCCCCTTTAAAGTCGGTCTCGTACCAACCGCCCCCTTTCAAGCGAAAGGACGGCGCGCTTAACAGCTTTTTCAGCGCTGACTGACCGCAGGCCGGGCAATCACTCAATGGCGCATCACTGAATTTTTGAATCGCCTCAGTCACTTCAGAGCATTGCTCACACTGATACTCATAGATCGGCATTGATGCAGGTCTACCTCTAATCGCAAACAGCCCCACAAAAGCGCTGCCGACATCCGACCGGCTACTTTTGCTTACTGGTTGACACAAAATTGAGCATTATACTCCAACGGCGCGCTGAGTCAGCCGCCGTGAGACAAAAAACATTGTCAGCAGCGTTGGGTTGTCAGAGCAAGGTCAGCGCAACAGTCATGGCGGGGATTTTTGTCTCACGGTGGGTGTAGGGCAAAGACGTGCCCCACAGAGTGTGGGGCAAACAGGAAAGAACGAGCTCAGGCTTTGCTGGCCCGGCGAATTGCCTCTTCTGAACGCTCACTGTCTTTTAATGCCTCGGCAACCATGGCATCAATTTTCTGTTCCTGCTCAAGCAACTGGGCCAGTTGTCTGGCACCGACGGAGTCCACGACCATGGGGCCATCAAGGTTTTTGCTCAGCGCTTCTTCTATATCTGCCATACGCTCTTTGAGCAGCAGCAAGGTGAATGTTTGCGGATTATTGGCCCCTTCCAGGCTCAGGTTATCGCCCAGGACAGGCTGGTCCACGGGGTTTTCTTCGCTGACTGCGTTGGTTGCTTTGGTTGTGCTCACGGTCGGTCGGTCACTTGGGCTCACGTTGACTGCACTCACAGCCGGCTGGTCACCCGGGCTCACGGTATTTTCTTCAGGCTCGGGCTTATCGGGCGCAGTAGAATCAACTCCGGCCGCGATCACCAGCGCCAACCCTTCAGCAGCATCGTTGATTGCCTGCTCAGACGGCGCCTGAGCTTTGCTGATGGCTGACGATTCCGGGGGAGTTTTTTGTGCTAACAAAAATCGGGACAGGTTTTGCACCAGCTGCGGTGGCAACACGTCAGTGGCCGTTTGAAGCGAAGGTGACGCCGCCTTTTCCGGCACTACCGGCGAGTGACGATCCGCTTCTCTTGCCAGGTTACGATTGAACTCTGCCAGAATCTGGCTGGCCAACACGGCCCGCACATCGTCTTTGGCAAAACGGTTTGCCAGCATCTGCAGTTCCTGCTTGAGTTCATCAAGCTCCTCTTCGCCGGTGTGCAATGAGGCTTTACTGCTGGTTCTTACCGGGGTGACCAACAGGTCCCGCAGAATCCGGTCATTGCCACTGGATATGATAGCCAGAGCTTCCCTGGCAGTAATGCGCGTTTCCTGACTGCGCTTTCGCGCTTCGAGTCCGGCAAGCTCTGCGCGCAGTGGCTCAATTGAGCTTTCGCTGGCGTTGTTATTTTCGTAAGTGCTTATTTGGGATTTTTTTTGCTCAATCTGAGACTGAATATTGGCAATGTCCTGACGGATGGCGTTGACTTTAGCGGGCGTGTTGCGAACCATCTGTTGCGTTTGCTGAAACTGCAATGAGCGGATATCAAGGGTCGCGGCACCACTGAGCACCTTGATATCGTTCAGTGTTGCCCGCAGGGCCAGCAGCAAGTTTTGCGTATCAGAAAGATCAATTTCATCGGTGCGCAGATCGTTATTTAACGCCACCACAGCCTGAAGTGCTGCCAGCTTGGTTTGCACCGCCTGGGCCAGGTAGTTACGGCTGTTCAGCGGACTGTCAGCGGGATTATCAAGCAAAACGCCGTCACTGCCACGGGCAGACGGTGCTCCCACGTGAGATACCGAATTATCCGCACTGAAACCACTGCCGACGGAACTGGAGGCAGCTGCCCCGGAGTTCCCCTGGGCACTGCCTACGCCCGGAGCCTGCACATTCCCTGAGTTTCCTATGGGATTTGACATATCAACACCCTCCCCGGGCAATCTTTAATCAATCATCCTTAATCAATCCGCTTACTGGCTGGCAGCCCTTAAACACCGGGCTGATCAGCGCAACTTACTGTTTACTTTCAGTAATAATTTCTCCGCCTGCTGACTCTCATCACGCCAGCGTCCGGAAGCGCTGGCCCTGCGTACTGTTTCAGACAGCGCCTGCCTAGCCAGACTCCATCGTTCGAGTTCAGCAAAGCAGTGGGCCAGCATCAACGACGCCCTTGGGTCACTGTCATCAAGCTTCTCCCCGTGAGCCAACGTAGCTCCTGCCCGGGCATAATCACCAAGCTGGTACTGAGCCATTCCCAATCCAAGAAAATAGGCATAGCGGGTATGATCGAGCAGGCAAAGATGGCGAAACATTTGCAGCGCTTCACGGAATTGGCCGGAATTAAACCGGGCAAACGCCACTTGATAAATGGCATCAAGCTGGCTCTGGTCCATATTGCGCAGGTCTCTGATGGTGCCACCTCTGGCCATATAATCCAGCAGCGGAGGCACGGGCTGGTTGTCCCTGATATTCATATTCTGGCGAGCCTCATCCTTGAAACGGTGAATAACCTATTAACTATAAACTGCCCATCTTTACTTTTTATTCTTAAGCCTTATTCCTAAGTCTACATCGGACGATCAAGACCTTCGGTTTAATGCCACAGGGCTCTCAGCCGTATTTAGCCAGTGGTGAAGCCGGAAAAACTCCGCGGCAGCTCTTCCGTCACCGTGATACGGTCAACCCTGGCCATGCGCGGCCCGTGGTGCAGCCACTGCTCCAACTCAGCCACGGCTGCTCCGGGCCCACACATCAACACCTCCACCCGACCATCGGGCAAATTGCGGGCCCAGCCACCGACACCCAGACCACGCGCTTTCTCCTGAGTCGACCCACGAAACCAGACGCCCTGAACCCGACCTTCAACAAAAACTCGTTTGCACACATCAGCCATGGGGTGCTCTCCTTTAATACTGCTCATCCAGCCTGGCCAGTTCCACCTCAAGGCTTTGGCGCGTCTGGGGTCCGAACAACGTTGCTGCCACTGCCCCTTTGGGCGAAATAATAAACGTGGCGGGCAGAACCTGTGGCGGGGGCACCTGCAAGGCGGTCAGGGGAGATTCACGCAACACCGGGAAGCGAATATCCAAAGCTCTGGCCTTATTCACCAGCATTTCACCCTGACTGTTATCAAAGTCCACCCCCAAAACCCGCACCTGACCACTGCTGGCGAGGGCATTTAACTCGGGCACCTCCTCCCGGCAGGGCTCACACCACTCGGCCCAGAAATTGAGCACCAGCCACTGATCACCGCTCAAGGCAACGCTGTTACCGGTTAAATCAGTGAATGTAACCGGCTTGCTGCAGGCGGCCAGCAACGCCACAACCAGACAGTATCCCAGCGTTTTTGTTATTGTCACAAATCCCCCCCAATTCACTGCTGTCCGGTACCGCATCTCTCAGCCAGTTCCCATGCGTGGAGTCTCTTACCAGCCCCGGCCCGGAAACAGACGCAGTTCAGTATTGGCCACGGACAGCCCCTGATCAAGATGGCCACAGAAAAGACCCGGCGACTCCCCAATCATTTTGATCCCTACCGATAAGATGGAACAGAACCATCGGGCAATATCTCTTACCCATGAACGATTCGGTTATTTCACCAGCAACTGATCCAAAGAACAGTCCAGTGCCTCCCGCTTGGCACTGTTGATGGCTTGCGCTCGCTCAATCAAGTCGGCGAGCCAGTTTTGCTTATCAGTCACCAGAATATTTTGTAACTGGTCATCCCGGGGCATGGGCCAGGGCAGCTGCTCGCAGAAGGAAAACAGGGTAACCTGCCGTAAATCCCTGGCCAGCAACCATTGGCCGCTGTCATTCCTGCTGATGAAGCCCATGTCCATCAAGCGTGTAGTCTGGCTCTCCCAATCATCCACCGACAGTGGAAAATCAGGTCTTTGCAACTCAGTGAACTGTACCCCCTGCCCCGTCTCAAACTTATCCACCAACTGCTTGAGAATGAACAGCATGGCAATCAGCGGGTGCGGCTCTTCCTCGGGAGCCTGGCGACCGTAAAGATTCAACGAACGCACCAGCACGGCACCAAACAGCACCATCAGCCAACTGAGATAGACCCAAATCAAAAACAGCGGCACAGCAGCAAAGGCACCATAAATCAGGTAATAGGTCGGCGACATGGAGATAGACAGGGTGAAAATGACCTTAGCCAGCTCAACCACAACGGCGATAAACACTGCCCCGATCAACGCATGTTGCACGGGCACCTTGCGATTCGGCACAGCAGTGTAGAGCAAGGTAAGTACAACCGAACTCAAACAGAACGGCATCAGACGCAACAGCCACTGCTCACCACCAATAATTGCCGTGGTATCGGACACCAGTTTCAGCGAAGCCAGATAGGAGGTGGCCAGGAAACCGGCACTGAACAGCACCGGCCCGAGGGTGAGAATAGCCCAATAGAGCAAGAACGCCGACATGCCACGACGAACCTGCGTCACTTGCCATATACCATTAAGCGTCTTGTCAATGGTTCTGAGCATTAAAAAGGAAGTCACCAGCAAGAAGGCAATACCCAGGCCCGTTAACTTACGTGCCTGCCGGGAAAAATCCACCAGGTAGGTATGAACCAATTCGCCGGTGGCGGGCACAAAACTGTCGAAGATAAAATTCTGGATAACACCACCCACCTCATTCAGACTTGGTACTGCTGAAAGAATGCTGTAGGTAACCGTCATCAAAGGCACGACAGCGAACAGTGTCGTGTATGTCAGCGCAGCCGCATTTTCGAAACAACGGTTAGCCAGAAAACGCTTGATAACCTCTGCGGCAAAGCCTTTGAAAGTTAACCAGAATTGCTGAATCGGCTCCATGACCAACTCCTTCTCAAATGTTGGCCACAGTGTACCGAATCCACCAAAAACACGACACCTTCTCCTTTTGGGCAGCCCTGGCAATTTTTCCGGAACTCTGCACATTCCCGCAGGTCACACCCATCACTTATATTTCAATAAGAGTGATGGTTCTGTTCTTTGTTGATTCCGGGGGTAAGAAAACCAACAGCCAACCGCCCCGTGATAACCAAAGTCCGTGACGCTAAGCACGGCCTTCACCAGCAATTCAACCTGGGTGACCGATAATGTCAGACCCCCTGCAAGGCACGAGTAATTCAGGTGCAGCACAGCTCCCGGACAAAGAGCAAAAAGAAAGGCAAGCACGAAAAAAGCGCCAAAGCAAAGCGGCAGTTTCCGGTAAACATGTAACACCAGAAAACCAGACCAGACATCTTGAGTCGCCAGCCTGTGCCAGGGCAGAGCCCAGCCAGGCACGTACAGCAGCCAGAGTGGTACAACCGGTTTATTCGAAAATGGGTACTGAGCTGGCCTCAAAGGGCAACCCTTTTGCCAGGCGGCTTTTGCCCACCGAAGCAAGCAATGCCACCATAAGCGACGTCTACAGCCACCGAGTCCAGTTAAACAGCTACAGCCCGGAAACCATAGAACCTAATAACGCCCGACTGCATATCAAAATTTTAAAAAATGCCATGCTCATCACGGAAAAAAAAATGCGCGAGGCAACGCAGCAACCATCCCGGCATAACCTCGGTAAACTGCTTGACTCGATTCAGGAGTATTACGTTAAATCCTGGACCATACACCACCTCCTCCAACGATGGCAGTCTCCCCCTGTCGACATCAACCCCGATCAGATTAACCGGCTTATCACCCACTTTGAAAACCATTTCATCCACTTCCTGGTGCTGTGCAAGCCCTCGCTTGGGGCGCAGCAACAAGACCTTTTCTTTATGTGCGTATGGTACCTTAACTGCAAAAATGTGCGCGAGGAGAAAGAGACTGCCAACTTCCTGCACATCTGTCGAAAATCGGCATCGTTATTTCTGTCTCCCCGATTTGACGACTTTAATCAAGTCTTGGCCAAGGAGCGACTCACCAAGCCAACCAAAAAAACCGACTCAATCAACACTGACGATTTATCGTTAATGCTCTTTGTTCACCTGGCCAAAATATGCGCGCCCAACACAGTGGGTGATATTCGCTTACAGGGTGCGATAGTGAACATCAAAAAACAGCTGGACACTGACCCGCTGTTCGAGAGCATAAAGAAAGAAGACGTGTTCAGGCTGACCTTAACCGAGATCGAGACGAGAATAATCCTGTTAACCGACTTGGACACCTCTGATGAGCTGTTGGGTTCCCCTGCCGACGACACCTGGGAGTTCTCCCTGGCAAACAGCGTGGCTTGCAGTATCGGCTTCCACCCCTACCTGCCAAGTGTGCCAAGCTTGGGCCTGAAGGTACTGGAGCAAATGTACCGTCATGCACAACTGCCTGATGTGCGCCAGGATATCCATGCCCACTTAATCGCCCTTGCCCGACAGAGTGATCCAATCAACCAGTCTCTTTTTGCCCTGTTCCAGTTTCTCGCCGGCGATACCAGCGATACTCACATTAAATGCATCGTCCATGAGGATCTGAAACTCTACCTGCAAGCTCTGATCCATTACCTGCAAGGCCAATGGCCTGAGGCGGAAAAACTGGCAGAGAAGTCGCAATGGCGGGAAGCCAGCTGGCTGCTCGGACAACTGCACTATCGGCAGAAAAACTTATCCGGGGCTATTGCCTGCACCCAGAAAGCCGTAGACTTTGGCCTTACATCAGTCCTGCTGCAACTGGTTAATTTTCTGCTGGAGTCACCTGCCTCTGACCAGGGGAACATTGAATGCCTCCTCGAGGAGACAATCCTTCATCACCAACGCAGCAACAACGAAGCATTGAGTATATGCATTTCCCATGCAGCCACACTGTTGCAATTGGCTCAGGTGTGGGAAGTAGATGACCTGTTCAGCCCCCCGCCGTCCACAGGCAAAAAAAAATCAAAGGGCAAGAAGAGAGACCGGACCCGACCTTCTGTTCAGTACCTCACCACGTCCAGGCTGGCGCACATAAACCTGTTGTGCATTGATGCGTTGTACAATCAGGATTACGACCGGATGCTACAACTACTGACCGATGCCAGCCAAAAGATCAGTTGGGGCTTTCAACAAGCCATCCTGGCAACCACTGATTTATGGCGTCTTGCGGCAATGACTGACGACCAGGATTATCTGCACCTGCTGCACCATGTGGCAGTCACTGAAGACCAATCCCTGCAAATCCTTCCCGTGCTCAGGCAAGACAGCGAGCTACTGAGGACCCATGGTCTGGGTCCGCAGGAGGAGGATGACAATATCAAACTGACTGACAGCGTCGCAACCATCAGAGAAAAGATCAGCAACTATGTCATCAGAAAATCCATAGACTGGCTATGCTTCCTGCACGACACACCAGAGGACGCCAAAGAGCAGTGGCGACAGGCCGCTGATGCCACAGCAAAGCAACAAATGGAAAATTTTGAATACAGCACCTCCATGACCTTTATAACCACTTTTCTGCTCACGATAGCGACCAGCGTCCTCGAAAAAAAGGCCTGCGACTGCCTTGACCCGGAACAGGCGAACCAATACCGGCACCAGTCAATGCAATTTTCCGACGCGGGCATCGAATTCAACAATTGGTATGATCGTTTAAACAGCGACGACAAGTTAAGAAACCGCATTGAGGCAGCTACGCCACTGGGCAGTCCACAGAAACTGGCAAAAACGCCACCCAAGGAGCAGAATCTAGCCTCTGGAAGCAGTGCCAGCCCGGCCGAAAAACCAGAACAGCAACCCCGGAGCAACCAGAGCGATACCCAAAAGACTGTAGAGCGGATGGTGGCAGACGTGATAAATCACACAACAAGTGACGCAGATGATAAAAATGGCCGGCCCGAAGGGCCAGAACGGGATAGCGATACCACGGTCGTTTAATTTCAGTTTCACTAATCCAGCCACGGTAAGCACACAACAAATGCCCAGCATATAACCTATGCTGGTCAACATGTGCTCATAAGTACCGAACCAGAGAATCAGCAGAGCAATCACCCCCTGAAAAACAATGGCCTTGTGGTAGCGCCCTTTTTGACCCTGAAGAAAACCGGGAAGAAAGCCGTCGCTGGCCATTTTTGCGTACACCCGGGGGCCAAGCATAATCAGGGCAGACAGAGAGCTGAGCAGAGCCAGGTTTACCACCACAGCAGCAACAGCCACTGCCCAGCCACTGGCCGACTGCTCTGCTACCAGGAACATGTAATCCACCCGCCCCCCGATATTATCGATATGCTGCTGGCCCAGGATGGCGAAATTGAGCAACAGATAAATCAGCATAACCAGCAGTGAACCAATCATGGTTGCCCACATCAGGTTTTTGTGGGAATTTTCCATCTCATCGGCAATATAAATAACCGAATTCCAGCCCGAATAAGCAAAGAACGCCCAGATAAAACCGATGGCCAGGCTATCCGGCTGCACTTCCACGCCTGCCGGCAAACTTAAGTGCTCAGTAGATGCCTCACCTACGGTGAGCAGAATAAACGCCATAATCAACAACAGTTTGATGGAGATCACCAGATTCTGGATGCGCAACCCCTGACGAGTACCCAAGCTGTGCAGGAAAGTCACCAGAACGATAAGACAACTGCCAACAACCCTCGGAGCCAGATAATCCCCCACACCCCAGTGACGTGCGTACTCACCCACCGCGTAAGCACACACAGCAATGGGTGCCGAGAATCCCACCAGCAAGGAGACCCAGCCGGCCAGACACCCCAGTGCCGGATGAAAGATTCTGGACAAAAACAGGTATTCCCCCCCGGATTCGGGCATCTGTCTGGCCAGTGCACCATAACAGGCGGCACCAAGGAGCATAATAACCCCTGCCACCACCCACAGCAGCAGCACCACGCCCGGGTGACCAATGCGCCCGAGCATAATCCCCGAGGTAGTAAACGTGCCGGCACCAATGACGTTACCGATGATCAATAGCACAGCACTGGCAAGGCCTATTTTGTCAGAGTCCACAACCAGTCAAGCCTCCCCAACAGGGCACTTCCCCCAAATAACGGCTCTGAAATTCTGATGGTTCGAACGGCAATCAAAGCGTTACCCAAGGGCTGTTCCCGGGCATTCAACTCCGTCCATTACACGACACAACATAAGCAGAGGCATAACGCTAGTGCTCTGACTTTTGGCCAACCACAAAAAGACGCTTATGGTCATACCAATGCGCCTCAGGACTGGTCCACGCCGCCTGGATAAGAGGGAACAGCGTCTGATGATCTGGCAGCGTGGTGATATAAGCCTCCAACTGCTCAAAAGCCAGTTGCATCTGCCGACTGTGAGCGTTATCCCCCCCTTGTACCCGCCGTTGGGTCAGATCGGTGTCTATATTAACCAGCCCGGCGGCAGACATCATGGTGGGCAACCGGTAGCCCTGATCAAAATCGATGTGATTCGACGTGCACTCATAGGATGCGGCAATATAACCCGGCAAGCGACTGTCAATCTCACCCAGTTGCCAAAAGCGATTGATGTCAGCACTTTCTACAAATTCATCAATAAACAGGTAACCACCTGGCTTTAACGCTCTGTGCAGGCGGGCAATCAGAGCCTGGTTATCGTTGCGGGTCAAATGTAACAACACCAGTCGTATATAGATAAGATCAAACTGATTCTCCCCCAGATCATAACGGGTCACATCACCATGCACCGCTTTCACCTGAGGTGAGATTGCTGCTACCTCAGCAAGAAACCGGTCGTTAATGTCCAGGGCCATAACGCTGCCCTCAGCCCCGGCGTGATCAGCAAAAAAACGCGTCATGGAGCCAAGACCCGGACCAATATCGAGATAATCACCGCCAGGCTTAAGCAACGGTTTCACCCTGGCCTGGGATTGCGGGTCAAGGTTCTCCTGCAAATACCCCAAACGCTCCCTGGACTTGCTCCAACTGTTCGAGAGCGAGTACTGGCCACTGGCGACAACCCGGCTATCAGAGTGCTCATCCTCGGCCATAGTCAGTAGTGACCAGACAGAACACAACGCCAGGAAAAAGCAGACGACAAAGGTTTTATATAGTTTCATCGTTTAGCCCTGCAGGAAAGTGAGTGATACCGACGACCCAGCACTGAAGGGTAGATGAAGAAGAACCGATTGCCATTATCCGGAGTAGTTTTGCGCTGGCAGTAAGCAAATTCAGGTGGCGCAGACTGGAGAAAGGTGGTTACTATTCTGTACTCATGGCATTCAGGCAGCCATCAATTGTGGTGCCGCCTGAAAACTGACTTATCATCGGGCAACAGCATAAGAAAAAGCGATGTCGCAACAGCCAATGTCAACACCAGCGATGCAACGAAAAGCCGATTGCCTCTACCGTCTCTGTCTGGCCAGCTACGGCGGTCTGGTGCTCTCTCTGCTGGCGGAAACCTGGTGGCTCAATCCGCCACCAGGCTCCGTTGCGAGTATCTCCCTGTTACAGCTACTTCCCCTGCTGCTGCCACTGCCAGGATTGCTGAGCCGACATCTGCGCGCTGCCGCGTGGCTCTGCTTTATTCTCTGTTTTTACTTTATCAGCGGCGTACTTGATCTCTGGTTTCGTCCGGAGCAACCCCAGGGCTGGCTGATCACGGCACTGAGCAGCCTGCTGTTTGTCTCATCCATGCTGTTTATTCGCTGGCAAGCCCGGACTGAGCGCCAGTTAGCGCAGCAGTAGTGTGGAGTCGGGTTCACGTTTGGTCTGGTCGTCGGCGGATTTCGTCAGCTCAATGCGCTCAGCATCAAGACCCGCTTTAGTCAGCGCCCGCTTGAGCGATTCATAACGGGCCTGTTGCAACATCTCCAGTTGATCAGCAGACTCCGGCCAGTTGGCCAGCAACCACTGTTCGGCCTGCTTTACCCGCTGCTCCGGCGTCAGCTCTCCCACTTCAGGAATTTTTTTCTGCTGGGTCGCCAGGTACATCTGCTCCAACAGCTGTCCACGGACATCGGCAGGCACGGTTTCCTCCTCCCCGCCCATGGCCTGGTACAGCTCCCGCAACGCTACTTCCAGCCCCTGACGGGTCAGTTCTGGCCGGTCCCTGGACTGAGAGACGCCCACCTGAAGCGCGACGGTCAACGCCGGCCTTTGTACCATAACCCGCTTAAGATGTTGCAGATTTTGCTCGGCCGATGGCGTCAATGCCGCTTTACCAGCCTGGTGCCGCAGAGTCAGTTGCAGTCCGGAGCCTGTGGCCGCATTCAAATAGTCCAACGGTGCCCGGGCGATACTCATCAGCTGCTGACCAATTGCCCGGTACAGTTGTAGCGGCAGTGGTGCGGCCTTCTCACCGGGCTTCAGCGTAAAATCCACGCGGGCCTTGCCCTTGGGGCCAGTCAACAGTGCTTTTAAGACAGAGGCAGAATTGGGCCAGGCGAGAAAATCAATCTGCCCCTGTCGAGTTTTACTGTCGTACCCCAGAGTAAACCGGGCACCCTGAAGATGGTGACCGGCAAAGTGAGCATAATCGACCAGAGGGCCAGCAAGACGGGCGTTGTTCAGTTTAAGGGTAAAATCACTGCTCGCACCCAACTGGCCGCTCAACTGCACCGCACCCACATCGCTCAAACGAGCAGCCAGCTTATACTGCCAGCTGTCGTCTGCCGTTTTCCGGTCAGCGCTGCCGGCAAGATGGGTAAACACCCAGGCACCCAGCTCAAGACGACTGTCGTTAATGGTGAGGGAAGTTTGGTCAAATGGCAGCAACTGCTGCAACAGGGTATAGATGTCGATTTTTTTCGCCGGTGTTGCCAGCTTCAGATTAACACCAGAAACTGACAGCCCGGCACTGTCCGGCTGATGGCTACTGAAATGCACATCACGCAGCTGCCAGTGCTGCCAGCTGGCCGAGGCCTCCGGCAACAGCAACTGACCTTTTGTTCCCTGAGCACTGCCGCTTAACGTTAAGGCATCGTCAAAGTGCCAGGACAGCGAAAATTTACCGCTGAGCTCCCCTGAAAGCTGATCACTGCCCAGCTTTTTCTGATCAGTGCTGAACACCATCGCCATAAGGTTGGACAGCGGCATCCTGTCCAGTTCCAGCTCACCACTGAGCCGATTCTGGGCGGGGTCATAAGTGCCGCCAAACTGCCAGGATTCCGCCGACTCAAAATGGATTTGCAGCTCGCCTTCCCCATCATTGAGCACACGCAACTGCTCAAACAGCACCGACTGGCTGAGGCCACTGATGGTTAGCGTACCACGGTCAACGCTGACGGCCTGAAACCAGTCCGGCACACTCAGCTGCAAACGCTGCGGATCAATGGTGATGTTGGCCCCCTCCAACTCGATACCGCTGAGTGATTGAAAGTCATCCCCAAGCCAGGGCGACCACCAGGACGGGTAATTGAGCACCATAGTAATGCGCCGGGCACTGAGCACGATGCCAGCCTGTTCGATGTGGATATCTTTGGCGTACAGGCGGCGCTCCTGGGGATCAAAAGTGAGCTCTTTGTTGGTCAGGCGTAGTCCTGTTTGCTGGCTAACACTGGCCACCACCCGATCGGACACTTTTGCCAGCCAGCTCCGGGCCCAGATACCACCAAAGGTCAGCAAGGCGATCAGTATAATCAGGGAGAGCCAGCGAGTCCGAGCCATTAGCATGGCGTTATTTCCTCACGAAAGTACACTCTGGAAAGTACTGCTTCAAGGTAGATGAAACTGCCGGGAAAACTCACCACCGCATGACTTCTTTAACAAAGGGAATGGTCAGCTTGCGTTTAGCCCGCAAAGAAGCACTATCAAGCTTGTGCAACAAAGCGAACAAGCGGCCCATATCCCGCGTACCACGGTGAATGATAAAACGGGCCACGTCGTCGCTTAAATCAAAACCGCGATGACGCGCCCGCAACTTGAGCGCGGCCACTTTATCGCCGTCAGCCAGCGGGTACACCTGGAAAACCAATCCCCACCCCAGCCGTGACACCAGGTCTGGTAAATGAATACCCAACGCCTTCGGTGGATTGTCCGCAGTCACCAGAAAACGGGTATGGGAGTCGCGCAGGCGGTTAAACAGGTCAAACAGTGCTTCCTCCCACAGAGGATTACCGGCAACCTCGCCAATGTCATCAAGGCAAACCAGCTGCAGCCGTTCAATGCCTTCAAGCAATTTGGGGGAGTAGTAGACCAGCTCTTTCATGGGCAGATAAATACTCCTGCCACTTTGCCGGTCTACCTGATGACAGGCTGCCTGCAGCAGATGGCTGCAACCGACCCCGTGGGGACCATAGAGGAAAACAAACTGTTCGCAGTCCGTGCCTGCCCGGTCCATATCCAGCAAATTAACCAACGCTTCGTTGTGCCCACTGTAGAAGTTGGCAAACGTGGCATCGTCTCGTAACTGGACACTGAGCGGCAACTGCACAGGCAAACTCATATGGACCTGAAATCCGTAATTGTATCTGTAAATGGTAGTGTGAGTTCTCTTTTTCTGGTCATCCCTTCCCTGCCACTACCCGGAGCATTAGCTGACAACATCAGAAACTGCAAAATTACAAGAGACACTAATCCAATAAAACCATTCCATGGGGTGTTCGTAATTAAAAGACAAAAACAGTCTAATTACTATCCCCCCCCTGCCCTGACTGGCCAAATTCCTGTTGGTTAGACCGGCTGATTAACTAGAGAACAGAGCATTATCCATTTCCGGCACCGGCGTTATAAAGGTCACTGGCCTTGTAATTCCTATGCAAGTGGCGCAAGAGTACCATAATAACTGCCGCCATGGGCAGAGCAATTAATAACCCAATAAAACCAAACAACTGACCACCAGCCATCAGGGCAAAAATAACGGCGACCGGATGCAGGCCAATTTTATCGCCGACCAGCAGGGGCGTCAGAACCCAACCCTCCATGGCCTGACCAACCATGAACACCGCCACCACCATGGACATCCCGGTATAGCTGTCAAACTGAAACAGAGCCACAATGAGTGCGGCAGCAAATCCCAGCGCAAAGCCCATATACGGAATGATGCTGGCCAGCCCCGCCATCATGCCGATCAGAACAGCAAATTGCAGACCGATCAGCCCAAGACCCAGGCTATAAATCACCCCGAGCGCCACCATCACCATCAACTGCCCTTTGAAAAAGGCGCCCAGCACCTCGTCGCACTCCTTGAGCAAGCCCACGGCCACCGGTTCCACATTGCGCGGCAGTAGTGCACCCAGGTTAGCCATCATCTTGTCCCAGTCGCGCAGCAGATAAAAGGCAACCACGGGCACCAGGAGCAAGTTGGCAACAAAGCCCATCAAGGCCATAGACGACTTGGAGACAGAAACCCCCAGATTGGCCAGAAACCCACCCGCCTGCTGCCACTGCCCACTCAGTTTTTTCGACAAATCAGCAAGGTTTACCCAGGAGCCATCCACCGAAATGACCTTTTGCAGGTAAGGCAACAGGTTGCTTTCAATCCACACCTCCAGCTGTGGCAGCAGATCAATCACCGTCCTGATCTGGTGCACCAGCGTCGGAATGATAATCAGCAACGTGCCCACGATCAGACTGAAAATCAGCACAAAAACACAGACCACCGACAGGGTTCGGGACAAGCCTTTGGCTTCCAGCCAGTCGGTCAGGGGGTCGCCCAGATAAGCCAGCACCATACTAACCACAAACGGTGTCAGTACCGGCCCGAGAAAATGAACAAACAGAAATAATGCCAGCGCAATGGCGGCGATCATATAACGCTGTTGGCGGGTAAGGTTCATGCTATTCCTTGTCTGTACTGCTCACGAAACAAGACTCAATGCCACGGGAAAACGAATAATGACGGGTAATTAATGCCACTGGCGACGGTGAACCCAGCGGCAACAAGACGCTACCCTCAGCGCCGTGAAACCCAGCGATACAGCATCGGAGCCGGCTCAATGGTCGATGGCGTTAACTCCGTCACGGGCACCAGAGTACGACCCTGGGCAAGCGCTTCAACCAACTGGTTTTGCGAGCCATCAAAAGCCAGAACCAACTCAATGGTAGCGCCATCCACTTTGCGAACAGAAACATCGCGAATCGCCATGATTTGCTCCAGGTAACTGTTCAGGGCCGCATACGCTTCCAGACTGGCCACATTTTCCACCACCAGTACCGTATTCCCGGCGTTTTGTGATGCATCAATGGCGTAGTGGCCAGACAATGCCGATCCTGTCAGGCTGGTCGCCAACTGCGCCACACCGGCGGCATCAAGCCCGTCCACCGCCGCAGATTTGGCCACGGAACCACGGAACAGCAGGCTCAGGCGACCGGAGTAAATTCCGCCTTTTTGTGTCAGACGCCCGGTTAAAACCGATTCCGTGCCGTAACGCCGGGAAGCCCTGCGTACCTTGTCATTGAAGCCGCCCCAGATATCCACTGCCGAGATGGCATTGGAATCATCAACGTCCATCAGCGGAAACAGCACTGGCAACCCCCGATGCTGAAACCCGGCAGCAAATGCCATTGCCAGGTTACCCGAGGCACTAACGATGGAGCGTCGCCCGCCGTTGTCCAATGCCAGCCAGACAATGGTTGGTGAGCGATTTGCCCCCCAGATGGCCAGCCCGGCACTGCGCAGCAGATTATTGATAGCCTGCTCATTAAAATCGGCCTGGAAATATTGCTGCCGGCCGGGATTCCGGGCATCACCCTGGAACCCGTACTTCTGCACATAGTTTTCCGGCTTACTCAACGCTTTGCGGATCACCGGGTTGGACAACACATTCTCCCGGCCACTCACTTTCACCAGCACATCGGCCAGGGCACGGCCCATGGCATCGTTCTGGTCCTGCGCACCTTTGTCGGTGACCGGCACCGTCTGGCTGTATAGCCCTTGTACTACCACCGCCCGGGCAGGCCCGGTCAAGACCAGCAGCAAGGAAAAAACAACAATCAGGCAGAACATTCGTTGCACGGAAGACACACCTGAAACCGTAAAGAAGGTCAATGAATTCATTAACGATTGAGAACAAGCATCGCGTCGCACAAGCATCGGTAAAATCCGGCTGATAAAAAATCAAAAGAACGTTATTTTGCCACAGGCACCCATTCAGTAACAGCATTGCGATAAATACCGTGCCCCCCTAGAATAACCGCCTTCATCCACTCATTGAATCCGGGTTGGGCAGCAACCAAAGCCCAGCGCCAATGTAAACAGAACCGCTACTCCTGCGGTCAGCGGCTCGGGCAACAGGCAAATTCATATCTATGACCAACACAAGCAATTCTCTGAGTTACAAAGATGCCGGTGTCGATATCGACGCAGGCAACGCCCTGGTTGAACGCATCAAACAAGTGGCCAAAGCCACCAGACGCCCGGAAGTTATGGGCGGACTGGGCGGCTTCGGTGCCCTGTGCCAACTGCCCTCAGGATACCGTGAACCGGTGCTGGTTTCTGGCACCGATGGTGTCGGCACCAAGCTGAAACTGGCCATGGAGCTGGGCATGCACGACGACATCGGCATTGATCTGGTGGCCATGTGCGTTAACGACCTGCTGGTCTGCGGTGCCGAGCCCCTGTTTTTCCTGGACTACTACGCCACCGGCAAACTGAACGTGGACGTGGCCGAACGGGTGGTCACCGGAATCGGCAAAGGTTGTGAACTCTCTGGCTGCGCCCTGATCGGCGGTGAAACGGCAGAGATGCCGGGCATGTACCAGGGGGATGATTATGATCTGGCCGGCTTTTGCGTGGGTGTGGTGGAAAAATCAGAAATTATTGATGGCAGCAAGGTCGCTGCCGGCGATGTGCTGATCGGACTGAGATCCAGCGGCCCCCACTCCAACGGCTACTCGCTGATCCGCAAAGTGCTCGAAGTCACCGGCACGGATCTGAATACAGCACTGGCGGGCAAACCGCTGGCGGAGCACTTGATGGCCCCTACCCGCATCTACGTCAAGTCACTGCTGCAACTGCAAAAAGAGCTGCCCATCCACGCTATGGCCCACATCACCGGCGGTGGTCTGCCGGAGAACCTGCCCCGGGTAATACCAAACGGTTGTCGTGCAGTGATCAACAACGACAGCTGGGAAATCCCGGCCGTTTTCCGCTTCCTGCAAAAACAAGGTAATATTGACACCTTTGAGCTGTATCGTACCTTTAACTGTGGCATCGGCATGGTGCTGTGTATTGCCGCCAGCCACCAGGCACAGGCACTTCAGCGCCTGACAGAGCTGGGCGAGCAGTGCGTGGTGATCGGCCATATTGACGCGTCAGACAGCGATGAGCAAACAGTGTTTTTTCAGTAACCGGAACTTATCGCCCTCTTCACTCAGACTAAACTGCCGGGGCTTGGATGATATGCGCCCAAGCCCTGTTGTTATCAACCAAGCGGACAATCCCTTTGAATGAAACATCGGCCATGAGCCCTAAAAAGCGCGTTGTCGTCCTGCTGTCCGGCGACGGCAGCAACCTTCAGGCCCTTCTGGATCAAGAACCTGATTACCAATACGAAGTTGTTGGCGTAATCAGCAACGTACCCGGGGCTTATGGCCTGGAAAGAGCGAGGCAGCATAAAGTGGCTGCTCTGGAGCTGGACCACAAGGTATTCTCCTCGCGCACCGCTTTTGACCAGCGTCTGGTGGTGGAAGTGAGCCGCTTTGAGCCGGACCTGGTGGTACTGGCCGGCTACATGAGAATTCTCGGCCCGGAGTTTGTGGAGCAATTTGCCGGCCGGCTGATCAATATCCATCCATCCCTGCTGCCCGATTACAAAGGCCTCGGCACTTACCAGCGAGTGTTGGCCGATAACAGACCCAAACACGGCTGTACCGTGCACTTTGTCACTCTCGAGCTGGACAGTGGCGCCCACATTCTGCAGGCATCGCTGGACATTGGCCCCGGCGATAACGAAGAGAGCCTGAAACGACGGGTACAAACCATGGAACATCGCATCTACCCCCTGGCCGTCCACCTGATCGCCTCCGGCAGAGTCCAGTTACGGAACAATGCGGCCCTGCTGGATCAGCAATTGCTGGACCCACTGGGCTACCAACTGCACGAAGATGCCCTGGAACTGGAATAGCCAGACGGTTACGGCATACCATCACACCATAAACGCAGGCACAGGCTCGGTGTTTTATGCCGGCACACGGCCCGGTTCTGCCTGCTGCCCGGCAAAACAGCCCCTCCTGTTTTTCCCGGCACTGCCTCATACGTCATTGGTTCAGCAACAAAATCCGTGATAATTTCCCACCTTGGCCATACTCTCCCTGCAACCTCTACCAAAAAGGAAAATACTGTGCGTTTTCTTCACACCATGCTGCGCGTTGGCAACCTTGAACGCTCCATCGAGTTTTACACTGACGTTCTCGGCATGAAACTGCTGCGTAAAAACGACAATGAGCAGTACCAGTACACACTGGCATTTGTTGGTTATGCCGACGAGTCCGAACAGGCGGTACTGGAACTGACCTACAACTGGGGCACCGAAAAATACGAGCTGGGCAACGCTTATGGCCATATTGCCCTGGGCGCTGACGATATTTATGCCACGTGCGAAGCCATCCGTAAGGCAGGGGGCAAAATCACTCGTGAGCCTGGCCCGGTTCTCGGCGGCACCACTGAAATCGCCTTTGTGGAAGACCCTGATGGCTACAAAATCGAGCTAATTCAAGCCAAGGCAGCATCCGCTGGCCTGCAAGGCTAACCTTCCTGTCGCCGCATTTTGCTCTGCCATGCGGCGACAACTGGCGTATGCCCCGCAAGCAACTCCTTACCGATGACGACCGACAGAACAATACCATCACACTAATAACTCAGCATTGGGAACAAAATCTCACACCAGTGGTCAACATACTTAAGCCCCATACATCGCAATTGAATTACGGGGTGAATGCAGGAGGTATCTGATCATGATAGACGGCCAACAGAATCACTCGCTCCATTGCGCACCGGCTCCGGAAGCGAACCCTCACCCAGCTTCAACAACGCACCAATGGCTCTCCGGCACAGCAAGTACCATTGCCACGGCACTTCGGTATATACCCAACCCCGTACATTTTATGCTTTCAACACCTGGCCGGGCCATTATGGTAGTGGCTCTGGCCAGCCGTGCGGCTACCCCCGCTCCGCACAATTCCGCCATGTCGGCAATAGCTGCACCCACTCCTCCTGCCCTGCCCGACATACCCCACCCACCTGAGCCTGCCTGGATGGCCGCACTGAACGACCCAAGCCGTGATAATGTTCTTTCCAGGGAAGAGCGCTCACCCAGAGGTGGTGGCAGAGGGGGCGGTGGCCGATCATCCAGTAGAGGTGGCAGAGGTCGCGGTGGTAGCAGAAGTCGGGGTGGCTGGGGTCGTCGGGGTGGTGGCAACCGGGGCGTAACAATTGGCGGCCGACCCGCCAAGGCGACCGGAAAATTAACCCGCGTTGGCTCAAAGATTTACATGCAATACATCACATCAAGGACGAGCTACTATACCGGTAAAAAATGGTACAACGTACACGGCCAACGGGTCGATCTGCACAAGCGTTTAATGTACACCGAATCCGGCAAGCTGAAAGGCCACATCACCACATCAAGAGGAGCACAGTACAAAATCACCCGCTCCGGCAACTGGCTGAAGATAAAAACCAACAATCAACTCACAATCTCCGCATTGCCCAAGGTAAGGCAGCACAGCATCGCCGGCACTGTGTTCCGGATGGCCATGTTCAATCTTTACTTCAATCACCGCATGCACACCCCCGCCGACGTGCATTTTCTATTCCACAGTGGTGAGCCGTATAAGCTATCCTGCATTCCCAGCCCAGAAGATGGTACAAAAATAGACATAGGTTATTACGAAGACGGCGCAGTTCAGCCACCCACGACAAGTACCAACAGTACGACAGCCATTAGCGCTGCCAGCAAAAACGCAACAACGATTATCACTGCCAGCAAAAGCACGATGGCCATTGCCAGCAGCACAACAGCACTTAACCTCCCTGACAGCAGCACACTCGCCCCTGATAATCCAGGCAGAAAGTTTGTCAAACTGGCGTCAGTGCCAAAGGGAAGCAGTATCAGCTTTGCTGTGCTGAACAACCAGAATCCTAAAGCAACAACGACTGCGAATCCTTTGCTCCCCACGCCTTCTGGCGCAAATGCTACTACCCTCAGAGAGGCTCAGGCAGCCGGCACCGCGACGCCAACAAAGGTTACCCCCTCCTCCCCTATCGCTTCGTCAGTAGCAGTGCCAACAAAGGTCAATCCACCCCCTACCGATTCGTCAGCAACAGTGCCGGTGCAGCATGACACCAGCGATATTGCAAACAATATCACCCGAGTAGACGCCTTGATTGGTCGGGAATCTGTTGCCGACAGCTTGCCATCACAACTGGTCATCATGAATGGTGGTGAAGTTCTGAAAATCGTTCCCCTGGAGCAACGGGTATCAAAGTTCCTGATCGGTAGAGGCAATGACACCATCATGGCCTATTCCATGAATGGACCCAAAACCATACAAGATCGACATACATTACTATGGAGTTGGGCGAGCAACGCTATCAAAAATGCAGGCTCTTTGCTGCTGCCGGCGTTGACGACGGTAGCCGCACTAAAAGGAAGTACTCTGTAACCACGCTGCGGCTTGTATCTCTGAACCCGCTTTTGCGGGCATAGATGCAGGCCCAACCCAAAAAGATCGCAAACTATTGATTCAGATCGTTAAACAGGCCAGACGTCGCAAGCTAGGATAGGGAGAACAGCAAACAAGGGGTAATTTATGAGTAGCAGCGATGTTTTTCATCTTGGCCTGACCCGTGAAGCACTCAACGGTGCGACGCTGGCCATTGTTCCCGGTGATCCGGAGCGGGTTGAACGCATAGCCAGCCGGATGGATAACCCAAGAAAACTGGCCAGCCTGCGGGAGTTCACTACCTGGATTGGTACACTGGAAGGACAACCGGTGGTGGTGTGTTCCACCGGCATTGGCGGGCCGTCCACCTCAATCGCCGTGGAAGAGCTGGCCCAACTGGGCATCCGAACGTTTCTCCGGGTAGGTACCACCGGCGCCATTCAACCCCACATTAACGTGGGTGATGTGATCGTCACCACCGGTTCTGTTCGTCTTGACGGAGCCAGCCAACACTTTGCCCCCCTCAGTTATCCGGCTGTTGCCGACTTCCAATGTACCCGGGCACTGGTGGATGCGGCACAGAACAGCGGGTTTACCTTTCACACAGGCATCACCGCCTCAAGCGACACGTTCTATCCCGGGCAAGAGCGTTACGACACCTACACCGGTCGTGTACACAAAGCACTGGCTGGCTCTCTGGAGCAGTGGCAGTCCCTGGAAGTTCTCAACTACGAGATGGAGTCAGCCACCTTGCTGACCATGTGCGCCACCATGGGCCTCAGAGCTGGCTGCGTGGCCGGCGTGATTGTTAACCGCACCAGCAGTGAGATACCGGATACCAGCAAACTGGCCAGCGTTGAGCCCAACGCCATTGATACAGTGGTTGAAGCAGCCCGGTTATTACTGGCCTGATGCACTGCCTGGCCGAAGGCCCTGTGGATAGGGAAAAGTGTGGAGGAGAGTGCAACGACGGCTTCACACTGAAGTCGTCTGTGCCACGGCTGCTATCACATCCTCCGCCACCAGCCCCCAAACCTGACTCAGGGTACTGATGCTCTCCTGCATGGAGGCGCCGCTGTCCGGCAGTTCGTAGACTTTCTCCTGCCGGGCAATGATACGCTTTTCGCTCCCCTGTACCGTCCAGGCGACACTGACCTGCATCTGCTGATCCACCACCGTAATGGACTGCACATCGGCAAACACCACCATCTCTGGCCGCTCATTGCCAAACCAGGGTCCGGCACTCACCCAAGTCTCACTGCCAGCCTGACGACGCAGGTTGTTTACCATAGCCTGGGTTAACAATTTGGGCAGCGGCTCCCCCCAGTGGTTATTCTCGGAAACCTGCAACAGCACACCGCCACGGCTCCAGATGATGTTATTCTTATCCAGCCAGCCCGGTACCGTTACCGGAAACACGCCCAGCGTTGCCGGCAGACCATCACGAGTGGTCACCGTCGGTGAAACAGCAATCAGGGTATAGTCGTTATACACTGACCCCTTGGACGAACAGCCCACCAGCATGCTCATCAGGACAATAGTGCAGGCCGCTGTTATTGTGGCTCTCAGACGCTGCAGTACACTCACTGAGAATCTCCCGTTGTTCTACCAAAAATAATGGCGTCAGGTTGACGCTGTAATACGTTGGCCAAGTCGTCCACGGCGCGGGATGCACGACTAATGTCTTTTGCACTCTCGGTCAGCTGGTACATTAATGGCGAATCCGGTGCCAGAGTCTGGGTTGCCACTTCCATGGTTTCCTGAAGCTGTACCATGGTTTCGTTCAACTGATGCCGGGCCACAGGCAGCTCGGCCTTGAGCAGTTTGGTGACTTCACTGGCGTCACTGGACATGGAAGCAAACTCTTTGCGGATGCCGGCCATATCCTCACTCATGGTGACGGACATCTTCTCCATGCTGACAAAAGCACTGCCCACATTGTCGATCAGTTGATTCAGCCGGTCATCGGCGGTCAGTCTGGCCACGTTATCAAGCACCTCGTTCAGCCGGTTACCCATCTCTGCCAGGTTGATGCTCTCAAAGCGTTCAATAAACTCCTCAAGGTTATTGGGTACCGTGGGTATTTGCGGGTAGGTGGTGTTGACCGGCTGCATCACCGGATCATTATTGGAAAAATCCACTTCGATGTAGAGCAGCCCGGTCAACAGACTCTGCAGACCGATCTGGGCACTGAGCCCCTGACTCATCAACTGGGCCAGCACATTATCATCGCCCCCCATGCCCTGCTCCTTAATGGCATCAGGGTACATATCCACCGTGACCACGTTGAGCACCTTCATTTGCTCGTGGAAGATCTGGGTTTTGATGTCAATGACTTCACCAATCTTGACCCCACGCAGCGTCACTGGCGCACCGACGCTCAGGCCCTTGATGGAGGTATCAAAGAGAATCTGGTAACGCTGGGCCACGGTTCTGGAAAAACCATCGGTATTGAGAAACAGCACCAGCATGACCGTCATGGCGACGGTCAGAATCACAAACAGGCCAACAGAGACCGACAAAGATTTTCTGTTCATATTTTTTCTCAGCTTCCTCAACCTTCCTGGCACCAGCAGGCACCTTATTTGGCAAGGTTTCATCATTCTCCCCGGGTCAGAAATTCCTTAACCCGCGCATGTTCACAATGGTCAAGCATGTGCTGGGGCGAACCGGTGGCCAACTGGGTTTTGGTCGTGGCATCGAGAAAAACCCCATTGCTGCCAATGGCAAAAATACTGGCCAGTTCGTGGGTAACAATCACCACCGTCGCCCCCGTTGAGTGCCCAAGCTGCAAAATCAGGTCATCCAGCCGCCGTGCACTGAGTGGGTCCAGTCCGGCCGACGGCTCATCAAAAAAGAGGATGTCTGGGTCCAGGGCAATAGCTCGCGCCAGCCCGGCACGTTTGCACATACCGCCACTGATCTGGGCCGGATAAAAGTGCTCAAAACCGGCTAACCCCACCAGCGCTAGCTTGTAGCGCACCATATCGGCAATATCGCGCCGATTCAGGGTGGTGTACTCTTCCAGCGGCATGGCGACATTTTCTGCCAGCGTCTTATCGCTGAACAGCGCTCCCCCCTGGTAAGTCACCCCCCAGCGTTGGCGCATGGCTGACTGCTGCGCTGACGAAGCAGTAAAATAACTGTGCCCATCAAACAAAATCTCACCGGCCGCCGGCTGATAAAGACCAACCATATGCTTGAGCAAGGTACTCTTGCCGCAACCACTGCCGCCCATAATGACAAACACATCGCCCCGGCGAACCTGAAAATTCAGGTCAGACTGAATCAGATTACTGCCGTACATCAATGTCAGTTGTCGTACATCAATGGCTACATCCCGGTTCACGGTCACACTCCCAGGTGGAAAAAGAGAATGTTCAAACCCGCATCGGCAATGATCAGATAGATCAACGCCGTCACCACCGCCCGGGTGGTCGCCTGCCCTACGGCCGCCGAAGAGCGGCCGCACTCCAACCCGGCACGACAACCGGCCATGGCAATCAGCAGAGCAAAAACAAACCCCTTGAACACTCCGGTGGCAATATCCGTGATGGTTATGGCGTCCCGCAACTGATGCAGGTAAAGCAGCCAGGTGATGTCCATACTGGTGGCCACCAACCCACCCCCGACCATACCGAGAATATTGCTGTACAGACACAGCAATGGCATGGTCAGCAGCAGTGCCAACGTCCTTGGCAACACCAGGTTATCCATTGGTGGAATACCCAGCGTCGTCAAGGCATCAATCTCTTCATTAACCTGCATGGTGCCAAGCCCGGCAGCGTATGCCGCCCCGGTGCGGCCAGACATGATCACCGCTGTCATCAGCGCGCCCATCTCCCGCACCATGCCCACACCAACCAGGTCAGAGACGTAAACCTCGGCCCCGAACTGGCGCAACTGCACCACGCCCAGGTAACCCAGAATCATCCCGACCAGGACACTTTGCAGGGTGATAATTGCCAGAGCAGACGGACCGCACTGATAGCAAAAAGTAAGGATATCGGACCAACGGGCGGTGCTTTTGCCAATCAGCCAACGCCCCAGGGCGATGAACATATCGCCAATAAAGGCCAACAATCCCAACACCTCATCGCCAAGTCGGGCAATGCCGGCAAGACACTTCTGCTTAAGTGTCTGGCGCTCGGGGGTCCGGACCTGACTGGCAGGCACCGTATTGGCCAGTCGGAACAGATCGCCCACCTCGGCAGGCAACGCACTGAGATCAAACAAACACGACCCGAGCTGACGCTGGGCAGCCATCAGCCAGGCCAGCAGACGTGAATCCCAGGCAAAGTCCTCAGCGGTGATAAAAACGACAGTAGTTATTGAATTAACATTGGCAAGTGCAGCGAGCTGGCCCGGATCAGGGATCGTATTACCGATGGTCCAGCTTCCTTGCAGTGTTATTGCTACCGAATCATTCGCTGTCTTATCTGTAACCAGAGTCGCCTGGTTCATGCTTCATGGCACCCTGCAAAAATAATGAATCATAACAGGATTAAATTCGTTTTATAAATCATAAATTTAAGAACAATACCATATAAATATGCGTCTACTTCAGTGCGATTTTCGTCATCTGCTACCTTAAGCCATGCTTATCCACCAGCGTTGCAGCCTTTTCTACCACCAGCCCGGTAAACAGGGTGATGATAAACGACACATCAATAGTACAAAACCTGAATCGTCTGATCATACTCCTGACGTTTGCCCTAATCTGTGTTGCGGCCCAAGGAAAAAACGACACCACCATTGAGACGTTTTACGCAGCGATAAACACCGACACCATGGCCAGCCACGAGGCAGAGCTGGTGCTGGCCCTGCTTGACAGTCCGGCTTTGCACAGGCTCAGAAACATCAACCAGTACGGTCCTATTCAGATAGTTGACTCCCGAGGCCACAATGACGAGCCCTACTCCCGTTATGACCACTCACTGGGGGTGTTTTACCTGCTTAACCGTTTTGGTGCACCTTTTACTGAACAGCTCAGCGGCTTGCTCCATGATGTGTCCCACAGCGCCTTCAGCCATGTATCCGACTACCTGTTCTCGGCCCTGTCAGCCGGCGATCCGGACTACCACGATGCCCGGTTTACCCGCTTTGTCAACACCTACGGTATTGCGTCCATCCTAGCCCGACAGCAACTCTCGGCAGACGATGTCGCCCCCAAAGGTAACCGGCATTTCACACGTCTGGAACAACCGCTGCCCGAGCTGGCCGCTGACCGGCTGGACTACATTTTGCAAGGGGCTGCCCGGCGTAAGTTCCTTGACCGGCAGCAAGTGGAGACAATCTTGTCTGACCTGATGTTCGATCCGCTGACCGAACATTGGTACATCACCAGCACGAACTCGGCCCGGCTGATCGGGGATGCCAGCATTGCGCTGAACAGAAATATATTTGCCACCGCCTGGGGACGGATGCTCTACCAATGGACGGCAAAGGCAGTTAATGCCCTGTTGCGTAGCGGAGTCATCAGCAAGGATGATCTGTTTTTCTCCATGGGCGACCGGGACCTCTGGCAGACAATACAGCAAAACCCGCAAGTACAAACCCTGGCCGGGCAAATGCGCTCAGCGTGGTACAACGTGCATGAAGTCAGCAGCCCCGGAGAGAACACCGTCACTTTTAATAACGTCCGTTGTCGTATTATCGATCCGAGAGTGGGTAGTGCCACAAGCTGGCAGCGACTGTCAGAGCTGGACAACAGCTACCGGCAGCGCTACCAGCAAGAACAGCAACGCTGCCGGCAGTTTCATGCCAGGATCGAACAGTAAAGAAGAGTGTTGTGACCAATCCGTCCGCCCTGCTCCTAATCCGGCGGCTAAGGATTGTGCCCGGAAACCGTGGCAAACTGCTTACCCAGCGATCTGGCCGAGGCAATCCAGACCACGAAAAAGCACAGTACAATCACCGCCACATAAGGCGCAATGGCGGACAAAGATCCCAGCATCACCATCAGGATTTGCTGTATCAGCGAGCCGGTGGACTTGCCGGTGGGATTGCCAATGATATCCACGGCCGCCTTACCTTTGACTTTCTCCTCCGGATTCAGGGGGATATAACTCATCTCTTTGGTGGGATCAAACAGCGCATACTTGGTGGATTTACTCATGATGTTCTGAATCGCCCCCAGGATAACCGTCAACATCAACGGTGCAATGCCCAGCGTCAGAAACAGACTCTCCGGCAGCAGGTCGCGAAACAGCACAAAACAGAAAAACAGCGAGCCGGTCAGCAGCAGAATCACCGGGGTACAGAGCGCGGCAAAGGTCCAGCCAAACTTGCGGATCACATTATTGGTCAGAAACAGCATCATAAAGATGGTCACCATACCGGTGCAGGTGGAAAACAGCCCCATAAACTGGTTATAGGCGTTCGGGTCAGGGAACTGCAAACGCAGCTGGTTCTTCCAGGTAACCTCCACCATGTTAATGCACACCCCGTAGCTGATCACCAACAGGGCAATGCACAGCAGATACCTGGAATGGATAATCATATGGAAGCTCTCCTTCAGCGAGAGTTTCAGCTTTTCGTTGGCCGGCTCCTCCACGTCCAGCTGGTGGTACAGGCTCGGGTCGGTCATGACGTAACGATTCATCCACCAGTAGATAAAGATAATCAGCACTCCCCCCACGGTCAGCACGCCGGTCATCAGGTTCAGGGAGTACCCCCAGCTGTCCACCCCTTCGGGCAGGTTGTCACGCACACCGGAGGCCACGTAAACAAAATAACCCGCCGTGGGCAGGGCCAGGTTGCCCATCATGCCAAACAGGGCATAAAACCGCTTCGACTCGGCAATGGTATTGATGTGGTTGGCAAACCCCCAGAACAACATGGACAAACAAACACTCCCCCACAGCTCTGACATTACATAAAACAGCGAGAAGGTCCAGTTACGCATCACGGCAATCAACCCCATAAACCCCGGTGGCAGAATGCTTTGCAGGTAGTCGGCGGTCTCATGAAAGTGCAGCGTATCCCGATTGGGGTAAAGCCAGAGCGAGAAGAAAACAAAAAAGAGCAGAAATACCGAAATCACCATATAGAACAGAGTATTTCTCCGCACAATATTGCTCATCCGCGAATAAATCACAGTAAAGCCGATGGCAAACGGTACATTCACCCAAAGCTTCAAAAAGGGAATAATCTCCGCACCCGAAGCCGCTCCGGTGACCACCAGAGTGTCTTTGGTATCACGCAAAATGGTGTAATTAAACAGAATCAGGTAAAACATGAAAATCATGGGAATCAGTTTTTTCAGCTCATGACTGTGAACCGGCCAGAACCGTTCACGCCATTTGCCGAATTCAGATTCAGAATACATTCAGGCACCTCCAGCATTGATAATTCCCCCCAATTAAAGCCCGCCAGCCACAGCAAACCGGGCTGACGGTGATCAGAAATGAATTGATGACGACACGCTGGCGAGACTTATAATGTACGGGCCACTGGCGAGTGATTCGATTTATAATAACCGCTTCGCTGAAATACAAAGCGCAATAAAAGGTAATAGACATTACAATCGATTACCACCTTACGACCTGAACCACCGGCAAATAAGTAACTATCACTAATAATCCGGATTATTCATAAAAAACAATCAAACAAAAGTCATACAGAAAAAATACCACTTATTTTTTCTAAACAGACAGACAATCAACCAATTAGCCAAACAAAACTGTCAATTCAGGCATATACTGCCCGCGCCCCGGTTAATCTGGCCAAGGCAATTTTTCCGTCATTACCTTAATTAATTCACTGTTTAATGGATTTTTGGATAATGAAGTCAGGCCAATTGCGTAAATCGATTCTGCTGTTTTGTACTTTGATTGGCACTCAGGTTACCAGCACACCCATCTACTCAGATACCGCTGCTGCGGCTAATGCGCCGCCGGGGGAAAGCTCGCAACCGATCAACAACCCCGAAAAAAACGACCATCGGGCGGAACAACAATCCACAGGTGGCAACCTTGTCAACATCCTCAAGACCGCCGTGGCCTGGGGTCTGGTGCCACTGAGCTCGGAAATTGCCCTGAACATCAGCAAAGATTATCTGGAAAAGCGCGAACAGCCCCTTCTGTTGTTCCTGCAACAATTGCTGGCCATCCACAGCAGCAATATTCGCCGCTCTACCAGCCAGCACCTGACCGACAACCTGAGCGCCCGCCTTGAGAGCTTCAGTTACAAGACGCTGTCTGACGAACACGAAAAAAAACAGACCGATGAGCTGCAAAACGACCTGCTGTTTCGCTCGCTGTTCACCTTCTCCATCCTGAGCCTGAACGCCCAGAAGGCACGTAAAACCTATTTCCGCCTGCAAGACATTCTCGACAACATTGCCGCCAGCGCCCGACTGGCCCATGCTGATGGCGACCCGGAGCGCAGTGCCGCAATGATCGCCCTGGCGGCGCAGACCATGGTCTACATCCACCCGGAAGCAAAAGCCAGCGACGGCGCTGACAGCATCAACGCCCACTTCAACCGCCATATCGACTGGTCAACACTGCCTGAATTTCGCCAGTCAGTTCATCGCCACCTGCGCAACATGGACCCACTGGTACGCCGCTCGACGCTCATCAACCTGCGCTACTGCGACCTGCTGAATCAGTGGCACGTCAGCCACGACGCGTGTGAACAATACGAAAAAGGCGCCATCGAAGAACTGGAAGGCATGGCCGCCATGACCCAGGGCGAGGCAGAACCGGGCATTATCAAGTCAGCCCTGAAGGGCGTGCCCGAGAAGCACATCCGCAACTCAATTTTTATTATGGGCGCGACCGTACCGGCAGTGTTTCTCTACTTTCTCAATAAGAAAAGTTCACCCGTCGTCTATACCGTGGTTGACCACTTTGCCCGGGTGACTGGTATGGCCACCACTAAATCAACCATTGAACGCTTCTCATCCAACACCCGCCGCAGTCTGGAAAACTGGGGTGCCATCGACACTGGCAAAGGCAGTTCAACCTCTCCGGTGGGTGAGTTTGCCAATAACTATTTCAATACCCTGCAAAAAAATGCCACCGCCATTCTGGCCGAACAGCCCAACTTTGCCCGCTCCAACGCCCAGCGCGCTCTGGAGGCACTGGTGCTCAATCTGGGCGAAGCTGCCAATCTGCAAAGGCAACAGCGCAGTGCCGACAGTGCTGATATTCTGGCCAGCGCCCTGGTGCAAAACTACCGGGAAAATGTCGAAGTCAGCCATGATGACAGCCTGATCCGTTCCATCCTTATTGCCTACCGCCCACTGCAAGACGAAGCACTGATTCCCGCCGTTATTGCCGCCCTGCAGAAGCTGGACCCAGACTACAAACGCAGTGTCAGAGTCAGGCAGTGGTATGATCAACAGCTCAAGGCCTGGCAAGCACTGTCCTCCCCGGCGCTGCCCGATGCCAACTACCCCGATGTGCACTGGATCAGCCAAGTGCCTGTCGATGATAATAAGCGACAAAATGACAACGATTTATGGTACCAAAGCTACCTGCCTGACAAAGAGACCATATCCACCGCCGCCATCCATAGCACCGCCCTGGGCTACTCGGTGATGGTGGCCATGCTGGAACCACTGACCGCCGAGCGGCTGTTATCCGGGCAGAAAACCTACTGGAACCTGGCCTCCAATTACCTGCTGACCTCAATGTTTGACTTCGGACTGCGCTCCCTGGGCGAGCCGGCCATTGTGCACTTGCAGACGGTGATTAAAAACTGGATTGGCAACACCACCGGCATCCTCTCCGCCGAAGACAAATACATTCAGGATGAACTGGCCGACAAGGTCAATGTACTCAACCGCAAGCTCAGCATTGAGGCCCAGACCAGCCGTTCCTATCGGGCGACTCTGGAAGCATTGCTGACCCGCTACTGGAGCCTGGGCAACCACCTGCTGACCCATCAGTACCCAACATCACAGGCAGCGGCACTGATGGCACTGGCCGCCTACACCCAGCGTTATTTCCATGCCGAGTACACCGAAGATAACCTGGTGATCAAAACGCTGGCCGTGGCCCGGTTAAAACCGGGCTTTGACCAACTGCGCCAGCAAGGTGAGATGGCCGATTTCAGCCGTGGCGTCATCAGCACCCTGCAAGCCCTGGACCCCGCCTTTGGCAGAAGGGATGTGCGCCGGGCCTATCTGAAAATTCTCAACAGCTGGGGACTGGAACAAGACCTGCAAGCCCTCGGCAAATCAGCCGATGTGCTGGACTCCTGGGCCTCCTACGGCGACTACCTGCTCGGTGCCGTGGGGTTTTCCACCCAGGCCATGGTCAAGGCACTGTTTCACGACCACGAAGTCATCAGCCGTTCCATGGCCAACTTTTTTGTCAATATTTTTGAGTACGGCACCACCGATTCACTGCGCAAGAAAATATATGCCTGGTCTCGTCTGAAAATGCTTAACGTGGTGCCCTTCTATCCCGAGGGTGAAATGATTGGCGTCAATTTCGCCAACCAGGAGATGACCGACTCCTTCCGGCGGCAGAAATTCTATTTTGGCAAACCGGAGCTGGATATGCGCACCCAGCTGATGCAGATCATCACCTCCATCGCCAACAACTATCAGCAGGCCATTGTGCTGCTTGATGACAGTGATGATGACGCAGAGAATGCCACCGACTCCGTTGAGCACCTCATGGCCCTGACGATCCTGCGGCTGGTGCTTTTTGCCCCGGACATGGCCGCCGACGATGTGTATGTTTTGCAGTCCATCCATGTGCTCTCACTCCCCATCCAGGCGCAGCTGGAACCCCTGCAACAGCCTATTCTCGATAAAGTCACGCTGCTGCTCGACGAGTTGGGGATTGATGATGAGAGTGTCGTCAGGGAGTGCCGGGAAAAAGCGGCTATGATCGTCTACCACTGGCTGACGCCCAATGCCAGCTGATCAGGCAAACATATCAGCGATGCGCTTGCTTATCCCGGCAATCTCCTGAACCTCGGTTGGCACCACCACAATGGTGTCATCACCGGCCACGCAGCCCATTATTCCCCCTTTTACCCCGATGGAGTCGAGCAGCCTGGCGATCATCTGGGCAGCGCCCGGACTGGTTTTAATAACAATCATAAAACCGTTGTTGTTGATCTCTTCCACCAGGTCCTTCACCGCCAGACCAGAATCCATCTTGCCCAGCTCAGGCGGCAGACAATAGACCTGCTCATTCAGCGCATTGCGCGCCCTGACGGCACCGCACCGGCTGAGCATACGCGACACCTTGGACTGGCTGACATTATCAAACCCCTGAGCCTGCAGCAGGCTCACAATCTGCCCCTGGGAACCGCATCGCTCCTCCTTGAGCAGCTGGCGGAAAGAGCGCATCAGGGCATCCTGCTTCTGGCCGGCCTTTTGTTCAGTCATTGTCGTTTAACCTGTTAATTATCAAGCATGGAAACCGTAAACATAACCACCGAGTTTAGGAGTCCGGAACCAAAACCAGAAAAATTTTGCTCAACGTGGTGCCCGCTGCCACGGATATGCTCCGCCAGATAAGCAGCCAAAAAAACACCTGCGCCGTAGTCTATCTGCAAAGCGGCAAATGTGTCGAGCAAGGTGATTTTCCTTCCGCCAGCAGACTGAGAGTGTCAAAATTTGGAGTAACAAATAACAATAATAAGGGATCATCCCATGACCACCCCCTACCCTCACCTGCTAGCCCCGCTGGATCTGGGCTTTACCACCTTGAAAAACCGCGTACTGATGGGCTCGATGCACACCGGCCTGGAAGAGCAACCCGATGGATTTACCCGACTGGCAACGTATTACGCCGAGCGTGCGGCTGGCGGTGTCGGGCTGATCGTTACCGGCGGCATTGCCCCCAATCCCGAAAGTGGTGGTATGGCCGGTGCGGCGACCATGGCCACCGAAGACGACGTCAAACACCATCGCCCGGTGACCGCAGCCGTACACCGGGCGGGTGGTAAAATCTGCATGCAGATTCTGCACACCGGCCGTTATGCCTACCATCAGCACAGCGTTGCCCCAAGCGCTCTGCAAGCACCCATCACACCCTTCGCACCAAGGGCACTTGAGACCGACGAAGTGGCCGGACAGATAGACGACTTTGTTCGATGCGCACAACTGGCTCAGCAAGCCGGGTACGACGGGGTGGAGATCATGGGGTCAGAAGGTTATTTCATCAACCAGTTCATCGCCCGGCGAACTAACCGGCGTGATGATGAGTGGGGCGGCGATTATGCCCGGCGCATGCGCCTGCCGGTGGAAGTGGTGCGCAAAACACGCGACCGGGTGGGGCGTGATTTTATCATTATCTACCGCCTGTCCATGCTCGACCTGGTGGACGGCGGCAGCAGTTGGGATGAAATTGTGCAACTGGCCAAGGCCATTGAGCAAGCTGGTGCCACCATGATCAATACCGGCATCGGCTGGCATGAGGCGCGGATACCCACCATCGCCACCATGGTACCAAGGGCGGCATTTACCTGGGTAACGGCAAAAATTCGCAGCGAAGTGAGCATCCCGCTGATCACCTCCAACCGCATCAATATGCCTGAAACCGCTGAGGCGGTGCTGGCCCGGGGCGATGCCGATATGGTCTCCATGGCGCGCCCCATGCTGGCCGACCCCCAGTGGGTGAACAAAGCAGCGCGGGGGAAAGAAGATGAAATCAACACCTGCATTGGCTGTAACCAGGCCTGCCTTGACCATATTTTCACCCTTAAACCGGTCAGTTGCCTGGTCAACCCAAGAGCAGGCCATGAGCGGGAGTTGAACTATCTGCCCACCGCCCGGGTAAAAAAACTGGCTGTGGTGGGTGCCGGCCCGGCCGGCATGGCCTTTGCCACCACGGCGGCGGCGCGCGGCCATCGGGTAACGCTGTTTGAAGCCACGGGCGAAATCGGCGGGCAGTTCAACATTGCCAAACAAGTACCGGGCAAAGAGGAATTTGCTGAAACACTGCGCTATTTTAGCCGACAGATTGAGTTGACCGGGGTGGCACTGCGGCTTAACCATGAGGTGACTGCAGAAGAGCTGGAGAACAGCGACTTTGACGAGGTGATCATCGCTACTGGCATTACGCCGAGAAAACTGCACATTGAAGGGATCGACCGGCCCAACGTCCTGAGCTATCTGGAGGTCTTTCAGGGAGCACCAGTAGGCAAAAAGGTCGCCGTGATTGGTGCCGGAGGTATTGGTTTTGATGTGTGTGAACGACTCACCCATGAAGCATCCGGCAGCCCGGACATCCCCACATTCATGCATGAATGGGGCATCGACATGACCCTGGGCAACCGGGGTGGCTTGCTGCCCAAACAAGGCAACCAACAACCATCGTCCAGGGAAGTGTTTTTGTTACAACGAAAAAAGAGCAAAGTAGGAAAAAACCTGGGCAAATCCACGGGCTGGATACACCGCTCATCCCTTGTTAACCGAGGCGTACGACTTATGCCGTCTTGTGAGTATCACAAAATCGACGATCAGGGGCTGCACCTGTCCGTTGCCGGTGAGCCACAGGTGCTTGCTGTGGATACCATTGTTGTCTGCGCCGGTCAGGAACCGGCACGGGGGCTGGCCGATGCCATTTCTGGCAAGAAGGTTCACCTGATCGGCGGGGCTGACGTAACCGCCGAGCTCGATGCCAAAAGGGCCATTGGCCAGGGTTGGCGACTGGCGGCGTGTATATAAACGTCGCCGAGTGGGCAGTGCAGGAACTAAGAGTAGTGGTAAATACAAAAGTACCACCACATTCCGTTCATCCTGAGCCTGTCCTGAGCCTGTCCTGAGCCTGTCCTGAGCCTGTC
>Ga0126343_10000025_pt1 | contig 43137 bp, 27 predicted proteins | sample Cyp2metagenome_FD_92531 | JGI IMG/M metagenome (GOLD analysis project Ga0126343, IMG submission 92531) | Coral microbial communities from Lord Howe Island, Old Settlement Bay, Australia - Cyphastrea 2 metagenome | ecosystem: Host-associated > Invertebrates > Cnidaria > Coral ...
CCGTAGACTTATCCTGTTCTCGTATTTACTTATTTTTATTCATATGTAGTTTAAAGTGTGTACTTTCTGGCCCGCCTCGATTAGCACTGCTACCTGCGGAGCCAGGGGATTAACGATTACCTATCTGTAAACGAATAAAAGATTGTTGTTGTTGTTTGTCAGTGCAAATCATACGGAGGGCAAAATGGTTTCAACTGAAATATTGAAAATTCAACGAAAAGCTTCTCAACAAAAAAATTCGTCCAAACCTTACATTAATCATAACTAATGCATGAAATAACAATCTTAAGACAATGAAAATCAACAAATGCAGTAAATGCCAAATTAACTTACCGAGAAAGGGATTCGCATGGCCCTTTGTTTTTCCAAATTCCATCAACAAATCCCACTGACCGAGTTCTTTGGAACAACTGCAAGAGAAAAGAAGCCACTTTGTCAACATAAAATTCTCCTTCACGATCTGTGTATATTTCTTATAGTTATTATAGGAGAAATTACTTTCTGATTCCACTTGGGATGGAGGATAAAGTCAACACATTGCTCACGGAAATGCATGCGATCCTAAGCTAAAAAAAAACTAGATAAACTCGAGTCCAACAATTCCTGTTTCACAGAGACAATTCAAGTGCTCGTAAAAACTTCTTCTGGGAAAAGGATCTACTAACCTAATCCAATGTTCTTCCCACAAATTGTATTCTGACGTCAACTGAGGGTTGGCGGGGCCTCGGTTATGCTCTTCACGGGCCTTGCTCATAACCTTCAGAGAAGATAGAAACATACAATACAGTCAGTCAAGCCCGTACAATTAAACTCTGTATCTGGGAGGGGAAAGTAAGTCTACATTTTCTTCATCAAAAGACCGCAAGATTTAGGACGAAACAAGGGTATCGAAAGGTTCAAAATACAGTGACCACAAAGTACAGTTGAACTCTGAGCAAAGTCGTTCTAGCTAGAAATAACTCTTGCCTATTCACGAGGCTTGCTACGCTATTACAATGGTCCACATGCGTGCGATTGGTCTTACCACTTCATAAGCAGATTGTGCCTGTTCATAGAAGCCCTGAGTCTCATAAGCTATAGCAGTAGCTGTTTCTGGATACCGACAGCGTTGCTGCCACAAGCCGGCCCACATGTCCTCTTCATTCAGCAGTGAATACATCTCGGCTAGTGCATCCAGAGTTTCCTTATAACAAACAGAAATATGTTATATACGAGTTATAATGGAGGAGTGTCAACTACTACTCTCTGGTCAAGTTTAGAGTGTTATTTTCAAAAGCAAACAAAAATATCTGAAATACAGTTGACCCAACAATAGCGCTTTGATTTTGTAGAACAGTTCTCAACATATTACAGGAATACCTCACAAAGTGAACATGACTAACCATCGTTAGGATGGAAATTGATTGTAATGAGGACATTCTTGAAAATGCAAGCTTAACGTTTTCAGCATGCCATATGTCTAACAGGCCTTTTAATTTTGTAAATCTCTTCCAAACGTTTAGTAAACTGAGCTCTTAATGACGTTTTTCAGTCAGGAAGATATTTTGAGAGGAGAAGTTAAAAAACAGCCAAAAAGCGAGCAGATTTCACTGCATTACAAATCAACATTATTCCACATAGGTATTAGCAAAATACAAGCAGTGGCATTGAGACGGACAACAAAAACACAAGGACAAGAAACTTAAACTACAAAACAACAAACAAATCAACTTGTTTACATACATGTTGGTTTATCTCTGACGGATCCTCTTCAAAAGGCGAAAAATCGATCACTTGCTGTTGCTGATGTGAAATCTGATGGTTGGAATATTCTTCACACAGACTGCCGTAATCCTCAAGCATTAATCCAGAACGGTGCCACGAGTTATGGGTTTTACCAAGGTACTACAAAACACAAACACCTCATGTGAATAAACCTGCATCAAATAGAACTTGACGCGAATATTGACGAGGAGCATGAAGATAAGTACAACAGGTAAAGCACAAAAGTGAGAGATTTTGCAGAATTTTGGTTTGAGAAAGATTTATAATCAATGAACGGCATCTTTGGAAAGTAATTTCCACTCACTTCACCGGCATTAATACAGTCCCAGTTACTAGTTTAACGATCTTTTTAATTTACGTGGTAGTTCAAACACCCTGAAGAGGACAGTAATGCCGAAACATCGGTTGATTTATACCGCCATTAAGCGTCTTTTTGAGAATTTTTTTAACATTTACTTATAGTTTTAAGGTGCTACGCAGTTTCTTCAATACTATTCACAATTTCATCCAGACCCGATTTCGAACCACAATCTTGTTATCCACGGCTGCAATTTGTCTGTGGAAACAAAAAATTAAGCAAGCGTAAAGCAGTGAACCTACCTTGAGAATACAGGGCCGGATAGGAACAGAAGGGCTACACTTGGACACGCCTTCAAGAATCGTGTGAACTGAACTGGGAAAAGTATCAAGTTGAACCAAGTGACTTCCACTGCACATGAACGGACTGATCTCACCAGCGAGAACCTGCAACACACGCGCCGAGTAAACAATAGCAGAAAAGAAACTATTATGGATCACTGTTTTCTAATTTAACTATCTCGTTGTAAGAGGCATTTGGAGAATCCCATGGCTTAACAAGTTTTTGTAATTCTTGTAAGGAATTTTCCCATATTTTTTTAATCCACAATATTTCGTAACTTACTTGTTGCTGTTTTTCGGTCAACAGATTCCACAGCTGAGGGAACAGGTCTACCCACACTGTATGAGCGAGGTTGGAGTACCTGTGGCACAGTTGAGCCATGGGACCCAGGAACGAAGCAGTCTGAAAAGAACAAAAATCAGAAAAAACATGTTAGATTCAATACTGCTGTGATCTCGATAGAGGATTACATCCGCAGTGAATACACCGTACCTTAGCCTCACGAAGCTTGTCAATGAATTTCCCATGCTTCTCAGCGAGTAACTGGACAGTGTCGATCTCCTTTAGTCGACTGGACCCAGTCTCTTTGTCCATGGCAGTCAGAAGTTTCTATATCACAAAGGAAACTCAAAGCTTAGTGGCTTCATGATACGCTGTGTTGTAAACTTAACTCCAAAATGTGACGCACAATTGGCACAAAGAAAGGATTCAATAGCTGTTTTAGAGCGGTTTTCATTTGAGGGCCGAAAAGCATACGATTGGCTAAAAAACTCGCGTCACTTTTTCATCCAATCAGAAGTCAAACCTAAATCAATCGTGACGCGCTCACACACGTTTTCCCGCGCTTCACATCAGCTACATGTCATTACTTGGCGTTTTCATTGGTTCACGGGATTGGTTTGTGTCCTTTCTGATTGGCTAGACTGATTACTTGGGTTTTGGTTTTGCGACACTCAAAAACACTGCTCTATAAATTCATAATAGTAATTGAAAAACATTCTGGTCGGGGTTGGAATCATAGGACATGGTTGCATTCTTAAATGTCGGTCTTACAACGAGTCTTGATCTCTCCAATGGGGGATTTTAACAATGTACCTCAGAATCGTCAATCTCAAAAAGGCAAAGCGATGCATCTCTTTCTTTGTTGTTCTCCGCAGCACTATTGTCTGTCTCCATCTTTTCCTCTTTGTTTTCCTCGGAAACTGCAGCTTTCTCCTGAGCATGTTTCAGAATCTCCTTACTCAGCTGGTTGTCTGCGGCCCGAAGGAATGACGTCACTGATGGAAGCATACTGAATGTACTGGAAGGTGTTACAGGCCTCTCGCATGCAGACACGGCCAGAAGAAGCTGGAACAAGACAAAATTGACTCTTAGATGACAATTGCGACATAGCTCCTACTGAAACAGTACAAAATGGCTCTGCCTGAAGCCAACGTGTGCCATTACGTACCTCAATACACTGCTTAATCCAGAAGTGAGGGCCCATTGCTTCCCAGTTCTGCAAGACGAGTCAAAAGAAACTTGATCATTTTTGCATTGAAGAGCTCTGTTCTCAAAATGTTTTTCTGTCCACGCGAAAACGCAAAGCCGGCCTTTTCAAATTCCTCCGTTTTGAAAAGTGCTTTCAAAAAACTCCGTTTTCGTGACGGATTAGTGTGGACGGTAGGCCTAACCGTAGAAATAAGGCTACGTTTTCAAATTTCTCCGACACAGGGTGGATGGGGCCTAGGACTGCGTGGATGAATAGGACGCGGGTGGACTACAATTAATTATAAGAGTCACGCGCCACCATGAAGCTAAAGGACGACAAATAATCTTACCTGAGAACAGAAGATATAGAGCAGTCGATCATACAACTTCTTCTTCATTGTTTTATCAAAAACCTGTGATAAAGGAATGAAACATGTCATTAAAAAGCAGTCTTCGCAACGTACATGTGTTTTCATGGTCATTATAAAACAGAATTCTAACATGGTACCCCCTAAATCTTCGCTTAACCACTTGTGTCCAAATTCAAAAACATTAATTCCACGATTTCTTGTTAGAGCGGATTTCATTTGAACGTCGAAAAGTAATTGGTATTGCACTTACCGCGCCACCCGATTAGTTACAACAAATCGCGCGACTTTTTCATCCAATCAGATAAGGAGTAAGACCAAAACCGATCGGAATTCACTCGCACGCGTTTTCCCGCGCTTTGCATCAGCTCCAAGTAATAACCTGGAGTTTTGATTGGTTCCCTGGATTATCTGCATCCTTTGTGATTGGCCAGAGCGACTACTTTGGTTTTGGTTTTATGACACTCAGTTGAAAACCGCTCTAAGACAATTCATTGTCAGAATAACCAGGAGCCAATTACCCGGAGCTTCCATCTTCCATACTGACCCTGTGAGTCAACCCTGTCCCGTATCTTTCTATTTTTAGAAGCACCTTCCACGAGGGTTTTCGTGGGTGTTTTTATAATAGCCAATCATGAGAGAGCTGCGGTCCTCTATTGTTACAAGTCCAATGCAGCCACACGAAAGTATTTCAATGATGGCGGAAGGCGAAGATATCACAGTTCTAAGAATAAAAAGATACGGGACAGGGTTGACTCAAGTGTGCAATTCGGATGGAGGCTCCGGGTAATGGGCTCCTGGAATAACAGATAACACGATTAGAGAGATTCACACTGTGTTACATTGTGCCCCTGAAGTATCAGAACTAACGCGTTGCATGACGGTCAGCCAGGAGAGGTTACCAGCTTGGTATTAACAGAATAACTACCATAAACAGTGTCTTACTTCCATGAATCTTGATCGGATCTGTGGCTGGATACATCGCAGACCAGATAAAAATGCAGGCTCAAGTTTGGAAGCTAATTCAGTGCTCACCAGGGTCTCATCTCTGGATATAAACACAAAAAGAATGTTTACAAAATAACACTTAAAAGTGGGTTCATAGCGTAAACACGAGTGTATTTGCATTGTTCCCCGAATACTGGATGGATATCTGTCACATGAGCCATGCAAAACTTTGATAAATTTTGAAGTATAATTATTCTCTTCATTCTCTAACCTGTAGACATAGTTGACAAGCTCTAAGAACTGTGCTTGTAATTCAAAATCTTCTGGAAACCTCTTCTCGTAATTGACCATCATTCGGACCAGCAACAAAGACTTCTCTCTGAGTGTCGGCAGTCGCTGAATTGTCAGCTGAGTCTGAAATGAAACATGGACTTCAACCAAACATATCACGATATTTGATACAGCAAACAGAAGATGGAGAGAGAGAGAGTTCATCCCTCATTTAAGCCTCATTCCCACAAATCATTTTTAGATATGGTACCCAGTTCTCTCGCGGCTAATGTTATTATAAACAAAGCCCATGTGTAGCCCACGTGACTACCATCCTCGTCACAGGATTGGCTGATTCTTGACCCTCCTGGGACTACTAAGCGGGGAGTGATCTTGCTTTATATGCATTCTTGACACCGTACAATGTCAGATTGTGATCTCACCATTTTGGTTTTTATCCAGTCCTCTACGATCTTGGTAATGGCTCGAAGAAGTTTTGAGTCCTGAAAAATAACATCATATTAGAAAATACCTGTGGTTGTTGTTGTTTTTGAATAGTTCACTGTGCTCCAAACGTGACTCAGGTCACTTGCTACTACTGATTGTAACCAGAAGCGTATCACACACAGAAGCGTCTAGTTAATCGCTTCAAGTGATATTCTGCTGATGGAGCCCAATCTCTATAAGCACATACCCACGAAAAATACCCACGAAAAATACCCACGAGTTGCCTAGCAAAAATGCATTTTTTTGTGCATTAGATGATTCCTAACGTTTAGAAAGTCCTTGTAGTCCCAACTTGTTTTTATTCATTCGCTATCCATTTTGCTAAAATGTAGAGCTTGAAGTTTGCACCGTTAGATAGCGACCAAACAGTATTTTATTGACAAGAAAAACACCTTGATGTTGCAAGATTTGAATTTGACGGGCATGTTTAAATCAAAGTTGTTTGCTCCTTTGTGACAGATGTTTGATAACACATGAAGAAACCGCCTGTTTTGATATCTTTGAAATTCGCTTTTCTTTCCGCAATGCCTTGGATAAGAGGAAATAATTTTGATCATGGCGTTACAAGAGGGACTGAAGTTGTGATCTACTCACGGGTGATTTTTCAATAAGCGTTGTGAGGATGATAAAGAAGAGCTTTCTGATCTCAGCACTCATCACTCCCAACCGACCACGGATTAACTCCAGACACAGAATCAACATGTCACTAGCGCCTGAGGAAAAAAAATACAATTACATTGGTGGAACCTGTGGTTTTTCTTCCTGCCAATCATCACAACAAAATAACGATTTAACTGATAATAGACTAGAGTAGTCATACCTGTACTTTCTCCAAGAACCGCGTTTGTATGATCCTTGTGCATTCTTTGTAGCGCCTTGAAAAACGGATTCATTAATCTAGACAAAAAAAGATTATTAAGATATGAGCAGTGTAAGACTTGCAAACTGATACGATTCACCGTAGAGTTTGAAGTAAAGTTATTTTTACAAAACAATGTCAACTTACCTATCGATGTATGAAGGATTGTGCATGCAAGCAGCTTTAAGCATCATCAGAGGCCCATAGAAAATAGAAGTTGCTCCATTCGCAGACCTAAGGGGTACACAATAAGTACGTTATACACAGAAAAAAAACTTGACCCACACAAATGATGTCATTGGGTAATTAAAGAGTACATTAGAGCGGTTTTCATTTGAGTGTCGAAAAGAAATTGGTTTTGCGTTTACTGCGCTACGCGATTGGTTAAAAAAAACCCCGCCACTTTTTCATCCCATCAGGACTAAAACCAAAACCAATCGTGATTCCCTCGTACGCGTTTTTCCGCACTTTACGTCAGCTACATGTAATTACTTCGTGTTTTGCTTAGTTCACTTGATTATCTGTGTCCTTTGTGATTGGCTAGAGTAATTACTTTGGTTTTGGTTTTACGACACTCAATTGAAAACCGCTCTAACATAGTTACCTTTCGTAGTTTGTGAGACCATCATATATCACTTTGCCAATGTTGCCGTACAGGGTTTCTAATTCATCATACTTCGACGTTGCTGTAGCTACAAAATCAAAACACAAGAGTTTAGAAAAACTTCCTGTTGTGGTTTAGATATCCATCTATTTGCTACGAAGCTCTGAGAGAAAAAAAAAACTTCAAATCTCCGTGTAGCGAACACCAATCGAGAAGTTTGTCCTAACCAATCAGATCGAACCTTCTATCAACTCAGTTTATTCGACATCCGGGGATTTCCCGCCCAAGAAAAAAAAACTCTATCATACACCGTCCAAAATAAATTTATAATACCTGATTCCAATGGAAACAGAGTCATTAATCTGGCCAGGAGTGTGTGGATAGCACGGATGACCTGCAGTTGATAAAGGTAACAGCAAGAGAAATTGTAAACATTGTGTGACCTCTGTCATGTGGTGAACGTGTTTAACACCAATAGGACAATTATATCAAAACCTTTTGAATTGGTGAAAACACGTAACAGCTGACTGCTGAGGTGTAATGACTAAGACAGAAACCGGTTTCACTACAGGGTTACAAAAGCAGTTCTCAATTCAAATTTTTCAAACTATGTGTATGAACATATCTTTGGCTCTCGCCTTGCTCCGAGGGTTTTTCTCCGGGTTCTCCGGTTTTCCTCCCTTGTGAAAAAACAACACTACAAATTCCAATTCAACCAGGCTAGAGGAGCCGTATGAAAACCAGCTAAAGCTGATGTAATTTCCTCTTTAAATATCACAATTTCTTTTCATTTTATGTACTACTATATTTGTATCATAATGCACGCCGTGATTTGTACTTTACCACTGCAGAATCTTTGAGTTTTAGCATGTCATACATGTACCTATGCCGCTTTGACAAAATTTAAACAGAGGAGAGTTACGATTGGTATTTAATACTGTACTTTGTAGTTAACTATTACAGTACCTTGGTGTTTTGGCATGTCATACATGTAGCTATACCTCTTTGAAGGGGTTTAAACAGAGTCAGGATTGTTTGTGTTGGCTGAAAGAGAAAAGTCATATCAAAAAAACGCTAAGAACAATTGGTCCGAGAGCACGGCTGAGCCCGTGATGCTTACATAAGGTTGCTAAGCAACACGACCATGACATAATGCCGATTGGACGCTAAGAATCAACAATGGATTCCAGTTGATGCTGGCTTCCCCTAACAGCCTCTGTTCAGCAATAGTTTAAATCTTGCACCGTAAATCTATCAACTAGGGTCAAAATTACTGTTATAAAAGAATCACAGTTTGACCATACAGTATTTCCACTTACCAGAACTGACAGCAGATAAGTTAAGATCTCAATAGCTGTGCAGACATTGGCATAGTTGGCAGCTGGTGTTTGATCCTAACAAGCATAACGAGACAATTAGTTTATATTATTTAATTTCACAGCACAGGTGGAGACTAGCAGGGGATATTAAAGAACATATGATATTAAGAGAAAGCAAAGCAGAGGAAAAAAAGTACATAACTTTGAATGTTTCAACCAAACTTCATGACCAAATGTTTGGCTTCATCAGAAACATACAAATTATTCACTTACCACTGTGACCAGAATCTTGTCCAGCCATCCCACTCGCAAATCAGTTCCTAAACGTAAGACAAATACAATCAACAAACTCCTTCAATTTCACTCATAATCAGCCCACTCCTCCTCCTCCTAATGCCGAGGTGACCCAACCCCCACCCTATCAGTACTCACAAATCACCCACCTGGCCACACATCTGGTCTCAGGGCGGTCTTCAGTAACGCAACGCAGCGCCGTGACAGTGTTTCACCAGGGGATCCCATGGTGGTGGATGGTTCATTCACCTGCAATGTAACACACTGCATTAAACAGACAGTTCACGTCCTGAAAGGTATGTCGTATAATTTCATTGATCTGTACTGTAAGATCGAGTTTGCTAAGTTAATACGTTTTACCAGACAGTTCATGTCCTGACATGTTTATCTTCTCATTTCATTGTTACCGGTACTGTAAGATAAAGCTTGCCAGACAGTTACCAGACAGTGAATATCCTCACATGTTCATCGTCTCATTTCATTGCTGTCTATTAAAAGATCAAGCTTGTTAAATTTTACCTGACAAGCAATTCTAAGGAGGAAGTTGACGACAGCATCTGCATGGTGCTTCTCCAGTGGAGACTTGATCTGACTTTCCTGAACTGCTACCCGAGATGCTGTGCTCTGTGTACAAACAATGTTAACACATTAAAATGGTTGTAACAGACATAACTTTACGAAATTCCCTGATTTTCCCTGATAAAAAAAAGAATTTCCTTGAACGAAAAAATGCAAAATGTCATATCTAGTAGCGATGTTACAGTCGTCCTCTCTACTCGTTCATTCGGACTGATGAGTTTTCAACAAATTTTCCTTATCCGCTGAGATCACAGTGACCCCAGATGTTTCTTCCAGCCTTCAATAATATTAAATCAGCCGTGTTGAATGTTTTTCATTTTCCCACGCCAATTTTTCCAAACTTAAAATAAAATTCCCTGACTTTCTCCTGAGCCTGAAGGATTTTCCTTTACATTTCCTGACCTGTGGCAATCCTGATTAAACTATGAGCCCATTGAAAAAATTAATTCTTTATCAAAATGACCACAGATATAACCGTGGTAGCAAGCACTGAGGACCATACCTACACTTCAATAAATAAATTCTTGATTTCTCTATTTAATTCACGTTTCTGTGAGAGGGTACGCATTAAAAAATTCAAGTAGATCTAAAAGGAGAGTTTCATTGCCATCCACTAACCTGGGACATTGATCTTGTCCTCTTTGTTTCTGGTGTGGCAGAGTCTTCAGATGGCCGCTTAACACTTCCCACCTGAAGATGAGAACACATCACGAGAGAGAAATCAGTGAACCCAATGGGTTAATCGTGAACTGCACGTGGAAAAACCTTCTAAAAAGACATCAACTTCCCCTATGGAAAATTACACGATGTGTTTTGTTTAAGACCCTTTTAACAACACATCTTTCTTAGGTTCTTGAGTAATACTACAAATGCCTATGGTAATATTTGAGCAATTTGCAGCAGCAATGTAATAGGCAATAACAAATTTCAAGTTTAAAACGACTTCGCGAGGGCTCAAGACGCCAATGGCACTTACTTGTGATGCAGTTACAGGGGTGGTTGGTTCAGTCTGCTGAAAAAGAAAAATTGGCAGACATCTAAGATTAACGTGCAACTTTATAAACTGTGTATACTTGATTACCAATCTTTGGTGATACATACTTACTGCTTTTATTGACGTTAATGTTGTTGCTGTAACATCTTAAGGCCATGTTACACGAAACAATTTTTCTTGCAACTTGCAACTTGCAACGCAACGATGACGAATAAAAAACCTTTCAAGTTGCAGAGGGGGTGTCACACGTTTGCAACTTTTTTCGTAACTTGCAACGCATACAATAACAAACAAGATGGCGGAAATCTCCCGCGAGTGAAAGATGAGCTCTGATTGGCTCATTCTGACAAAATTGCGTTTCAAGTTGCCGAGGGGGTGTTACACGCAAGCAACTTGTCTCGCAACGTTGCGTAAAGTAGAGGGTCGTTCTACTTTTTTTGCAACTCGCAACGCAACAATTGCAGTTGCAAAATGGGGTGTTACACGTGAATTTTTTCTTGCAACGTTGTGCGTTGCAAATTGCACGAAAAATTGCTTCGTGTAACATGGCCTTTACAAATGACGCTCTTCACAGCCTCTGCACTAAACACAGACGGAACCTTCTGATTAAGGTCATTCTACACAAGACACCTTACCTCTGAACTTGTCGTTTGTTCTTGATCGTCCTTGATTCGTTGCAGTTCCCACTTTAAAATCACTTCAGCCAGGTCTACAGCAAGTTTGCGGTGTTCAATGGAGGCCTAAATTAAAGCAATTGGAAATAAATTTTTGCAGCAGAGGTTCCCACCACATCCCAAGGTTACAGTGCAGTTTTATGTACTTACTCTGAAAATGCATCAAAAATTTTCCGTTCACACTGCAACGGACAAATTTAAAAACGCGCCAATCACCGGTAATTTTAGATTTGTGTTGGATGAAAACTCGGTCAGAGAAATCACGTGATTATCGTGACGTCATCACTTTCGAAAAGCTCCGTTTTCAAAATATTTTCCGCGGCTCACAAGAAAACGCCAAGCTGGTGTTTTTAAATTTCTCCGTTTTGAAGAGCGTTTTCAAAAGGCTCCTTTTTCGTGACGGATTAGTGTGGACGGTATGACCACCGTAGAAATAAAACTGTGTTTTCAAATTTCTCCCGCGTACAGTTAATAGGGCCATAGAAATAAAACTAGAAATGCGACACTCACATTGGCAGTGAATCCAAGCCTTTGCATAGCACTAACCATGTGCTGAATCAGGTGAATTCTTACTGGATAATACACTCGGTAGTGTCGAACCAGTAACGTCCTGTAAAAAAAACAAAAACCTTCAACTTCCAACATTAAACCCGGCTTACACCTTTACACTGTACAACAATGTACAAGTACATGTACAAGTTTAATACGAATATCGTAACATACAGCATGTGAACGAGTTGCGCAACTGTGTGTCCTTCTTCCACAATGATCTTCTTTGTCCAGTGAGTTAACTTCGCCTGAAAGAGATTCAATAACTGGCATTTCAAGCTAATCAATAACAAATGGTATCTACACGGCTTGTTCTTGCAGCCAATATAACACGGTCGAGGTCTGATTTCCCCGTGAAGACCTCACTTTTGGTTAATAAGTAGTGAAAATGAATAGATGAAGAAGATGAAGAAGTTATAACTTACGTTTCCGTCTTCCATTCTAGCTGGCATAGCTGGTGTTAGAATATCAAGAGCCTGTTTGACGACACCACGAGCCTCGACCGCATGAGCCTTCAGCAAGCTGTGGAATACCTAACGGTGCAGGATATCACATGTGAAATAAGTACGCTGTAATCACTGCTACGTCTTGTTACATTCAGATCAAAGCGAAAGAACTACTTATAGTTTCACCAAATTAGTATCTTCGGTTTGCTGTATGAATTACACACAAACATGTTTTTACTTCTCAGTTTTCTAAAGAGACATGATCTTACCTGCAGCACGATTCTCTTATGAATAGCAAACTTTGCAATGATGTGGGCAAGTAACAAATGTCCGTGGTACTTGGTGGATGGGTCCTGAAAGCAGAAACAGCAAATCAGATTGTCCGAACCCTGGTTAGCTCAGCTGGTAGAGCGCCGGCCAGATTGCTGTGCAAGGATGTTGAAGGCTCGAGCCCCAGACCGGACAAACACTCAGGGTCTTAAAATAACTGACTAAAATGTGCTACCTTTGTAATTACGTCTGCAAATGATTGGACGTTCAAGTTTTTTCGGTAAAGGACTCAGTATAAACCGTAGGTCTTGTCTCATGCATCCTCCGTGTTACATGGCCAACAGAAGACGTTACTGAAAGAACTCACACGCTTATCGCAAAGAGTAGGGCATGTTGTTCCCGGTATTGTGGTCTCACCTTATCTCATGGGTTAGTGCTTCGCATAGTATAAATCTAACTGCGCCTCGGCCCCTTGGACAGAATTATCTAACAAAAATTGCTACGTCTCAGCGGTCCAAGCTCACTTTTTCAAAAAATCGCCTTTTGGCGACCTTCAATTTTAAAATGGTCGCCATAAAAAGAAATTCAGTCGCCAAAAAGACACTTGGAAGTGGAGGACACTTTATGACATATTACAAGAAGGGCTGAGGTGCCGAACGTACGTTTTCAACACTTCGCTTTGCTTCAGTAAGAGAAAGAGAAAGAAGAGACTGTCTAGTAGCAAAAACGATTTATTTCAACATTACAAAGCTGCTGAGATTGGGTAACATTGCCAATGGTGTGCAAAACGCCTTCGAATCGATCAAATTTGCCATTTTGAGCCGCAGCTCATTTTAAGTTTACGCTTTCGACTTCCTGAACGACAAGAGGGAAAAGGAGAAAGAAAGGTGATGCCATCACTTGTACTATTGATTAAATTGATAATTTTTCAAGTAAGTTTCTGTTTAAATCTTTAGGTCGCCAATTGGCGACTTTCGCCAGAATTTTAGTCGCCAAATATTTTTTCCACTCGCCATGGCGACCAAAATGGTCGGAGCTTGGAGCGCTGCGTCTATTTCTATGTCCTGTCATACATAGTTGCAGGAAAACAAACAACTGTCAAGCACTAAATAGTTGTGATGATTTCAAAGACACGAAAATCGAAAAAATTCGAATTCTAAGACACACTTCAAGGACGCTATGCATTTCAGAGTTAGTCAAAATGAGTTCCTCTTCTTTTGGATTAACGATATCTTTAGGAAAGCAATACAAGAAAATAGTCATCTTACCACGCATTGTTTGGACAGCAAACAGGGCCAGGCAAATGTCATCAGACGACGTAACTTAATTCCTTGACGCCTGTACAGAAACAAGGAAACAGTTACCTCATGACAAAGAAACAAATATAACCAATGCTTACAAAAAGGCCAGAGTTGTCGTAAAGTTCTGAAGTAGCTCGCTTTATTAGGCAATAGGGACTTTAAGGCCCGTGTCAAAAGCCGTTCTTCACCGTTGAGCCGAACCCATTTCAACCAATTAGGCTCATGTGAAGTTCGGCGTTTGACCCAATTAAGTTCGACTGATTTTATATGAAGCAGCTGAGGCGTTCCTCACGTCTGGCCAGCCGTGAATTACGCCTGAAAACCGACTTTGGGTCAAACGGCGATCTTCACATGAGTCGAACCATACGCACAATCAAAGGTCTAAAGGCGCAATTTTGATCCTACCTTGAAAAAACACTGAACAACACCGCTTTTGTTATTAATTTTATTTGGTGTAGCAGATCGGTTCTACTGAATTAAGTTCGACATTTGACCCAAACAGGCGTTCTTTTAATTATTCGAGTCGACCCAAACTGTCATTGGGTTCGGCTCATGTCACAGTGAAGTGTGGCATTTGACCGGGCCTTAAACTATGATTTCTTCGTTCAGGCAGTTGGCGAATTAACTACATTCAATCAACTTACTTATTTGCAGCGTCATGGATATGCTGTGAGGCGTGTTCTACAAGCAAAGCCGAAAACTGCAGCAACAGAATTCGCACGGCATCCTGAAAAAGCAAAACGATTAAACTTGCCACGGCTCTTATCATACGACAATAGGGCACTCGTAGATAACCTCAGACATTACACCGCCACACATATGCTTCTCACCACGGAAAAAGCAATACAACTCTACACGTAAGATTGATTTGGGGTGTTGCACCTTACAGGCCGCATGAAGAGAAAGCAATTTTAAATTTGTAAGGGAATGATGTGCAGAACATCCTAAAAAGACATCTCTTACATTTGAAAGTCACACATCAGTGTTACTTTACACTGACTGAAACGAAAAAAGGGGAAAATGTTTTCTTTCTTAAACCGTTGAAGCCTGGAAATGGATCACGTGACCTTTGGCTAGCAGTTACTTTTGATGTGGGGGTCATTGCTGACTTTCTCCCATTCACCCGCCCAAAGAATTATGGTTGGTACTGCATGTTTTGTTTGTCTTACCTACAAACCTTGCTTATGGTGTAATTTCCCTGTTCATGCATGTACATCAAGACTGTATATTGTGTAGTTTTGATGAGAATGCGATTTGCCTGGTATGGCTTCCACCAGTGTACGAGAACTACAATCCAGGCCAAAAGTAGTTAGGACCCTTGGGCTGTACCACGTATCCCCCTTTCCCCCTCCCCCCGCCCCCAATCAATGTTGAAAAATATCGCGTTTTTTCCCAAAAAAATTGAAAAAATCACCTGATTATCAACATTGAAAGTGCGGGGAGGGGAGTACTTGCTTGCTGTCCCAACTTTTTTGTCCGGGATTGTAGCTACAGATTTTGACTTACGGATGTTCCAAATGGGTTATCTGGATCCACGACCTTGCACACGAACACGCTGATGACATTCTCGTTACTGTCCTGTTCTGGGCTGGGGGGTCCGCCTATCAGGGCATCACCCTCCCCACGTTCAAACGACACTTGAAACATGGGGATCAGTACATACTGCAAGGCCTGAAGAAAGCAAAACACGCAAGAGAACAGTTACTATTATATCACTTACAGGGCGTGTTCAATGCACTTCCCTTCAGACTACAGTGCTGGGTAAGGTTCTTTAGGACATCTGTTTAACAATTAGACCCGTAGCCCACAACGGCTACGGGCCAATAGCCCATGAGGCTGAGCCGAATGGGCTATTGACCCGTAGCTCCAGAGGGCGAAGGGTCTAATTGTTTTAGTATCGCCCAACTAGTCGGACAGTAAAGGAAATAATAAAGTTAGCAAATACAAGTTGAAGAAATATTTATTTGGGAATAAAAAGAAAGAATGCATTCATTGCTACTAATTCAGCGGATGAATTCAGTAAATAATCATAGCTTGATAGATACCTTGGCTTTCAGTTCTTGTGGAAAATTCTGATCATGAAACAGCTCCACGAATTTGAAGAAGACAGCTCTCTTTTGCTCAACCGAGTAGCCCTGCGGGAAAGCGATTAACACCAACAATAATGTTACCAGTATTCCTGCTAACTTATCAATCATGGCAGCAAAGTGAAGTATATTTTACGCTCACTTATCCTGTCAGGTAAAATGTAAAAGAATTGATTTGCTATCTACTGTGCCTTACGAAACAGGGGAAAAAAACATGCCTACCTTTGCTACTGTTTCATCCAAAAATTTCCTCAAGAAGTGGAAATCAGGCACGTGCCTGATGGTAAACACACGGAGCAACTGGAACAGTAATTCCACTTCAGATGGGCGGTGCCTGCAGTCAAGGGCAGAGGTCAGTTACAGTACCAACTTAATTCAAAATCTAAATCCCTAAGAACTCGTAATTTATGTGGAATCAATAAAAAACACCAGATGGAAGCGAAATCCATGACCTTGCACCTTCCAGTAGCTTAGTTCTACCAACAAGCTATGGAAGATTTGTGGTAAGCAAGGTCACATTTGGAGCACGTTACAATAAAATAAAAATAAATTAATAATTTTATTTTGGTGTCGAATGTATTTAGCACTGTTGCGCTAATTGGTGACACTAACTAAATAACCAAATATTGCAAAAATTAACAGAACATAAAGGCTGGCCAGTTGGCCATTTACACAAAGCAGTCGAGGTGTTCAACTCGGAAATACCGTGAACAAATCCAGATAGCGGTAGAACCAGGGACCTCCAGATTTCAAAGAATTAAAATTGAAGACAACAAGCATTATAGTATTTTAAGTTTAAGAGTAGGTGTATCCCTCTCTTACTCTGAGCTCATTTTCCAGGCTAACACATTACAAGGCGCATCTGATGTCATTACAACGTACTTGATATAGTTCAGCAAACATTTGGCAAGAAGCTTTGGTTCCCTCCAACGGTGGATTGGCGTTCCATCCTAAAGTGCAATAAATAAATAAAAATTGAAAAAAAAAACCGTCCTCAGAATAGAGTACAAATAGTGCCAAGTATCTCGGATCAAAACATGGCTGTACCTTCTTGAGTCGATCCTGAAAACTGTTTGACACCCAAATTCGACGGAGATGGCCAATCTAGCGTAAGAAGTGAAAACAAGACATTTAAAAAATAAATAAAAATAAATAAAAGTAGATCTCCGGGCTAGTCATTCTCTTCGTAGCATGATTTTAAAAGTTTAAAACATTGATTACACGACTCGGAAAAAAAAATGCTGTCCGTTCTTATGGGAAGCAACTTTTCATCCTCAATTGCCCCGTGCGCAAAGGATCAGCCTAGCCGTTGGCCGACCAAATCAGAAAACAGCACACTCTGACTTTCACATGGCAAGAAAAATTTCAGAGGTATTTGTCCAGAGAGCAAGCTGAAATCGTTATTTTTTTTCGAGCCCGCCCTGAAATTTTTGATACTATCCTGATGGAAGACCTGGCAATGGTTGGATTCTGTAGATTATTCAATGGGACATGAAGATGGCTAACGAACGTGAGGATAGAAATTAATTATAATAATTATACGAAGAAATTTTTAAACACGATGCTATGGTTTATGACTTTTCTTCAGATTTGTAACAACATTGTCAAATGTTTGTTGCAATGTCCAAACCACGTTTTTGCCATTTTGTGTGAGACGATTAAGTCAACACTTTGAATAGACGAACTTTTTACAGTTTTAACCACATATCGTAACAAGTGATAATGACTCTTTCGTGCTTGGGTATGATGATGAAAAAACGACAGAATTAACGCAAAACTAATCCACAAATTTTTGTAAGTAGAGCTTACCAAAACAGGATGCTCTGGAAGCCAGGAATCATTAAACTTCACCAGCAACCTAAGGAGAGAGCATGCACAATGATTAGAATTCAAACATCTTACTATGTAGCTAATGCTATGAACATTGTTTACAAGTACCGCTGTTTTATACGAATTATTCATGAAAAGAACAGTTTACCGGACCACGTAGAGGTAAAAACATGGACAAAAGCAGTTGAGACACTCCTCGAAAAAGACCTGTTTCGTTGAACGCGTGAGTTTTTCAATCTCTCATTTTCACATTTCGAATGCCTCTCCCCTTTTCAATGTTGTAACTACGTGACAGTGTGCACGGAGCATATTTCAACATTGAAAAGGGAAGAGGGGAGTTTGGCTATCGACAGAAAAGATCTTTTTTGAAATTACGGAAGGACGCCCTCTAAAAAGCGTTTGTTTTGCTCAAATGTGTCAACACTTTTGTCCATGATTGCAGGTGGGATATGGGCCAAGTGGCCCATCAGGCCAGAAGTTATCTCAGTTTCTGTAGCATAGAGCGACTAGGAATATTTCTATTCCCCTCTCCCCCACTGGATGCAATGCTAGTCCATCGCCGGGTTACCCCAGCATTAAGTTCGCCAGTACCCATTTAAACACCTGGGTGGAGAGAGCCACTGTGAGAGTACAGGGTCTTGACGACGAGTCAGGGGAGTACACCAAAACATGAGAGCAAGATAACCTGATGATCTGAATTCCTTGGTTTTGTAACTCCATCTTTTTCTGAACAGCTGAAACTTGGTCCTCAGGCGGCTAAATAAAAAAAAAAAAACGAAGTAAAATACATTGAGAATCCACCGAAGGCGATATTCGAAAATGGCTGCTGAAGCAATCTTTCGGAAAATAACTTAATTGCTCAGAAGTATAAGCGGTAAATAAAACTAATTTCTCTAAAAAGCGAGGCCAAATTTTTTGGCAAAACAATTCCTACAAAAAAGTCTGTGTATTTTCTACAGTAAAATATGGCAAAATCACGCCTCCTTCTGACATTATAGCCAAGCATTCTAAGCTTGTCTGAGGAGCTCCTCAGTCATGCTATTTTGAGTTATGCTCGCCACGCGTAAAATTACTTTTAAATTGAAGGAAACCTGAAAATAATAGTTCACTAAGATGGAAGAACACCAAAGGGATAATCATAAGCCATAAGGAAACACAGATGGTTGAGGATCGAGAAGATTGACACGGATTGCAAACCAAAAAATTAAGCTTAACTTGAACGTACACCGTGACATCACTTGGTTTTAATTTCATAATCCTAACACGCCTTCCGGGACAAGAAACAACCAAGCTTTACCTGTGGAATGCTGAATGTACTGTTCACTAGCTTTAAGGAATGCGCCTCTAATGTTTGTCTCAAAGGTTTGGAGTTGTCCTGACTGAGAATATACTGTAAAAGAAAAAAAAAGAATTATAGCTGGAACGTTTTCACTAGTCTGTATACATTGGTGAGTAGGTGCCCGCGCTAGGACTGAAATTACTGACCCGCTGAACGAAAGGAAAGGTCTTCATCAAAGGTTTTTCAGTTACAACAATGCAACAACCTCTATTTGTCCTATTAGTTACATTTTATAGAGTATTGGCTACCTGAAATAACCATAGGGGGTAGTGGAGGTAGGCGACTAATTAAGGTATTACATAGATAGATAAACTGCAGACTGTTACCACCATGTTAAGCTAAATATGGTGGAACAAAAGTACAAAACAGAAAAATACATTGCTAAAAGTGCATTAGAGTATTATTGATACATTTTACGTATTTAAGAGGCACTGCTTTTAACGCCTCTCGAGAAAATTTATATCGCAGGTTTTTCGAGGCTAAAAGGAACTGATTCTCAAATTCTTGATGTAGAAACCCGAAGACACGGGTGAATTAAAAATAATAGATCAATTTAAAATAAAACATGTCAAGTGTTTCCCTCACCATCAACAGACGGTTCATTTGAGATCCTGCGAGTTGCAGTAGGAAATAATCCACTGTCTGAGTGGGATAACAAATCAGGAACTTCAACAGTGGCCCTCTTAAGGGACTTCCAATCTGAAACGAAATTGACTGTTGTTACTACCGTTTTGTATTTTCGCTTCCCTTCAAGGGAGAATCATTATCAAGCCATAGTGGAGGAACATTTCATTCTGTGTACTCGTCTTGTGGACTACAATTTCAACAACGCAGGTGCCATATCCCATATTTGTTTCGAACATCATTCAGTGGACCACTCCTCTTACCGCTAGTCTTTTGAGTACCACTTGAGTTATTAAATGATGAATGAGGCGATTGTAAAACTTTAGAGTGCAGTCTTCTGATATGAGCACTGAGGCGATGTATGAAAGACGAAGCTAACAATTGTGGTAGTAACACAACGAGGTTGGGCTGGGAAACGTGACACTGGGAACTAAACAATCGAAACCAACTGTTAGAGTCTATCTCTTAACTTTAGCAAAGCCTTGCCAACTCTAATTCCATTCTGCAGTCACTTGTCAAGGTTACAGTTACCCAACTTTCCTTGGTCACTCCTTTTCCCTCCTAGCCATTGTCTGCCTTTACTCCAAGGGTTCAACTGACAGATGTTTTATCTTTCACTACTCACCTCCATCAGAAGAGCTTTTTCTGCCTTGAGCACCAAAGTCACAAGAGGCTCAATCAGTTTTGAAGAGGCAGCAGGAATCAAGTTGAACATGTTGATGATGGACGCGCAGATTTTTAGCTCCTGAGCGAACTGATAAAGTCAGAAAGCAATGTTAAACAAGCCACATAGGCACAATGAAACATTGAATGTAGTCCATCATGAAGACAGCAACTGCATGGCAAGTTTCAGTGAGCTGACACAAGGTACAAAATGCAGCTCGATCCTTGCATACCAGCCAAGTGGTACTTCATGAACCCCTATCCCAGAAGCTATCTTCATGATGTTTTTTGTAATTATTTTAAGTCACTTACATCCTCAGGAGTGTGGTTGGTTTTGCCTGCAGCCTGCTGTGTCTGAGTGGTACCAGTTGTGATTACATCCATCCACTTCTTCAAGTGAGCCTAACACAGACATTAACACATGAAGTACAATTCAAACTCTACACTCAGTGAATGATCTTATCAACAACGAGCTTCCAGTAAGGGAAGTAGGAAATGCTATGGCTGCTGCATGAGATAGAAAGATAGTTCATTGAAGCTTTAAAATCGCAGCTCTTGATCTGTAGAAGAATTAAATAACCTTTACTTTAATGAATTTAATTAATACTACCATTTTAAAATGTGATCCATAAAAAAACTCCAAATAAAATCTTCATTTTTTAGTCTGGTCGTTTTGCAAATAGGAATATGATATCTTCAATTATTTCTCATATTTATGCTTTTTTTGTCTTCTCCCTCTCACCTCCTTGAGCTATCCTTGTCTCTTACTTCCCCTGTTAAACTATTCCTTCTATATTCTTGTGTCAAGGAAAACTTACCAGGAGTTGTTCACACAGCTTCTCATTAAAACTGCCAGGGAAGAGCTCCATAAGATGAGACAACCTCTGCAAAAGAAATGAATCAGTAAAAACATTTCATACATATGTATCGGAAATAAATTTATTTGGACAACAAAGAATATACAGTGTTATGTTGTCATGACTGACCTGGATAAGCTGCAAGTTGAGACTTCTGTAGTCTCCTAACTTGAGTAACAATGGTCTGATACTCATGTGAACTTGTTCCATATCAACTTGAGTTCCTGCCATGAACTGATCATGGACAAAAAAGTTAAAGATTGAAGGTGCTAATTATTCTAAAACATACGAAAACGGTTAGGACGCCAACTTAATATCGAAATGTTGGATCAGTTGGCCAATTGGTTGATTGGTTATACTGATGTGCTCACTAACTGACTGACTGATTGACTGACCGATCACTGACTGACTCACTGAGTGGGTGATGTTTTAACTGATAATATAGTGAGCAAAAATTTCACACACTCAAAGATTGATGAATAACATTTGACACGACCAGGATCGTTAGCTTGGTACCTTTTTCATACATTCTTTAGCAGCTTCTTGTATCTCTGTAGTAGGAGAATTCAACGCCTGTAAAGAAAGCATCAACAGCAAATAATATATTTTTTACAACATAAAAAGTCACAGAAAGGTTAGGCATGTGTAAGTTTTTATGACCAGTTTTGTGTACCTTGTACAGAACGTTGAAGATCTTGTCCTTCACTTGTGCAATGTAGTGGCATGCAGTCAGGGCATCTAGAAAAAAAATATTGAAATATTAAATACATCAATCTGGTCAGACATTGATTATTTAGGCCATAATTTCCTGAAGTTAAAATGCTGCTGACCAGAATTTAAAGTAGAATGGTTAAAATGGATATTGGCAGTGGTTTTGCACTTTCCCAACGAAAGAAACAACCTCAATTCAAAAACAGAGCCACATAACATTTTATGTAAACAAATAGGATAGAACTGACTGTAAATCAAAGTAACCACAATGCAACATTAACAAAAAAGGTTGATATCATATAAATATGCACAACTTCATTCCACAAAAAGGTTAACTCAGCGGGCAAATAACAAAAATCCGGCACACAGATCATTCTGTTGCCTGTCTAATAATTCCAATCAATGCACGGATACGTACTAAGTGCACTCTTGCGGAGAGGTGTTAACGACTGCACAGTTTTGTAGCAGGGTAGTTTAAGAAGCTGTGAGTCATCTGCTTCACACAGAGACAGGAGCTGAAATAAAGAAAAAATCAACATGTAATTGCGAATCAAGCAACTGTTTTCACATAATTATGTTTCTCCCCTCCTTTCAATCTTTTTAGTTCATATTTATTTTTTCATTTGAAATTGGTCACAAGAATCATGAACAGGCCTCAACTGTCAGACATTTCTTACAGGATGTCTTTATTGAGATCTTTTGCAGTAAACCCAAGTGATATTTGATTGTTTTTGTTACATATTTTGTGCAGAATTTCACTTAAGTAGCATAACATTATTGTTGTACCTCATGAAAGAAAACTTTGTGTTCCACTATTGTCAGATCCATAGTAAACAAACGAGGACTAAGAGTTGTGCAGAAAGTGTTACCATCCTAAAAACAAAACAAAATAACATGACAACAATTCACAAAATATGTTTTGAAAATGAATAGTATTAATAATAGCATGTCTACTGAAGTCTGTGATACTGAATTCTCAGCCACTAGACAATAAGAAAATTACTTAAATTCATACCATTAATGCAATCTGTGTATTCACTGGTTGGTGACGAAGTAGATGTTTCTAAAGAGAAAAATAGCAACCAAGTTCAATGAGAAAGCCTTAGGTTAGTTAAAACTCGAGTGGCAAAGTTGAAGTTTGAAATTTTCCCATTAAGACTGAATGGTAGAGATTAATAAATTGTTTATTATTATATGGCTTTTTACTTTGCTTTTGCAAACCTGTAATCAGCCCGTGGGCACAGTTTGCCAATTAGAGATTTAGAATATATTGTAGCGTCTACAGGAACAAGCCATAAAATAAATAAAATTAACTAATCATTAATTAAAAATATCAGTTCTTAATTTTATTAACTAATAGTAGTATGTAGCACATACCTTGGGTGGAATCATGTCCTCCAGAATCTTGTTACAAGAGATCAAATAATAAGGTTAGCAAATCAATAACAATAACTGTTTAATCACTGATTACACTGTTTATGACAGATTATGTTGGAGACGGTGTCCAGGGGCCAGTTCCTGGACTTGTTGACGATGATTGGAGCCTTGCATTAAGGGTTTTATACGTGTACCTTGTTCTCCACCTCTAGTCTCTCCAGTTGCATTTTATACAGCCATAAAAGAAATGCATTAACACTGGAATGGCAAGTCCTTTAATTTACTATGCGACAGTTAGAACCACTCAGAGATACAAGATTCATTCATGCAACGACTAGAATTTTTTTTTTTTGCCTAAATAAATGAACGGTACTTCAACTTACTGTTTTGTGGGGAAGCATGATGCTGTGAACTGATGAGTTGTATATCTTGGCAAGTACAGATACAGAACATTGCGCCTGTAAATCAAAAGTTCTATCTCTTAAGGACTGCTGCAGGCGTACAGTAACTGCATGATCATATGAAATAGACTTAGCTGCTGAGAACTTATTCATGTTCTTGAACATAGTGTTTTGGTTCAATGATGCATTCATCCAAGTTTGTGATGAGCTTCAACTTCCACTTTACACAAGTTATAAAGTCAACATTTTTTTCCAATCAAGTAACCTGATCACAATGAAAAGATGTCCACACTACATTACAATAAGTTGCCATTTTATATCATTCTTGGTCTCTAAACCCAAAACTGCCAAGAGAAACTGTATTTGGTGAGGTTATAATTTTATACCATAGGTAAAAATTATTTGAACCTGTTGTCTGATGGTCTGGTTTGGCGAAACAATTTCCCTGACAAGATGCTGTGTGATGGTTGGCAGCACCTTTTCCCTTACTGATGCTATATTTGGCTCCTGAAATCAAGGTAGAAAACATGTTAAACACTGACAGCAGCATTGTAGTCGTCATAGCAGTAATGTTTATGTACCTCATCAGCTTGCGGCTCGTTACACTGCTTAAGAAGAGACTCTAATGTCTGTTTTGCACTGTCCACTGTTCCAGCTGACACCTACAGAAATAATTAAGACACTGCAGTAAGGAAATGATCAGTAACACTGGTTGCTTAATGTGCATTCACATCATGCAATGTATAGTTCTTGCATTGGACATATCCCTGATGTAATCATAAAGTTAACATAACATCATAAACTTCTCCTGCCTCATTTTGACATTTTGACTTTTGACCAATACATGTTGTCAAACTGAAAACTTCAAACTTGAACTTGGCTCAGTGGTGAGAACATTCACTTCACACAAATGTGGCCCAGGTTCAATTTGGCCTGCTGCCATATATGGGTGGAGTTTGTTGTTGCTTCTCACCCTTGCTCTCAGCTGAGGGTTTTTCTTCAGGTACTCCGGTTTTCCTCCCTCCACAAAACAAACATTTCCAAATTCCAATTTGACTAGGATAGAGGACCCCTAGCTAAGGCTGATGTGGCTTCTTCACTAAATATTACTTGTTTGTTTACTGTTTATCAAAAATGTTAGAGTCACACATACATTGGGGAATCATTCTCATTCTCAACAACATGAATTTCAGGACAAAACTGTAGTTCAGACATGTAATTATTACACATAATGGCATTGTTGTGTAAAAGAATTTCTCATGTGTATTCAGCACATATTTTAGACTCACTTCATTAGTAAGATCCATCATGACAAAGCACAGTGCATTGATGAAACTGAGTTGATGTTCAATAACCCACTGAAGTGGCATCCTCTTCATCAAGAAGTTGATGGCAGTGCACCTGAAAAAAAATCAAATGTTAAATTAAAAAATGAAACGATGTGACAGGAAACCCTTGCTGCAATAACTTTTAATATTTTGAAGTAGCTCTAGTCGAAACAATATTAACTAAATTCAGAGAATGTAACAACAATTTCAAGAGAATTCATGGCAGATTGCAGCTTACCCTCCATTCTTGGCAAACCAAGCTCTCTCGTAGCAACATCCACATAGTTTTTCAGACAAGTATTCAAACAAAGGCAAGCGGGCAGCCTACAAAGTAGCGACAATGATTATAGAGGGGTAAGTTTCTAAAGAAACTGTGGTGCTGCGTCGGTGGGAAGTATAATGAGATAATTGCGTTTTATCAACTGGGTTGATAATGTGAATTAGCCACCGTAAAGAGATAGACAATTAAAAACAGCTACCTACACACCCTTGCACATTAACTTACCATGGTGGTCTCAAAACATTTTAAACTAAGGGCTGCAAATCAACCCTTACTAGCTGGATGTCTGGTTATTTCGTTAATGGGATAAACCAGAAAAAAGCAATCACTTTTTCCAATTGGAAATTATGGTTACCATTTTAAATATTACCCAACTTTCCCAAAGCCCTCATTAACCACAAATGTTCTGAGATTGTTTTCAGCAATCTATGATGCAGCTACCTTGTATGCATCCCCAGTTATTGCAGTTGCAGTCTCAATCATTACAGTGACAGCCAGTTCCCCAACTTTGTAAAACTCTTTATCCTCCATAGCCATCACTGCTGCTATGGCATCTACCATGGCATGAATGTCTATTCCTCTACGATTTCTAGATGGTGCAATAGAAATTATCAATTAGTTAAAATATAAACAGTCGAACCTTCTACAATGGCTACTTTTTTTTTCACCCAAGCAGATCATCCATACATTCACAATAATTATTGTAACCTCTCTACAACGGCTACCTCTCCACAATGGCCAGTATATTGATGACTGACAAATGGTGTTTGCCAAACCTTGTATTATATTATTTATAATAGATCTGTAATACACGTCAGTGGTCTCTGCTTGGTTTCTGCATCATTAAAATATTTTTATTGTGTTAGGTATTTCTATGCTACAGACTGCATTTTTTTAAAATATAAAATACACCTTTATTGAAGGTAAATTTTCAGGGCAATCCCTTCGGGGAGCTTACTGTGCATTTCTGCTCTCAATAGGAGCCCTGCACCAGAAATGTAGTTTAATGTATGTCTTTTTACCTCGGCAACATGTTTACCTTGTTTGTGGCTTGATTGGACAAGGACCTGCTTGCTGGGCGACGCCCACAATTGTGTAATGGCGCACAATTTGTGAAACAAATGGAACTGCATCTGACTTCAACTCCTTAATAGTACCAGACACTGGATAGAGGCAAAAAATATAAACCAATTGCAGCATAAAACCAAGGCAGGGCACAGATTTCATTTTAATCTACTAACTGAAAAAGCTGACAAATATTTGGCTTAGTTTAGTCTGCAAAGCAAAGTCCACACTTAAGCTTTGCAAAGATTGTTCTTCTACAGCTTCACAATAATACGAAGAGTAAGAGAAGAAATGAATCATAGGAAGTGCTCAACCCTTAACTTCATCAATTATACTGGCTCCATCATTGTCAAAACAAGAGCTAAACCTGGCAAACACAATTTCAAGCATATAATTAATTTTACACTTGCAACAGTATTGTATAATTATGTACATATGTAATAAATGTTGTTTGCCCTATTATACATTCAGAAGTCATGTCACTTGCTCTTGATGTTGTTTTGGTTGTTGCAAACCTTACTTATTTTACGTGTTATACACCATGATATGCTTACACAATGCACCGGTGATGGCTTGTTCAAACACTTTTTTAGAAGGTTCATCAGCACATGGTGGGATGGCTGTCTTGTTTACAATCGGAGGATTCCCTGTTCTAAAGCTGTGAAAAGAGGTCAACAGAAGAATGGGTCAAAATTCAACTTCAACCTGGGGTAGGTCTGTTAAATAATGAGCAAATACCTTTTGTGTGTCAGAACTTGTTGGAATATTGACTCAGTGTCTTCCAGTGACATCATGGCAATAAGAAAAGACTACAACAAAAAGGACGTGTGCAAAATCAGACTGTGACTAAAGCATTAAAAACAGTTGATATATCATAAAATTCATTCTCTACAAAGGTAACTGCGCATGTAAATGCAACATATTTTGTCATGACACTATAGCTATACATGTATGTTACCTGTACAACCAGCCAAGCCTGCTTTCTGTAAAACACCGTGTGGTCAATTTGCATTGGAGACTGCTGAGGCAGCACTGCCATATTAGGTGGGAGGGTTTTGAGCACAGTTAGTGCTCTTTCAATCACCTGTAACAAGCAACAGTAGCATGTGAATTACTATTAAATCATGCTTATCAGTTAGTTAAACTCCTTTAGAGTGAATGCTTTATTTACTTACAGCTGTCACAGGAAGTGAAACAGGATTGATGTTTTCTGGGTAAAATATTGTCAGACATGGTCCCTGTGTTTCTGCATTATTGTATTTTAACTGAAAGAAAGACAGACAATTTCAAAAATTGAAAAGATGATTGTCTATAGAACAACACTGAATACAAAAATTGATTACCTTACAATAACTTTTGTTTCTAAGCAACAGAGTCTCCAGAGGTAGGAATATTAAGAACATATATTCTTTAAACACCACCGTCCCTCTCAAAAAGTTTGCAAACCAGTGTGTGTCAACACAAATATGAATAAACTGGTTTACATGTCAAGCTCTCATACAAACTAACCTTTTGTGGTTCTTTTAGCATTCTCCTATTGCCACCACCAAACTTGCCCAAGACCCTGAATGCAACATGGGCAATACTGTCATGTGGATTGCGAAGAGTTTTCCAAAGTGCCTAGAGATGCCATAAACAAAGAAAATAATCAACACAAAGTCCGAGCCTTGCGACCTGATTTCTATAAAAATAATTAGTAGCAGGTTTCAAACAACAAGACAGAAAATCACAATATATACAAGTTTGATGACATACTTGAAACAGTTCTGCCCTGACTGGCTGAATGTGATCGTATAAGAAATCTGGCTGAAGGTTATCCACACACAGCTCCAATGTTCTTAAGCCCTGATGGTATGATACACACATCATACATTGATTGCTAGCCACTGACAAAAATGTAAACCATGCTAATGATACACCTCAGAAAAGGTAAATAAAAGTTATCAAGAAAACTCCATAGCAATCACGACATAGGGTTGTCAATAATGTTTGAGTTAGGTGAAAAGGATAACCAGAACATCAGTGTGAGAGTAAACATTCAATGAGTTACGTCACTCATGGATGGTGCATCTTGAAAACCAACGACAAACACAACTTGAAACTACTCCTTTGATCCTTTTCTTCCTTCCATAATGACTACTTTGAGTTTCCTTCACTTTGGATGTAATTTTGCACATCACTAAAAATTACTAAATTCCAAGGAATTGTGACATAGTGACATTTTGACAATCCTACATGTACTTGTAGTTCAACAGAAAAATTATTGGTGGATTCATTCATAAAATGACTCCACAATCAAAATATTAAATTCCAGCACACCTACTTTCAGTCCCTCATTGTGAAATTGTGTTAACTTTGTAACATTCACAAGGTAATTAGTATTTATCCTGTAAGTCCATTTTATTTACCTGACTGACAAGTGTCTGGGATCCATTCAAAGCGGACACCAGAGGATCCATCAACATGGGCAAATAAGGCAACAAAGAGCTAACACAGGAAGAAACACAATAATTGTGTATTAGAAACTGTCTGCTCCACAAAAATCTGTCACTCACTGAGCACAAGTTTAAAAAAAATTCTGCTCACATACCAGTCAATCAACATGATGCAACTTTTTTTGTTGTGCCAGGTATAATTAAACAGGTACAATTGTACTTATTAACTTCATGAGCATGCCTACAACATGTTTATCTCCACACAGCCTTTTTACTCTGTATGTACACTGTAGTGCTGTAATTAAAGACAGTTCTCCACTTGGTAGGAAGCTATTTAATAATTATACTGTACCTCAGTCTGACAGGTACAGTAAGGCACAGCTCCACAAACAGGTCTTTCATATATTGACGGTGGATTCCACTTTGAAGATTGTTGAGACCTAAAGAAAACATTATTTAAACGGCACCATCAATAAAAATCAAGGGTTTCAGACAGACAGTAGAGGCACTACAGTTGTCTGTAATGTACAATTCCAACACCTGCTGCTTAGTGCAACACATTCCTGGCCGCCGTAATTCAATTCTCCCATAATTGTGGTTGGGGTGAAAGATGTTAACTAACCTTGAAGCAGATTTGGTAACAGCGGCAAAAACTCTTGATACAACAAATCATGACTGCCTGTGTAGAAAATGAACCATGCACATGTTATGTACAACCAATGCAGTTTATTATTTTACAATTACAATGACTTTTTGACACATGCTGACAAAAGACAATAAGGACATAAGAGAGGACAAAAAAATCAAAAGTTTACATGTAATAATAAGATTTCATGATGACAGGATCTGTGAAGTTTTGTCAAAATTCTGCAGGAACTGTGCATGTATTACCGTATATACTGCAAGACCATCACAGTATCACCACCTCTAGAGGTTGAAAAAGCTTTAATGCTCAGTGGTTGGCTTACATTAATTCAATCACTTGAAATTTCAGAATACAGCAACTGAGAATTGCACAAAGTCTACTTTATGAACTGGCTTATTTGATAATGATTGCAGTGTTTACCTCCTCCTATGGATCTGAAAAGTGCTCTCAGCAGTAAGAAGTAATTGTATGGCTCCTTAGAGGTGCAAGCAAGCTCCATGGAACGATTCACAATCTCATGCAAATGGGGCTGAAAAGAAATAACATGATTAGTGGGTGGGAGTGCCTCTCACTAAAAAACAGTATGATTGCAATTAACATTGAGTTGGTGCTGTTTTTGACTCCCTATCTAACAGTCTTATGACTACTAATGATGGCAACCAGAGTTTATAACTGTCCTAGAAGGGGTACCGGTAAGTTTCTAAAGAAGCTGTGGTGCTGCCTGGGTGGGGAGTATAACAAGATAATTTGGTTTTATCGACTGGGTTAATAACGTGAATTGGCCACCACAAAGAGACTCGAAAGCTGACGTTTCAAGCATTAGCCTTTCCTCGGAGCTTGATAATCTCTTTTTCTTCTCTTTTCATATCAACATGGTTCAAATATTAGTTAGCATTTACAGAACTTTAATTAATTTCACTGTATATGTTCAGATGCCAGCCTTCAACTCACCTTCAACATCTGTTCATTTTCTGAAGCAAAAAGGGAAACTGAACCAAACACAAGCTTGAACAACTTTAAATAAAGATTGGAACGCTCCATGTTGGCTGAAAAAAGCGAAAGGATAAACATTATAATTTTCAGTATAATTTAAATACATGGCCAGAAATATGTTGTACCTAGCATTTTTATGGCCACATTCAATTTGGTGAGAGGATTCATATCCCTTTCACCTATGCATGAGAAACAAGTTTACCTGATGACACATAAAATATTTGAAAAAGAAAGATTACATGTAAATGCACTTTCTTGACAAGTTTAACCTCTAAAAATAGTAACTCACTTCCCATCTCATTCAGTCTGTCTAGTAGAAATCGGACAAGGATTGTAGCAAATGTAGCTGATGTGTTTGGGTTGGCCAGAAATGAGTTTGGGATAATCTGACAAGGAAAATAAAAGAATCATAGACATCACTGCAAGCTCAATGAGTAGAGGTAATCTTCAGAGTGTTTTTAGCAATAAACATCCTGTCATTACTTCATTGCTTAGAGACAGCTAGGACATGTGTGGCCCTCACCTGCAGAGCATAGTTTGTGTGAATCCTTTCCACCAGATACTGAAAGAATAATAAAAAAAAAAATTACTCATCTAAGTATATATTTTAAATAGAGTGCAGTCAAGCCACCAACAAAATTTAATGAATGAAACAAAATAATATCACAGTTGGGTAAATACCTTTATACTGGCTGTAAAGACCTCTTTAAAGGTTGATGTGTTCATCATCGTAAACTAATTAATATGTTCAAAAGAGAGGAAAGCTATTAATGTCATAACCAAGATACAACTATGGCCAAATCCTTTAACAACCATTTTAGTTTTGTATCTCAGGGTCATGCAAGTATCAAAATACTCACAACTCCAGCAAAGTGCTCTAAGATTTCCTTTTCTTCTTTCATTCGTACTTGCTGAGAACTGCAATAACGAATAAAACAAGAAATATTCATACAGAACTGCATCCAGAAAAAGATAATAATATCCTTACTAAAAGTAACAGCAACAAACGCAGGGGAAAAAAAGAGAGCCTGATTCCTAATTATAGGCAAAACTTAACTTGCTTAAATAGTTTGGAAACCCTCACTTTAAATATATTAGTTAGCAATTTGTCTTGTTGATAATCAGCTTTCCAACAAACAGGAACAGAATGGCATAAGCTGAGTAAGTTTACATGAAGGGAAACTACACACTTGGATGTAAATTGCAATCAATCTCGACTGTCACGCAGCTTCAAAGTCACAACTAGTTGAACATACCTTGGAGGTCTGAGATAATACTGTCCAGTATTAGGGCTGACAGACACTTGATAGATATCCAGGGCCTGCAAGGCTGAAGTTAAGAGTTTCCATAAAAAAAGAAAGCACAGTCAATAAATGTGATTGAATGCTTACACATGTAACAGTGGTTAATACTTACCATTATTTGGATCAATAAGTACTTTTTTGGCAATGAACATGTTTGTACCCAAAGAGGTCCCAAAAAGGACACATCAAGGATTTCATTTTAGAGACCAGGTACTGTACTCAGCAAGGTAACTGGCTGTGACAATGATTTTGCATGCTTGGTTTGAAAATCTACAAGGAAGTTTCTCTTATGACGAAGGTCGGTTCAAAACGTTTTGCCTGCCTCTGAAAAGCAGTTGCAGTCCTGCTAAAACATTTAATACTTAATGAAACCTCTGACAACTTCTCTTATATTTTCCCCATTGCAGTGAAGGCTAAATCAGAACTTTTTTTCAAAAGACCCCTCTTCATTTTTTATACTGATAACATTTAGGAACAATTGAGATAACTGATTGCTTACCATATTTCAAGAGCCTTGTAAACAAATGTGTCTCCCATGGAAGGAATGTCTTGTTAGCTTGAGCAGAGGGAGGAGCATTGATATCCCCAGAAGCTGAAAAAAAAAAACCATCACTACTGGGATCCAACAAAGCACAACACCTGTATAATGTACCCTGCTATTAAGCAATGCTGCTCAAATCTGATACAAGTACCATCTTCAAAAAGGTCATGACATGATACAGTGTTTGTGATCTTCAATGTATTCTGTATGCATTGGATTGTATTTAGAAGTAATACCAGCCTGTTATAGCCTCTATCCCTAACCAGTTATAGTAGTCCCTAAATAAGAGTTCAAAAATCGTGATGTTACCGCTAGTGGCAAGTTATAGCCTTCTAAAAACAATTCAGCATCTTTTCACTTTGTACGGTTACTGTTGTAATCATAGTCTCAATCTGATTGAACTTGTAATCAGTAGATTGGGAATAACTTACTTCCTGATACTTTACATGATCCAGCACCCCATGTGATGGTCTTGACACCACACACAAGTGTTTTTACCATGCTGCGGCAGTCAGGTACAGAGAACGTTGTTGTGGGGCTGGGACCTACTAAACAATACAAGCATACAGACACTAACGCCTTCAGCAAAAATTCATTATATATAATATGTAAGTAAATGCATATTAAGGAGGTTGTACAATCATGTAAAGTTAACAGCTATTCAAAGTTTGTTTTCACAGCAAATACAGAAATAAAAAATACCTGGTAAAGAAGTTGATGATTTCTAAGGAAAAAAAAGGACCATCAATTAGTTACTTAAGAACAATAAATGAGAAGCTAAAAAGCCTTAATTTTAATCTTTTATGAAGACAAAAGGATCTATGCCCAACTGATAAAAATAGTTATTGCTAGTAAATCATTCCTAAAAATGTTACAGTAACAGCTTTACTTTGATTTTCCTGGTGGTCACCCAGACCACCAAACTACAATGCAGTTTTGCTCTTTAGTTATTTTTGGTGACCAGCTACGTACTGTGTGTATTTATCGTTAATTTTTATTTTCATTCAATATCTATTTTTGAAAACAGCAGTGTTGTGTCAGTTTGACTTATATGTATTCCCCTGGTCATTTACCTTTGTTGTGTCTTGGTCCTGCTTCTCAGAAGACTGCGTCTCTCCAGTGGAACTAGAACTTGACCCAGTGGACGCTGAAGGGGCACTGGACAATGAGCTGCGATCAGCAGCTGTGGTGGTTGTGGTCGTCACAGATGATATGGATGAACTAGAAGAGGATTGTTGAGATGATTGTTGCTGTGCTTGAACCTCGCTCATCTGTGGGCTGAGAGATTTGGAATGCAAAAGACAACATCAAGATCGGAAATACATGTATACCAGTTTTGTGTTAATACATGTGGTAATCATTTTGTAGCAGTGCATGTACAATACAGCTCAAAGGTATCTACAATTAAACAAATAATAATTATGTGCAGAACACAAATGAAATGGGTACAAGAACAGGAACAGAATGTACACAATATGATGTGGAGTAAATTCAGAAGAGGTGCAGCACATAAACAGAAAAGGAACAAAATGGGACACACTTGTAGTTGATTGAAAACTAGGGAAAGCATTCCCTAGAATGCTTATTACTGATCATGTTCTTGAGATGCCCAAACGGATGTGCTTGGAATTTCCAAGTACACCTGTGCAGGTGTGACAAGATTAATAAGGTCAGTTGAGAAGTTATTTTATCACTTATTTCTGCAATCAGTCACACACAGAGACATCAATTACAATTAACATCCATCTAATCTTTGAAGTCATTCAAAAGCTGTGCATCCTTCTGAAAGCGTGTAGTCATTAAACATCATTTAGCTCATTAATGTTAATTTAATTATACATGTAAATGAAAACTAATTAAGACACTGTACCATCTGTTGAAGATAGCTGGAACATGATGTTTAGCTATTGACTGGAATTTCCTCACAAACACCTCAAGCATCCTCATGAGGATTTCACGTCCCTAAAAAGTTACACATAGCATCACTTTGGAAGAGAAGGAGAAAACCAATTTACTAGAAGTCAGATGTCAATAGGTAGGTAAAGTCTGCATACGAGCCTAGTGACCTATCAGGCATGTGGTTATCACAGGTTTCTGTAACATGAATGGATGGGATGCTAGTCCACTGCAGAGTTACCGCCCAGCATAACATTTGTCGCTACCCATTTATACACCTGGGTGGAGAGAGGCACTGTGAGAGTTAAGTGTCTTGCTCAAGATCACAATGCAATGTTCCCAGCCAGGGCTCAACCAGACCACTTGATTGGGAGTCGACCACACTGACCATGAGGTCACTGCACCTCCACCAGATATCACTACAAAAGCATTACATACATCACACTTACGGTTCCCTGCTCATCACTCTTCTGTCGGATGCACTCAACAAGGTTTAAAAGAAGCTAAAAGGGAAAATAAAATAAAAATGACATAAAATGAAGCAACTGTAAGCAACTGATTACAATTACTATAACATGTAGGGCAGTACGAAATAAGTTCATGTAGCCCTCCTTCTCCATAAATTGTCTTGTTGTGTCGAGGAAAAAACCTGTTTGTCACACAATCACTCAATGTGCACATGACCTCTAATTTATAACCGTCACACAATTGCCAACTTGTGATACACAATAAGGTATCATCAGATGGCAATCTGCACTTACCTTGCATGACATTGTTTGTATGCTGACTGGAAGTGAGTCATCATGTACATTTTTGGAGAACATGTGCACTGCTAATGACAGGTGTGGAAGAGGAAGGTGTGTGCGCACGTGGTGAACCAGATCAGCCAGAGTACTGTAAGCCAGGGGACGCAGGGACTCTTTAGTAGTCCAGCCTTTGCCAATCAATACTTCCTCATCAAACAACTGGTCAATGTGAGGAACGAATCCTGTGCAACAAATTGAACATCTACTTTATACATGTAGTTAAACATAGTATCAAGAATAAAAATAGCCAAGAGAGTAGCTTCTTTGATTTTCAGCTGACTTGTTCCCAGTTGTTCCAAATGGTTGAAGATCAGCTTGCACAGGAAGTCTTGTCTGATGTAGTCAGCTGGGGCCACTAAATTTTGCAGTCAAGCTGATGGATTTTGTCCAAGAAATGTCAATTGCCTGTTGGGCAAGTGAACTTTCTTGGGGCAAGTTTGAGTTTTACTTATTTACTAGGTTATTTTTTTGCAATTTTAATTATTATTACAAAATGTAATTTTGGTAGGCTTCTAAGACTGACTTTCAGGCTGGTACATCATAAAAATTATGTTATGTTGTCCAACAGCCAAGCCCGAAAATTCTGCACCATTGTTGCCGAGGATGCGATCACAATACTTTTAAACCTTAAATTGAGCTTTCCGTTTCAAAAAGTTAAAGAAATTTGTCCAACATTCAAGTCCAAATCGTTCGTGATCACCACGTTTTCAGTCCATCCTCGCTCCGTAACCAGGCCTCGGGCTTGTAGCCAAGCCTCAAGCTAATTACCAGTTCCTACACTTCAATTTCGTGGAAACTCCACGACAACCATAGAGATGCACCTGGCAGGAGGGAGAGGAAACCCTTACTCCCTTGCTAGCAATACACACGTTCATGACTCCTAAGAGAAAATTGGAGATGGGTCATAGTTTTAAACTACACAAGACAACGCGATATGTGACTGGGAAAATCTACTCACTGTTTCTAAGATCTGTGGCCAGAATGTGTCTTGCGGCGATCAGCAATTCTTTTCTGAGATGAGCAACTTCTTGTGGACAGTACCGCAGCAAACCCAACATTCCACCAACCATGTTCTGTGAGTATGTGTTGACCATGTCTTGGTAGATCCTGATGATGTATGCTAAGAATGACAGTGTTTTGATTTGTGCAGCCACAAAATCAACATACACCTCTTTGTTGAAAGTTGGAGATTTTCTAAAAGGTAAAAATCAAATTGCATCAGCTCAGTCTAGATAGTTGTATCAATAAAATGTCGGTCAGTAACGATTCAAAACTAAGAATTGGGAAATTTTATTAGTCACGAGCATTGATACTTAAGGTGGCTCAAAACAGTTTCCAGCACTTTCCAAGACATAGATTTTGATGGGTCATAATTACCACTCTTTATCAATTGATGCTACAATCATGGTATCATAAAACTGCGTAATTACTGGTGAACACATTGGTATTGTTTTTGTCACACAAGAGGTTACCATAGCAACAATATGACCTGCTAAAAACACTCTTAATTTTAGCTTTGAGCGCTTATAACTCAAAAACGAGCTTGATGACCCCCATTTTTTATTATCGAATTGTAATCAGCATGATAAGATGCAACTTTTGGCAAAGTTTAAAAAAATTCTGCAGAGGGGGTTCAGAGCCACCTTAAATTTTCAAAAATTTAAGGTGGCTCTGAACCCCCTTCGCAGAATTTTTTTAAACTTTCCAAAACGTTGCATCTTATCATGCTGATTACAATTCGATAATAAAAAATGGGGGTCACCGAGCTCGTCTTTGAGTTATAAGTGCTCAAAGCTAAAATTAAGGGTGTTTTTAGCAGGTCATATTGTTGCTATGGTAACCTATAGTGCCACAAAATTAACAGCAACTTATTCCATGATGATTGTACAGTTTGTTGATACCATGATGTTGGTGTCAACAAGTATAGAGTGGTTATAATGACCCATCAAACTCTAAGTCTCAAAAAGTACTAGAAACTGTTTCCAGCCACCTTAAATTAAGGGCGTTTAACAGCTTATATATTGTTTATTTAATACCAAAGTAGAATTTCACATGACATTGTTTAAGGTACATTTATTCCAACTCCAAATCTTGGCTTTTCAGTCACAAAATTAAGTAAGTAATAACAACATGTAATATAAAATTACAAAACACAGAAAATGCTACTGTAAAGAATGTGCTAGAGCTACAAAACACTGAAGTTACAAACGTTCACATCCCCAGCTACTTTCAAGTCACTGGAAAGATTATCCCATAATTTGCATCCATGGTAGGAAAAGAAACATTGGCAGAGGACAAACAACACCAGGGGTGGACTTTCAGGGTCTCAAAGATTTTAAGAGGGCTGGAGTATGCTACCTTTACGCCAGCCTATTTTCAGTTAATTATTACCTTGCTGTCAGAGAAGGTTGCAAAATAATGGTGTTCATAATCAAAGGAATAAAGTCTGCTACTACGCTGTGGACATTCTGTTTGTATAACTGCACAAAGAAAATAAAGCACTAGATCAATACAGAACACAACTAAACTAAAACAAAGGTTGGCAAACAAGGTAATATTTTAAGTGACATGAATACAGTTTTATGATTGTACATTTTCTTAGAAACGAAAGTTGCTGTTTTACCTGATACATAAGCACAACAATGATTGGTAACTCAGCCAAAACTTTCAGTGAGTTCACAGCCTTTGGAATTGTTGTCTGAAAAAAAAAAAGAAATTTTTGTCAAGAGAAATTCTTAATTCTTCTTTGACATTTAGTTTTATCGTTACAGTAGTAACATTGAGAATACTTTTGTGATACAATAGTAATATTGAGAATACTTTCACAGTACAAACCTGTTGACCACTCTTACCACCCCCCACATCTCCTGTGTTAAGGGGGGAGGTAGTGGATGCAGCACCACTGCTTATTCCAGGGGTGGTGGTCGTTGGCGTGGTAGTGGCATTGCTTTCAGGTGGTAAAAACCCAGTGGCAGATATTGGCACTACATCAAAGAATTGTTTCTGAGACAAGAGAAGAATAAAATGAACACTAGGAAAGTGTTAGCCTAAAGAGTCAAAACTACAGTGCACCACTACAAATGCTGCAAATGTGGTTGATAGTGTGCATTAATTACTGGTCAAAAGTAATTTACATGTACCAACCTCGTACAAGTTGCAAGATGAGAATTTTGCATTGAGAGAAGAGGCTCTCGGGTTCAGAGACATGGCTCTTGAATTGAGACGAGAGAGAGTTGTCTTGCAAGGAGCTTTAAAAGCTATAAGTACTGTACTACAAAACTACTTCAACTTCACTCAAAATTTTAATAATGTATTGTATTTAGAAAACAGGCAAAAAACTTCTCATGAAAGGTTACTCTTCAACATTTGTACATTGTACAAGTATGTAATATGTGAATCGTACCACATTTGTTGGTAGGTCTTTGTAAATTGTCTTCACAAACTGCAAAAAGTGCTGAATCTGAAATATTTGTAAAACAATGAAAATGAAATCAAACAGTACATTGTTAACAATGTCCCTTTATTCCAAATTACAAAGCGGACATTGTCATCTTCATCTCTATCATCAGGACCATGAGTAAACAAAAGTTTGTCATCTTTTCCTTCCATAAAAATTTCATCAAATTGAATTCTTTACACAGCGTCATCCTTCAGCAATGTTCTTATCCACAGTTTGATGACACTTTTATGTAATTCTAATCATTTAACTTACTCTCTACAGCAAATATACCTACAGACTTGAAAATGCATAGTGAGAAATTCATTTCATACTTTGTTACTCTATAATTAAAATATTTACATGTACTACTTGCCTCAGATTGTAAAGGAGGTCGAAACTGCTTGTGAAGCTCAATGATGATCCGTAAACACACCAACACATTCTCTTCATTTTCAATCTGTGCAAGTTAAATATCATAATGATAATTTTATACCTTAATTATTATAATTATTATGATGTTAAATATACTTATTTAACTTAGTTAACGATGAGGAGCGTTGCTCATTAGTTGGCGTGGCATTTGGGTTGCAGGCAGGGCAGGCTTTTGGAATGTTCTAGCTACCTGGGTTGGGGGTTGGCAGCTCCAGCCCCTGGGTTCCTGGGCACCCAACCTCCATGTGTGACGCGTTTGTTTGTTTGTTTTTAAAAATTAAAAACATTGCATGTAAAGTTGGGAAAGAACTGAACAGCATATATAAAGATAGGCATATCAGAGTTGACCTCTCTGATGATGAACAGATATCTTTTACCTACTGGTATTATGAACAAACACTAACTTACCTCAAGTAGATGAAACATCAAGGAAAGAATAGACTACAAATTAAAGAAATTTGAAAACTCTGTCAGATACATGTACAGTAGGGATACTAAACCCTTAAAGCAGAAATAATACAATATAGATGTAAGTGACTTTTTTATTCCTCTGTAATCATCAACTTTTGAATTGTACAGCACTAACCAAATTCAGCAAGTAGCTTCTCCAAACCAGTACAAGTATCTCATACAACTCCGTGGGTTATTTGCAGTGATTGCCACTCTATTTGTATGCTATATGAAAATTCATATGAAATATTTTAGCAGTAAAATACACCTGGAAATGAGGCCTCAGATGTTCATTGGTTGGAATACGATGCAGAATCTCAAGCAAGAGTTTTCTGAGTTGCTGTCAAAAGAAAGGACATCAGAATATAATCAACATTGACTAAAATAATGATACACACACAGGGTCTCAATTTAGAGCTCGCTGGCAGCTAAAAAACTAGTTATGCTACTTTGATTTCTGAGCCGCCTAGTTTTTGTTAATAATTAGGAATACAGTTTTCTTAGATGTGGCTGAAATATGATTATCTTTTTTTTTTAGGACAGTAAAGCCTATAGCTAAACAGGAGGCATGGGGTCACTAAGTTGATCTTTTTTTTGTCATCAGCTCTCTGCTGTCTTTGCTGTCGCTTAGCTAGTCCGCACTCTGCCTTTATTCCCAGCCAGCCCCTCTCTCTTGTCTTGGTAGGTATGTGGTAAGTATTCATTTGGTGTTTCCACTGACTTGTCAGTGTGACGGTGCCGGATGGGTGGCTGCCGCTCACAGGGTTGTCATGGATACCCTTCACAATTGGCTCTGTTTGATTCATAGCTCCACCCTCCTGTTTAGGCACCATTCCCCAAGCTCATCTATTGTTGATGAGTTTAATTAAAGAGTTTAGATTTAATTTATAAATAATCTAACCGTTCATTGGACACTACATGCACTTAAATAAGTCAAATTCATTTACCTGTGCTGGAACTTCAGTAACAAACTGTGGTTCTCCTAAATGTTTTTGGATTAAAAAGAATGTAGAATCAAAAAGAGGATTTCATACTATCAAGTTATTAAGACTACTATTCTTGTACCAAGAATGATAAACACTTGACTGTAATATTATTAATCAAACATGTTCTTACCATCTTTAAGATATTGAACAAATCTTGGTATTGAGTGTTCCAGAAATGCTGAATAACTTGATGATTGTACTATACTCTACAAAACAAAACAATACTGACAATTATCTCTACAACAATGACTGGATATCTATGGTAACATGCTGGATCAATGAGTTTCTTCTCTAAAAAATAATTACATGTTTACACATAGCCAAGGGGAATATAAGGCAAAGTCCAATATGATTGCCTCACAGGTACAGTATCTCATTCAATAGGGACACTGCTCCTGCGCATATTTACAGAATAAGGTGTATAAGGGAGACGCTAAAAGTGGTTCAAAATTTGTAGTGGGAATTTGTATGACATACATGTAGCTGACTTCCACGCCAAATGCATGAAAAACATCATATGCCATAATGTTACTGCTCCCTTGCATTAAAGAATGACGCACACAAGGGAGAAAATAAAAGTGTTTCAATAGTTCCTTGAGGAGATTTGCATAGAGTAGCCTACTTTCGTACCTGCCATATGCGTTAAAAACTGTTACATGTACATTATAATGTGTATGGTACGTATAGCCATGGTGTTTCATGGATTAATTTTTTCAAAAAAGATTTAATTATATATGAATGGCATCTTCATCCAGGATGAGAACTACAAGTTATACTGTAGCAAATTGAAATAAATTACCAACCTCAAAGTTTTCACTGATTTCTTGTGCAGCTTTCAACTTTTTCTCTTCAGCTTTAAAAATTTTTTAAGAAAGAGAAATATTAATATACTTTTTAGCTTCTACAGGATTTTAGAAAAGTGTACTGCTCATGATGTATATAAAAAAAAATCATGCACCGTAGATCTAACATAGATCATGACTTAATGTATCAGTCTTAGCAAACTTTTCAGCTTACACAAGTGTATGAGTGTAACTTTCAATCAAACAACTTATCCAGCTTATATGACATATAAAATAAATTATCTGTATTAACTGTGTGGTGTTACAATCACAGGGCACTGTACTCTGCAGTTTATAGATCAACTACTTATTTATTGTCAGAATTGCTGTTGTATTTCTAGCACCATGAATCCTCATCTGCCGTACTTACACATGGAAGCCTCTGTTAAAATGTTGGTGTATGTGGTAAACATCTTGATGATGTTTGCCGGCCCTGCCTCCTGAGGAGAGGTAACCGAAGTAGGACTTGCTGAAGCTGCCATCCTGCATAACATAAAAACAAACAGTACTGCATGTGGTCTGCTCTCAATGTTTCCTGTTTCCTTGTTCACTTGATTAGCATTTTAATACACAGAGGAAATTAGCCGAAGTGGCTTAATTACAAGTTCTTACTTCGTAGACTTCCGCACATGTACATAACGATTATATACTTTAAGAATACCAAAATATACACAAAAAGACACTGTAGTTACGGTATCTATAGATGTATGCAAGCTTTACACGCCGTAATTAAGCAGCTAGCAAATTGTGTTTAAAGGTTAATGATTAACTTTCCGCTTCAGAACTTCTCGGTAAAAAAAAGCACGATCGATTTATTAAATCGAAATTGAACTCAAGAACTTCAATACAAAATATGAGTTTACATTATAAACGTAAAACGTACCAACTGATTTCAAAGAGTGTAGTCATCTAGCTTAGCCTATGCTTTGCATGAGTTTTGTGATGCAAACGAGATTATTGCAACCAGTACAATTCTAAAATCTAACCCAGTTATAAGGCATCACATTGAACTCAGACGAATTAACAAATCTACGTGGGTTTTCTCCTGTATAAATTTCTACATGTACGCTAGCAAAACGCTTCAACAAAGCGGGCCACAAGCCACGGAAAGTCGAGGCATGTCAAACACTGACAACATAAGACTTGAAAATCTCGTCGATGAACCCGCTTCTCAGCCTCATTAAGAACGTGATCGACAAAGAAAGAAATTCAATAGATATTACCATACCTCAGTTTAGGCTAACTGGCCGGATAGCTTATGCATTATTTTGGAAAGATCTTGACTATGCACTACCCATCTTTGTTCCCGCTTCTTGTCCCTCAGTGTGTGTTACATGAAGCTATCACTGAATGGAGACCTTCAAATTTGACGGTCTCATTGTGCGCTTGCTCAGTGATGCAGAGCTGCTGCTTCATTATTCTGCCGACGCACAAACACGTGAATGGAGGCTTTCAAGAAGCAACAACAACCGTGAGTTAGTTTTAGCCACACTTCGCCATTTTTTGCCCAGCATGGCGAAAAATAAGAGGAAAAGGAAACTTAAGGAACAGGACTTCCAAAAGGTGAAGCTGAAAGTCGGAAAGAAATTACAACCTGCTCAGAATGCGACTGACACCTCGTTCAAATCGAAATCTGTTTTCATCCCAAAACAACTTCGGAAACTCGACAATGAACCAACAAATCAGAGAAATCAAACCCTGAAGGTAAGGCTTTCAGACTGCTATTTCTCTCTGTCAACTTTTCTAAATGTCAGACGAAACCTTCGACAATTCAAGGTGTTGGAGGAGGGGTGAGAAGAACATTATGCAGTCAGCCTTTCCTCTCATCGGCAAGATTTCCGTATAACCCCATACATTTATTATGCATGCAGTTCTTTGTTTAGCTAAACAACAGCGGGAACAATAGCGCTCCTTTGAGGCTCATCCGCCTTGAATAAATCTAAATTTTA
>Ga0126343_10000026_pt1 | contig 42847 bp, 36 predicted proteins | sample Cyp2metagenome_FD_92531 | JGI IMG/M metagenome (GOLD analysis project Ga0126343, IMG submission 92531) | Coral microbial communities from Lord Howe Island, Old Settlement Bay, Australia - Cyphastrea 2 metagenome | ecosystem: Host-associated > Invertebrates > Cnidaria > Coral ...
CCAAGAAAACATTGATGATGGGTATTATAGGGGGAAGCTCATGGCTTATTATCGGGTCATTTCTACGATGCAAGCGCAGGCTTCACGATTTGGTTTAGATCACAAGACATACAACCTTTCCATTATCAATCCCGATTTGGAGTTGATTCCATCTAACCCCAAGAAGTGATCACAATGGGACTAAAAAACCTCTTCTGAGGAAAGCCCTCCCGAAGGGAGTCAAGATCCTCCTCTGCCCTCTTTGAGCGGGATCGCTCCGATCAAAGGGGACAGTCGAACAAGCCATGAGAGATTTCAGCACTTTTTCATCTAATTAAAAAGCGGTGGAAAGGGAATGCAAAAAGTATTAGGAGTTACAAAAAAGAATTGCTGAGCACGAAGAGAAAATGGCAGACCCCAAAAAAACGCGCAATGGATGACTGGAGCACTGGGCAAAGGAAATCAAAGGACGGGAAGAGCAGATAGAATGGCTAGAAGCAGTCCTCGAGGAAAGGCTTAATTATGAAGGATAGCAAGCTTAAGCAGTATATTGTGACCATGATCGCGCTACTTAAAAAACAGGCCTTCGAGGCGAAGGGAAAAGCGGATCATTATGGACCATCGGTCGCAAATTATGACAAGGGGTTGGTGGAGGGGTATGCTCATATTCTTGAAGTTTTCAAAAATCAAACTTTTGGCCTTGGGATAGATAGAAAAGAGATCGGGTTCGACATAGAACCAGAAGTAGATCTTCTCGGCTTTATAAGAGATTCCGAGGGAGAACGTAGGGTTCAACTAAAAACATTGATTCTGTCTTAGATAGGGTTTTTTCACTCTAATAGCTCCCTAGAACTCAAAAAATCCACTTTCTCTTATTTCTCCTCAGCTGTAATTCATCCTATTGACTTTGCTATAAAGCGAAATTTTCATTTTTTTCGGGTATACACAACAATTTTTCAGTAACTACTCCCTCGCCTAAAGGCGAAGGCTTCTCTACTTAAGGCCATCTAGTCCGAGGACTAATATATCCTGAGATGCGTTGTGATCTCTGTGAGCCTTGTATCCGCAATGTTTGCAACAATACCGCCTTTGAAAAATTGGTTTTTTCTCTATCTTTCCGCAATTGTTGCATGTTTGGGTTGTGTAACAAATTCTATCCTCCTAGTAAGGATCCTCCGTTTTGCATTTTAAGTATTGTCGAAACTAACTTACAACTAGCGTCCGCTTTTGCTTTTTCCATAGTAAGATCCTTGTTTTTGATTCCGAGACTTTGGTTCGATATTTCTCGACTATCTCTCTAGATTGTTTGTGGCAAAAGTTTTTTCTCTGATTCGCTACCTTTCTGTGTATCTTGGCGCATATCTTGCAAAGCCTAGAACGCTCTCTTTTTTCTCTTTGCCCAGGGCGCGCCGTGCCTTGACCAATTTTTTCCCAGAAAATCGAAAAAATCGGGGGTGAACTTAGGTCAAGGGTAAAAGACCGCTTCCACTCTATTGGCTTTGCTGCCATCCTTATCGCTCCATTCAAGGATTTTTTGATAGGCGACATTTTAACATAGCCAAAGGGAGGACATTATGACGCTGCCTTTACATCCCCTTGTCAAATAAAACCATTTACACTAACATTTTCCGGACTTTTTCTTCATCTGGAACACCTGGAATTGAGGAGGAGTGTCCGAGCGGTTGAAGGAGCACGCTTGGAAAGCGTGTATGCGTGAAAGCGTATCATGGGTTCGAATCCCATCTCCTCCGTTGCTTTTTTTATGCAAAAAGTCGAATAGTGCGCTATCTCAGGTGAGGAAAAAATAGATACAAAACACAGCCGGGATCTTCAAGTCTGCCCTCAGACAGGCATAAAATAAACACACCGACTGTGGACAGGAGCACTGCTCAATTTAATGCCGGCAGAAGAAATGAAAGAGCTTTTTACTAAGGGCATGGGAATGCCTTGAGATAGAAGAGATGTTTTCAGAAGTGGTGTGACCCCACCTCGATGCCCTAAGTTACTGATGCTTGGCTTTTTTGCCCATATAGGCGCTTGAGATATCTCAAAGAAATGGTTGACGTCTTAAATGTAACTGGGGTACAGGGGAAAAAACAAAACATGGGAAATGAGTGGAAGATGGGTCTCAAAAGGCAAGACATTGAAAAATTCAAAAATCGACTTCTGGATCTACGTGCCCAGATTAACCAAATCTTGAAAAAGGTATCCCAAGACGTAAAAAACAAAGAAGAATCGACGGGATATTCTCAGCATCAAGCGGATGAAGGCACGGATGACTTTGGACAGACTATTTCAATCGAGATTTCAGGAAAAGAGCAATCCATTTTACGTCAAATTGAAAGGGCTCTCGAAAAAATAGAAGAGGGCTCATACGGAACTTGTGATGTATCTGGTAGAGAAATTCCCATCAAAAGGCTAGAAGCGGTTCCCTATGCAACAATGACGGTGCAAACCCAGGAGAAATATGAAAAAGGGCTTCTCTAGATGTTTGGGGATGGGGCTGATGTTATTGATCATCGACGCACTTTTGAAATATTTGGTCTATTTCCATTTCCCAAGCCCCTCCTACAGCTCTTCTTATCCCTATGGAGGCATTGCCGTTTTTCAAAATGTTTTGGGTATCGATTTTTGCATGACTAAAGTCACTAATTTTGGCGGCGCGTGGGGCATCTTTGCCTCTTATCCCACCGTTTTGCTCATCATCCGCAGCGGCACTTTGCTCAGCGTGTTTATCTATGCCTGTTTTCTCAATGATCAAAAGAAAAAACGGTTTCCCCTGTTCCTCATCATCATAGGTGCACTTGGAAATATTTTAGACTGTTGGATTTATGGCTTCGTCATCGACATGTTCCACTTCACGTTTTGGGGATATTCTTTCCCGGTCTTCAACCTTGCCGATTCGATGATTTTCTTGGGCATCTCCGCCCTTGTTCTCCAATCCCTTTTTCAGAAAAGAAGCAAACATGTGCGCGCCCTTTCGGATAAGCCGTCCTGAGCAGGAAGGCATCTTCCAAGCATCAAAATGGGTGTCCCATCGCGTACTTCTCGATCCCACCGAGATGCAAGAGCTCTTTGAGGCCCTCCCCCCTTTTGCTCTCTACAACGTCTCAGACCTCATCTCTCCAGATCGGGCCGTTTTCCCTAAGGAAACGTTTTTACAAGAGTATGCCACCTCGATTCAAGCGCTCAAGAAAAAGCAAGTCTATGACATGCCAACCACTCTTTTTTCTTGTGCCATATCGCAGACGCCTCACGCTTTCTACGCAATAGAGGTAAGGGGAAAGATCATTTTAAAGCGAATCAAACCGGTGATTCAAGTTTTGCTACACCATTTTACCTACTCTTCAAAAGATCATCAATTTCGTGTTGCCACATGCCATCAAGAGTCGGTCCAATGGGGTATTCAATTTTCTTATCCTCACCTCTATTCAAACTCCAAAATTGGAGAGGTGGTCAAGGTAATGAGAGATCCTAATGGATCGAACACGCAGCTTTTTCGATCCCTGACGCAATGGATCCGCATCCATAGTCGTCCCACCTCTTTCCTCATCAAAGGCAGAAAAATCAAAACGGCAATACGCTTGGGCAACCAATGTATGGCTTGGATCAAAAATCATCCCCAACTGAGCGAAAGAGGTTTGATGGTCACATGATTGAAATTATTTCTATTGGATCTGAGCTTTTGACCGGTCAAACGATCAACACAAGTGCGAGTGTGATCGCCACTTTGTTGCTCCAAGAAGGGTATCCCGTCAAACAGATCGTCACCGTTCCCGACGAGCAAGATGCCTTGAAAGAGGCTGTAATGCGCGCAATGAAGCGCGTTCCTTTTGTCGTGATGACGGGAGGATTGGGACCTACTGAAGATGATATCACGCGGCAAACTCTCGCCGAGTTGTTTAACCGCCCGCTCAAAAAGGATGATGCCTTGGCCACCGACTTGATGAGAAGGTATGGAACAGGACTCAAGACACTCGAAGATCAAGCCACCGTGATTGAGGGGGCAACACTCATGCCCAACCCCTTTGGGACGGCGCCTGGCTTCCTGCTCAGAAAAGGGAATAGTACCGTCCTGGCGTTTCCGGGAGTTCCTCATCAAATGCGAGAAATACTAGAAAAACATGGAATTCCCTATTTGTCCCATGTTGCTTCAAAAGCATATTTTCAACGCAGTCTATTCCTCTTTTCCATTCCCGAAAAAAGTGTGGATCTCTACTTGCAACATTTAAAAAAAAAATATCCCCACTTGGAATACGGGGTGTGTCCGTCTCGAGGCGTTCTGTCTATTTACTTGAAAGTCAAAGCTTCGTCTAAACATCGAGCTCACGCACAGCTCACGCCAATCCTGTCCGATTTGCGCGCGCGCTACTATCAGAAGATGTTCTCCGAGACGGACCGGAGGATTGAATATGCCATCCACAAGCAGTTCCTTAAACACCATCTCAAATTAGCATGTGCCGAATCGTGTACAGGTGGAAGGATCAGTTCCCGTTTAACACAGATCAGCGGCAGCTCTCACTATTTTTTGGGAGGCGTGGTGGCTTATTCGGATAAAATGAAACAAACAGTGCTCAAAGTCAGACCAAAAACGCTGAGCAAGTACGGCGCTGTCAGCCGCGAAACAGTCATTGAAATGGTTCGAGGAGTTTTCGCGCTTTCTAAAGAAGCGGACTACGCCATCGCCGTTTCGGGCATCGTCGGGCCAGAAGGGGGGACTCGAGCAAAGCCAGTAGGTACAATCTGGGGATCTATTGGCACAAAAAAGGGGGATGTGTTTACAGCGCTTATTCCTTCAAGAGAAGAGCAGCCTCGTGAGGTGTTGATCGATCTTTCAGCAACCTACCTCTTATCCCACCTCTGGCGTTACGTTCAATTTCAGGTCCCTCCTTTTAGCTAACACTCATGCATCAATATACTTTAATCGATAGTGGAAATGAAAAAAAACTCGAGCAGTTTGGTGCTTACCGAATCATACGCCCTTGTCCCCAAGCTGTTTGGACTCCCCTATTCCCAAACCAATGGGAAGACCATCAAGGGAGGTTCACACACACCCCAGATCATCGATGGGAGAAAAAATGTTTGCCCTCTTCTTGGTCGATCTTTTTTAATTACCTTCAACTGAAGTTATGTCCGACAGATTTCGGTCATCTGGGTATGTTCCCCGAACATGTGATGCACTGGAAATGGATAGAAGAGAAGATGCAAAACAACGGCAAACCGATTTTGAATCTCTTTGCTCATTCAGGTGCAACTTCCCTATTTATTGCTAAAAAAGGGGGAAATGTGTGCCATCTGGACGCTTCAAAAAAAGCGATTGCTTGGGCAAGGGAAAATGCCGAGCTCAATGATGTCCACTCCGTGCAGTGGATTGTCGAAGATGTCATGAAATTTTTGAAGCGCAGTGTCAGGCGCAAGGTCTGTTACCAAGGTGTCATTTTAGATCCCCCCTCTTTCGGCAGGGGTAAACAGGGACAGGTATTTAAAGTTGAGCGAGATTTGGTTTCCCTGTTACACCTATGTCAATGCGTCGTGGAGTACAAGGGATTTATCCTATTGACGGTCCATACACCGGGTCTTACCCCTCTCGTATTAAAACACCTGCTCTTCCAAACACAAAGGCAAGGAACGGTCGAATCTGGAGAAATGGTCATTCCGTCCAAATCTCTTCCCCTTCCGAGTGGGAGTTATGCCAGGTGGTATGAAGGGTAAAAATATGTATTTCAATCGGTCCCCCATTCAAGAGCTCCTCTATCTTGACTCCCATATTTTAGTGGTTAACAAGCCCGCCTGCTTGTTAACACAACCCTCTCCTTCGGGGGGCATAAACCTAGAAGATAGGGTAAAAGCCCTGATCAAAAAGAGATTTAACAAACCAGGACGGGTCTTTCTCGTACCCGTTCACCGACTCGACTTCTCGGTCAGCGGTCTCGTTCTCTTTGCCCGCAACAGCAAAAGTCTCTCCCGTCTACAAGCCCAAATGCGCATGAGACAGATTGAAAAAACTTACTATGCTCGTGTAGAGGGGCACTTGAAGCAAGAGCAAGGATGTTTAAACCATTTTCTCATCCATGGCAACCGAAGAGCCATTGTCTCAACTCAATCGGGCAAAAAAGCAATTTTAACTTATCGATTACTCAAAAGGTTACCTCGCTCTAGTCTGCTCAAGATCACACTCTACACGGGTCGCTATCATCAAATTCGGGCACAATTCTCCCATGTAGGACATCCGATTTGTGGAGATAGTAAATACGGATGGACAGGAGCTTCTCAAACAAGAAGGATTGATCTACACCATGCCGTCCTCACTCTTCGTCACCCCGTTAGGGGAAACACTCTCTCCTTAAAGAGTTTTCCTGGATTTTTTTCTCAAAATCAGGCAGAGTGTTACGAGGTGCGTGCACTGCTCTCATCGCCCTAGTGAAAATTTTACTCGCGCCGTGCAAACACCCTAAATCTCCACCGAGAGAAACAGAGCAAACGCGGACCGCTTGCTCAATGTACACACAATCCTCGCTCATAGGAAGAGGAACATATGAAACCTTGGCTCAAAATTCTCGTTGGTCTCGTTCTTGGTGTGATCGCCGGGCTTGTTTTACGCCGACAAGTTGAGCTCTTATCTCTTGTTGGCAAAGCATTTATCGACCTTCTTAAGATGCTCGTTGGGCTCATTGTGTTCTCTTCCCTCGTGACGGGCATGTGCCACATCAATGACCCAAAAAAACTTGGACGCATTGGGACGCGCACGCTCATTTTTTACGTAATCACCACAATGATTGCAATCGGAGTTGGGCTCATCATAGTCTATACTGTTAGGCCGGGCGCGACCCTTCACCTGGTAGCAAAGACCAGCTCTGAAAACGGTCACAACGCTACCACGCTCATTGATTTTATTTTCTCTATTGTCCCTTCAAACCCCTTTGAGTCTTTTGCAAAAGGAAATATTTTACAAATCATTGTCTTTGCCATTTTATTTGCCTTCGCAATCACCCTCGCAAAAGAAAGAGCACGACCCATCCTCAACACGATTGAATCGCTTGGCGACATCATGGCACAACTGACCCACATTGTGATGCGGTTTGCACCTTATGGGGTGTTTGCCCTCATGGCAACATCTGTTGGGGCCATTGGTTTAAAAGCCATCTTTCCCCTTTTTTGGGCGATTGTCTGTATCTTTTCTGCCTGTGTGATCCAGATTTTTTGCGTATTTGTCGTTGCACTGCGCTTTTTAGCTCGGGTAAAAATTGCCCCTTTCTTCAGGGGAATGAAAGATGCCATTATTGTCGCCTTTACAACGAGTAGCAGTTCAGCTACCCTTCCAGTATCGCTGAGATGTGCTACAGATCATCTCGGTCTTTCGGCCGACATCTCCGGATTTGTCCTCTCCCTCGGTTCAACCATTAATATGAATGGTACCGCCATTGGACAGGCCGTTTTATCTATTTTTATTGCCCAGGCCTATGGTATTGAGGTTACATTTGTCAATATCTTAGTGCTCGTTTTTACAACTCTTATCTCCGCAGTGGGAACTGCGGGAATCCCAGGCAGTGGTCTCCTCATGCTCTCCATTGTCTTAAAAGCCATGGGGCTTCCCGATGAGGCCATTTTGTTCGTTGCGGGCATTGATCGGTTCCGCGATATGTTTGGAACTGTAGTGAACATCCTCGGAGATGCCGTTACGGCGGTGTATGTTGCAAAAAAAGAGGGGCAAATGGATGAAGAAAAATATCATGCCACGACCTGGATTGAGTAGACATCAAGGAGCTCAATCAGTTACAATCGCCCTGATTGCCGTATGGGGGCTCTTGAATCCTCAACTTAGCGGCACGTGACCGACACATGTTTGGAGAAAAGCCCATGAAACTTTTTGTAGGAAACCTTCCGAGGGAATATACAGGGGATGATTTGTCCCAGCTCTTATCTCAATTCGGATCTCCTAAAAACTCTAAAATCATTAAAGACCGAGAAACGGGTCAATCGAGAGGATTTGGTTTCGTTGAATTAGACACAAAAGAAGAAGCCAACGCCGCCATTGCAGGACTCAACGGGAAGGAGGTAGGTGGCCGCTCCTTGACCGTCAATGAAGCGCGCGAACAAGAAAAGAGGGAAATGAGGCAAGGGAATAGGCGCCCTCCCCGCAGAAATGGAGGTGGGTTCCAACGTTAGCCCAGTGAGGGGATATCTGTCGAGGTATCCCCCTCTCTTTTGAGCCTACACTTTGATCCCAGAGTGTATTTAATCCATTCAACCTCTTTTCTTTGCGTGTTAAGTTGGGTCCATTTCCTGTGTTGAGCGTGCGCTTTTTTTATTTTCTGGAAGATGGGAGAGGTAAAATTAGAAAATAGTTGATGAATAAAAAATGATTCAAGTTGCCTCTTCTTATCATCGTAGCAGCAAACGGGCGCCACATCATTTTTCTTAAGCTCAGCCATCCGGGTAATACGAAGGATCCGCCTTGCTAGAAAGCAGCAACTTTGTTAGGATTTGTCTCACTCTACCCTTGGAAGACGCCCTATTGGAATGCTAGAGTTTTTTCGTAAATATCAACGTCATTTTTTCCTCTTTATTGCCTGTGTGGTGGCGGTCTCCTTCCTTTTTTTTGGCACTCATCAAGTCACGTTTACCCCACAGAAAAGGGACGATCGCCTGCTCGGGCTCGCAATCGATGGGTCATCCATCAGAAAAAACACCATTGATGAAATCGTCCTTTTTATTGGAAGCGACCAAAACGATACTCAGCTGATAGAAAAACGTAAGATGCCCAATTTTTTTAATGATGGTGTTGTACGCAGAGATTTTCTTTCAACGGGACTCGGTGTCATGCTCGCCGATCGATATTTTAATGATCTACAAGAAGATTTTGCTAAAAAAGCAAAAGAGCATCAAAAGCACGCTGCCCATCATGGGCCAAGCTCTCCCTTTTTCAGAGTGCAACAGCTATGGGAAAAGTTACTTCCACAGCAAAAAAAACAGCTCGATAAGCTGATTGATGAAGATCTACCCGTTGATTCCAATCTCTTTTCCCTATTTGTCGATCTATACTTAGGAGAAATGGAATTTCCACCTCACGCCTTGCATCGTTATGCAATGCTCGGACAGTACCGTGATCAGGAGACCGAAAAAAAAAGGATGCTTAATGAATCCGATTTCAGCCTCTTTCAATGCAGCTGCCTTGAGGATTGGTTTGGCTCACTTTTTTTGCAATTGGTAGGCCAGTTTATTCACAACGCTGCACTCTTTGCAGAACAACAGGGGTACCACGTCTCCACTGAAGAGGCCAAAGTAGATTTGTTTAGCAATGGACACCGAGCTTTGCAAATGCAAAAACGTTCCGAACCAATTCATCAAAAAGAGATTACCACTTTATGGGACCGCCAACTGTTGCATCTCGGGATGGATGAAAGAGCTGCAGTTACCGTGTGGCAAAAAGTGATGCTCATGCGACGTCTTTTTGCCGATTATGCTCAAGCGGCATTTGTCGATTCTCACCCCTATCAATGTTTCCACGCTTATGCCTCTCGAACGGCGCACATTGATCAATACCGCTTAAACAATGGTTTGTGCTTGAGAAATTTCGACCAATTGCTCAAATTGATCTATTACCTAAACGCCGTATCAGCTTCAAACGATAATAGGCCTAATCTTCCCACGGGATGCGTCCCAATTGCATCACTTAAGCAAACATGTCCCAGGCTCGTGTGTCACCGTTTTTTGGTGGAGGTAAGCTCCGTTGAGAAAGCACATATCGCCCAAGAGGTCAGTTTGAAACAGATGTGGGATTGGCAAATGGACTCTCAAAATTTCAAGGTGCTTCAAAAAGCATTCCCCGAATTAGCACTTTCAAAGGCAAGTGATGCCGAGGGATACTTCACCGCGTTAGAAGGGCAAGCCTCCTCGCTTAGGAAAAAAATCGACCAGTATTCCCGCATGCAGATTGTTCAAGAGCATCCCGAACGGATAGTAGCTGCTCTAAATGAACAGAAACCAACCGTTCGAGAAATCATTTTTGCATCTGATGGTTACCAGACGCAGCTCAAAGGGATAGAAAACGGTCATACACTACTCGAGCTCTTTCAACTGACACCACTCAAAGGGGAAGTGAGCATGGACAAACAGACCAGACAAATCCGTTCTGACTTGGAGCTTTTTTCCGAAGATGGGCACACTTACTACCGTTTTCAGGTTTTAGATCGGGACGAAAATCCTCATATTTTTACTTTTACCCAAGCAGACGATCAAGGGATTTTGGGCCCTCTTGTTGCCCATCATCTCAAAAAACAGTACGCGCAAGTCCGATTAGAAGATCCCCCGCTCTTTCAAACAGATTTGGGCGAGTGGAAGTCATTTCAATTAGTTCAGCAAGAAGTAGGTCGCATCTTCTACAAGGAAATACTGCGAGAAGTGGACCGTGATTTACAAAAAGCGGGATACCCTCTCCCCGAAGATCGTTTTAACAATTTAGATGGCTTTTATCCCAAGCATTACTTTTGCCCTTATATGAATGCTGCTCTATTAGACATCCAAGAAAAGGGAGCAGAGAGTGCTTATTTGGCAAAAGAATTACCTCGCGCAGCTCCTAATAAACTATCATCTTACCCCGCTTTTGACCAAGAGTGGAAAATTGTCAAAGAGGCTCAGAGCTACAAACAATGTGAAAGCCATCCACAGCTTGATCCATCTTTGTTTACCATGAAACAGGGAGAGTGGTCGTCAGTCCAAGACTTTGGGGACGGTAAAATGGGATTTTTCCAACTTCGAGAATGCCACACCCCCAAGACGTCCTCTCTTCAAGAGATCAAACGAGGGCAGGAAATTCTATCTATTGAAGCGCAACGCTATCTCATGATAGAGCTTTTAGATATAATGCGAGAAAAAAAGGGAATTCACCTGTTTTACAATCGAAATGCTGAATGATCTACATGCACTGACCCCAGCTAGTTTTTTTCGCCTATTTGTAAAAATCAGAAAAGAGGGAAGCCGTGCGACCTATTTACCAGATGTATCGGGGCTATTGGGTGAGGAGCTATTTGCTCGCATTTCCCTTCTCTGGTCTTTTAAAGGGATGTTACTTCAAATCGATATCAAAACCGATTTGACCCGCTCTTTTTTCCCAAAATATCGCAGAGGGGATAGTCTGGAGTTTTTTTTTGATACTCGCCAATTGAAACATACTCAATCTATTCATCAATTTTGCCACCATTTTGTCTTCCTTCCCGAAGAGGTGGATGGAGTGCAGGCTAGGGAAGTCACCCGTTTTCGATTCCAAGAAGAACGTACACTTGCCCAGTCACATCTCTTTCACTTGGAGACAAAGGTGAAACAGAAGGGATACATAATAAACATTCATCTCCCCAAAGAAAGTCTACATGGATACGCTCCTGAAGAGTTTAAGACGCTCGGTTTTGCTTATCGGATCAATCGGCTGGGTGGGGATCCACAACAGTTCCCCCTCTCTTCAAAATGTTTCTCCCTCGAAAAAGATCCTAGCCTTTGGGCAACACTGCTGTTAAATTAGGAAGAGTTTACAGAAACTGCGCACGAAAGTCATGTAAGTCGACTTGGATGACCACTCCCTCGCTTAAAGGTACAGGCTTGAAAAGCGCGCCTCAGTCTATCTAGTCCGAGGGACAAGGGACGATCTGTAAGATTCATTGTGATTTCTGCGCGCTTTATACCTGCAATTCTTCTGAAAGTGATGTCTTGAACAAACCGCTTTTTTCTTAAGCTTTTCCACAGCTTTTTCATGTTGGCATCACAATAGATAGGGTGGATCATCCCGATTCTCCTACCGGTATCTTTCACTCTAGTAGATTAAAATTTTTTCACTTGAAAAACATCTTTGTGTTTGGGCAACATGAACAATAAAATAGATAAAGTGCACATGAAGTACGCGCGCTCACATGAATGGATTCGGTTGAATGGACCTCATGCTCGGGTAGGAGTTTCTGCACGTGCCCAAAAAGAGCTAGGTGAAATTGTCTACGTAGAGTTGCCTAAAGTAGGACAAGAGGTGCAAGCGGGATCTGAAGTTGCGATCCTCGAGTCAACGAAAGCTGCAGCTGACATTTATTGTCCCGTTTCGGGAAAAGTGACACAGATTAACGAAACACTACAACAAGATATCTCCTTGCTCAATGACTTTCCCGAATCGAAAGGGTGGCTCTTTGAACTCAAAGTGTACAACGTGTCTGAGATAGATCAGCTTCTCGATCAAGTGGCATATCAAGCCCTCATTGAACCTTCCCCTGGCTAAAGCCAAGGGACTTCAGATGAGTGACTATGCCATCTGCTCAAGGCTCATTCCAAGCCCAAGTATGAACATGTTGACCACTCTATAGAACCTTCTAATGAAAAAAAGAAAAGGGCTAACATCACCTGTTTAAGGCGATGTTTTTTTATCGATCCTAAGCAGAAAAGCATTTTGCCCTTGACCTTTTGTGTCTACAAAAAGGACTTTTTCTCCGAAAAGCCCGAGTCCGTGTGTAATAAAAACAGCTGTGGAGCCTTTCCCAATGCCTCCTTTCGTGGGTGCCACACACATGTTCTTGCTTGCTTGATTTTTGATCGCGCTGGAAGCCAATTTCCGAAAATCTCCACAAACGCTTGTAGATCGATCAAGCTCATCATCTGAGTGGGAGAGATAGTAGCTTTTGTGTAATCGATACGTGATACAAGGAGTAAATCCCTGACATATTTTCGCTAGACACTATTTTTCGTCTTTTTAAAAACCGCGAAAATGGAAAAATACTTTTTGACATCTAGAGAAATCACTCGTATAAGCGGAAGAAAACACAAACAGAGTCCTGAATGGCTCAAGAAAGCACAATCCAAAAATGGCTCCTTTGTGTCATCAGTATCGTGGCGGCAATTGGGGGTCTTTTGTTTGGATATGACACTGGTGTGATCTCGGGAGCGATTTTATACATCAAGAAAGATTTTGTCATCACCACAACTCAGGAAGAGTTGATCATCGGCATTGTATCTCTTGGGGCCATTTTTGGAGCGATTGCCGGAGGACCTCTTTCCGACCGTCTTGGGAGAAAAAAAGTGGTGTTGGCTTCTAGCACCCTCTTTATGATCAGCGCGCTTGGGCTGGCCTTATCCCATTCTGTACAATCGCTCCTCATCTGGCGTCTCATCGTCGGAGTGGCAATCGGTGTTTCTTCCGCAACAGCTCCTCTTTACATCGCCGAATTAGCTCCCCGTTACATGCGTGGTGCCCTCGTTACGATCAACCAACTTGCCATCACAATAGGCATTTTGTGTTCTTACCTCATCGGTTTACTTTTCGTCGACAGCCAATCCTGGCGCTTGATGTTTGCGATCGCTTTGATCCCTGCAGCTTTGCAACTCATCATCATGAGCTTCTTTCCAGAAAGCCCGCGCTACCTGACAAAAATAGGCAATATTGATAAGGCGCTGCACATTCTCACCCGTTTTCGTGGAACGCGAGAAGATGCCACGCTTGAAATAGCCCACATTCAAAAGATGAGGAGAGGCCAAAAATCCCATTTCACCGAATTTCTAAGCAAAAGGATCAGACCAGCGATCATTGCCGGTGTAGGATTGACTGTCATCCAACAAATTACGGGAATTAACACCATTATTTACTACGCGCCTACCATTTTTCAATTTGCCGGTTACGCTTCCAATAAGTCCGCGCTCTTGGCAACAACATGGGTCGGAATCATCAATGTCCTCATGACCTTTGTTGCCATCTACCTCGTAGACAAGGTCGGACGCAAACCCCTACTCCAGTGGGGTCTTTTGGGAATGGTGATCAGTTTGATTGTGCTCGGCCTGAGCCTACGAGCAGATTTGATGCCAAAAAAAGTGATGGGGCCCGTAGCCATGGTTTGCCTTTTTTTTTATATCGGATCATTTGCCTACAGCCTCGGACCTGGCGGTTGGTTGATCAATTCGGAAATCTATCCGCTCCATATTCGAGGAAAAGCCATGGGATTGGCCACTTGTGCCAATTGGCTATCCAACTTTTTAGTCACTTCTACTTTTCTCAACATGATCAACACTTGGGGAAAGACGGGAACTTTTTGGCTGTATGCTCTTATCGGTACGTTTGGCATGCTCTTTATATGGAAACGAATTCCAGAGACCAAGGCTAAATCTCTCGAAGAAATAGAAGAGTATTGGAAGAAATGACACACCTGAGTATCTGTCGAAATGTGCCCACCTTTCCAGAGGGACTCATTGATGTCACAAAAAGCTGGAAAAGGAAGCAAGAGCAGTTTGCCCAGGTGCATGTTAAATACGGCTAGGTTTGTGCCACCACCACCAGATTGCCTAGCAAAGTCTTTAGGGGAGTTGGAAAAGTTTTTACATCACAGACAATTACCACCGCGCGTGTTCATGCTGCGCTCTACCATTATCAATTTGAGGCAATTCACCTCTTTTTGGATGGTAATGGGAGATTGGGTCGTTTACTCATTATTTTGTTGTTGATTGAGCAAAAAATGCTTCCTTCTCCGCTTCTTTATCAGGTCTTTTGTGCTAAAGAAATACTCGACTATATTGAAAGCGCCAGCCAAAATCAATGTTCCCCTGGACGAGCGAGAACACTCACATATTTGTTAAATTGCATATGATAAGGTAAAAACTCTTACCTTATCAGCGCCTAAGAGAAGAGAAGCGAAGTGATACATGAAATCGTTTGATAATATCTACATTTTCATAGTAGATAAATTTCACTTCTCTCATCTATCATCGAGATGAGATCAAAAGAACTGGCATGCATCGAGTTTCGAAAAGACGGGTTTGTCTATTTTTTTTACTTTGCTCTTCTTTGTTTCTTCTCATCTCTTTGCGCCACACTCTAGTCTGTCGAGGGGCTGAGTTTTTTCTGTCAAAATGCGTGCTCCAAGGGAAAGCTTGTTCTTTCAACTATGCGAGTAGTGATTGGCAAAGTGGGATTTACACCCTGCGCAAAGTGACACTCTCTTCACCCAAAAACGACCCATCCTGGAGTTTTGATGCGACCATTGCAAATCTTTCTCTTGCTTACTCCTTTAAGCTCTTTCCCTTTCATTTCAAAACCCAAGTGATTGCCGATGAGCCCCAAATCGCTTTTGCCCATGCACAAACACAGGGAGAAAGGGTAGCAAAAGGGATCGTTTCTCTACGTGATCATCCTTTTCTCAAAAAAAATTTTCTCATCTATCGGGGAAAGCTCTCTTTTGACACCAATTCCTCGACTGCAATCTATTTTTCAGTTTGCTCTGCTGCAGATAGTATGGATCAAAAACAGCTCTACCTCGCAATGACTCAAGAAGGGCTTCAGACCGCTCCAATCACCGTGAGTCTTTCCTTGCGAGAAGGAAACGTAGGCTGCGCATTTCAATTTGATCAACTTGACTTGCCGTGGGCGTGCCAATTCGCTCGGTTTTTTACTTGCCCAGTAAATGGTCGCATGGTCCATCTCAACAAAGGAACTTTATCGGGCAATTTAACGGTAGAGCTCGATGCAAAATACCATCTCTCCCATCTGGACTATGATCTTTGCTCTTCAGACCTCGCTCTTGCTCACGAGGGATATGGAGCCCAAATTTCAGTGCGTCAGATTAAAGGCACGACATGGACGCATTCACATCAGGAGCGAGCAATCTCATCTCCCATCCGAATCTGGCCTCACTGCACCGGACATGGAGTGTTTTCAGGAGCAAAAATTGATTTTAATCATCCCAACACTCAAGCTTACCACAGCAAAGTAGAGTTGGAAGGAGCATTTGAAATCGCTCCATGTGGCCAGCTCTTTGCCACCTTGAACGGCACGTTTTCGGATGAGAATAGGAGCGCTGCTCTTCACTTGTTGGGGAATGGATGGATCGAAAATGATGGGAATTGGAAACTAGGAGTGGATGTTGCTCTAGAGCAAGCAAGTCATGAAACCATGACAACTCACATTGCTCTGATCATAGAAAACCCAACACACTACGTTTTCGAAATGGATTTTAAAGATGTCCAAGCACACTCGGTTGAATTGATTGACCATCTCATCCAGAGGAAGTATCCTCAACTCCATTTCTTTAAGCTAGAACAAGGTGTGTTAAACGGATCTTTGCAAGGTAAAATAAGCAAAGGACGACTTGCATCCGCTTGCTTAAAAGATTTTTGCGTCAACCGCGCTCTCTTTCGAGACACTGAAAAGAAATATCGTTTTGCAGCTGATCAGATCAAAGCAAGTACCGCGTTTGATTTTTCAAAGCCCCACTTTTTTGAAAAAGCATTTTGGGAGCTCGCCATCGAAAATGGAACTTTTGACGGACTGGGGGACACTACTCAGGTTGAACAGGTGCAGGCCCATCTCTTTATGGAAAATTCCTACATCCATCCCACCCATATTACAGGATTGATCAACGGGATTAAAACAGATGTTCACGTGCAAGGAATGCGCAATGACCTGCAGATTCAGTTGGGATTTTATCTCACGCCAAAAGACATGGCCTTTCTGTTCGGTTCAACACACATGCGAGATCATGCTTACTCAGACAATAGGTTGAGACTTGATCTCGACATGCATCTTTGTACATCTCATCATCAGGCAGATTTGGGAGGCAGTGTAGAGATTACATGCGGTGCCTTGCCGAAAAACTCGATCCGTTTTGGAGCTAAATGGGAAGGAGGGAGATGGACGGATGGAAAAGTATTGGGAGGTATACGCTCTGGATGGTTTACATCTGAATGTCTGTCATCAGATATCATCAACTGGCCTCTTTGCTCGTTTGGAAAAAACTGGGGACAGACGAGTGGCCATGTTGCACTAGAAGGAAGGCTGAGTGATCAACAACTTACCTTGAGCTTACACCCCTTACATTTGAGATATCTATCCCCTTACATCTCTTTGGAGATGGATCGAGAAAAGCAAACAGATATGCATTGTCACTTCCACTATGATCTAAAAAGTAGAAAGTGGAAAGGGGAAATTCCACTAAAAAATGCCAAGCTCTTAGAACGATCTTTCGGCATCCCTTTCGAAACGTTTAGTAGCCAACTCGCCTTTACGGAGGAAAAAGTGGCTTTTCGAGATATCTTTGCCACAGCACAAGGTGTGACATTTGAGGGAAATGCTACACTCGAATATCAAAATCACACTGACGCAAAATTAATCATCGACACCGACCAAATTCAAGGATCTGCTCAAGCCATTCAAACTATTTTGAACCATTTTTCCCTTTTTAAAAATATGAAACTGCCCCTGGAAGGGAATTTGGAAAGCGGGCGGCAAGGGATGCACCTCGAAGCCTATGTTGGCAATCGTAAAGAGATGATTAGCTGGGATGTGCATATGACACTGAAAAATGGGACGTATCCAATCACACCATCGTGTTACTTCAAAGATTTAACGACCCACGTTGAATGGTCTTGGGACACACAGGTGCTCAACCTAGTCGAAAGCAGAGGCCGTTTGTGCTTAAATCAAGGCAAAAGTTACCGACTCAACTTACCCATTGCGCGAGCTGACTTTAAAAAAGGATGTGGGCAATACGATATCAGGCTTGAAGCACCTACTCATGATATCTGTCGTATTGTTGGAAAAGCCGAGCAATTAGTGGGGAAAAAAGGCACTCAGATCCTACTCGATCCAAAGCTTACTCGATTTTTTGGGGCAAAGATCAACACGCGCGCATTTGTCATCAATGGACACAACAAAATCGAACATCTCCACATCGAAACAGACCTATCAGCTCGTGACTTGTATCACCATCTCGACTTTTTTGCCCACGCCGGGTGGCTACCGATCCGGGTGACCGACCTTGAAGAAATGCAAAGCCCCCGATTTGAAGGCGCGCTCCACCTTGAGCTTTCTTTAGATCAACCTCGAAAATACATAAACTGTGAAGTGAAAAGTGATCGTTTTGTATTTGGGAAAGTGGATTGGAACCATCTATTGATTCAAGCCGAAAAGAGTGGCGGTAGGATAGATTTAAGCCATTTTTCCACCGGAGCGCTCTCGATCAAAGCGTCCATGGCAAAACAGGCAGACTCCTGGAACATCTCCTTTTTTGACGTGGACTGGAAAAAGTGTAAACTAAGAGGAAAACAAGGGCGTTGGCACAGAGAGGAAAAGAAAGTGGAGCTTTTTCTCGAACATTGCGATGCCGACTTCAGCGAGTTGCTCCAACTACTCCCTTCTCTACATGAGCTTGATCATAGCTATTATCAAGGAGAGGTGTCAACATCTGGCGTTTTAAAGTGTGACCTCTCGCAAGGGATTAAAAAGATAAAATGGGACGCCGATCTCAATTTGATGGGAAGCAGTTTTACCAAAGGCAAACTACGCATTGAAAGTGAAAAACCGGTTCACCTCCATTTTTCATCAGAAAAAGGGTTTCAGATCAAAGACACAAGTTTTGAATTTTTTCACCCTCAATCAGACCAGCTGTGGGCTAAATGCCAACTCAAATGCTTAACTTATCAAAACGCAGATAAAAAATGGGAGGGACGAGGAATTCAAGTCGTCTTACCTCCTGAAATGCTGTATCATCTGGCTGCTGAAAGGGCTCTACCTCATTTGGGAGAAGAAAGAGGCTCTCTCACCTTTTTTCAGCATTCCTTTAAATGGGAAAACCAAATGGAGCTCACATTTGACTTCACTTGGGGAAACGAGGCAGAAGTCAGAGGACATCTAAAAGAAGGGTATTACTGGATTCAAGACAAGTCCTGGTATTTGCATACATGTCAGTATCATTTAATTAATGAAAAAATCAACCTTCAGATAAACACAGATTTTGACCATCATCCCTTCGCCATCGGCGTTGAAATCAACTTTTCTCCCCATCTCAAAACCCATGTGACTGTTCAATCCACGGCATTGCAAGATCCACCCAATACCCCTCCACTCACCCTGATCAGTGGCTACCATGCAGAGAAAGGTGTATTTATTCAAAGTATTGAGGGGTCTTTGATGGGATTGGATTGCTCATTTCATCACAATTCCCGTAAGTCCTCCTTTGATCAGATGGCTTTAACCGGGCACCTCAAAATTGATGTGCCAAAACTGGTGACATATTTGCCTATTTCCATTCAAAAGGTGATTCAGCAATCTGAAATGGGCAAAGGGTATGAACTAAGTGGAGATTGTATTCTCTCCAAAAAAACCTTTCTTCAATCCTATTTTGATGGCTATCTTAAGGGCAAACGGTTTGAGCTCTTAGGTTCTGAAATGGAAACGCTCATGAGTGAAATCACCTTGGATATGAATCGAATTGAGTTGAGACATCTGACCATTAGCGACGTATCGGGAATTTTTTCCATCGAAAAAGTGGATCTGAACAGGGGAGAAGATCAAAAATGGAAGGTGTCTATTCCAAGGATTGACATTCAAGACTTTCGACCCAGTCTACTCAAAAAAGTGGGTTTGTATCAGAAACAGATTAAACCATTGACCATCCGTAATCTACACCTAAGAGATGTGCAAGGCATGTTAGAGGATGTCAAAAGTTTCACGGGTAGAGGAGAGTTGAGTTTTACCAATGCCTTTAAAGGGGATTACAATATTTTGATCATCCCTTTCGAAATCCTCAGTCGGCTGGGATTAGATACAGGACTCTTGGTGCCCATCTGTGGGAAACTCAACTACTCAATTGAACAAGGGCGGATCTATTTGACGCAGCTTTCAGATAGCCACAGCAAAGGGAAGCGATCACATTTTTACCTCTCCCCGTTAGAACCATCTTATATTGACTTAAGCGGAAACTTGAATATCAAAATTAAAATGAAACAACACGTGCTGCTCAAAATCACGCAGCCGTTTACCCTTGCGATTGAGGGCACCGCCCAGAGGGTTCGCTACACGTTAAAATGAAGAAATTACTCTGCAGATGCGTTAGCTCCATAATGGATTTTTTTTATCCTTCTTTTTGTCTGCATTGCCACAGCCAAACCTTTGGCAAAGACAAATGGATTTGTAGAACGTGCTTTGAGCAAATTGAATGGATTGACCCGACCTTTACTTGTAAAGTTTGCGGAAAACCCAAATGGGAGCGAGCACACGCACGATGCATAGCGTGCAAGACAAACCCGAACTATCTCATGCCATTTAGTGCGTGTTTTTCCCCAGAAGGACCCGCCTATCATTTACACGAGTATCTGCGCGTGTATGAAAGTGAGGAAGTGGCCAAAATCTTTGCCTCCCTTCTCGTGATCAAATGGCAGACACTAAAATGGCCTTTCCCAGATTCCATTGTTCCAATCCCCGATTCTCGTCTAGAAACTTTTGCTCTTAAAAGACAACCCAACTATATCATAGCCAAAGCATTGAGTAAAATGCTCAAGACTCGATTCAAACCAATCTTAATCCCCCGCGAACAGCAATCAGGAATGAAATTTCAACCCAAATCATTTTTTTATCAAGATCTCACAGATCAAACAGTCTACCTGGTCTCAGATATGGTGCGAGAAAGCACAACAGCTCGCTTTGCGCGTGAAGCGATCTCATCCCTGTTCCCTAAGAGCATTTACACCCTTGCGTTATTTGAAAGTCGGATGTGACCACCAAATAGTCGCTCACGACATACAGCCACTGGACTGATTAGAGCCATTGGATTGGCCAGGGTGAACACAGGACTCATAAGCTTCTCTCACGCGTGGAGAAAAAATCTTCATCTTTGCATCAAGATCGGACATCCACCAGTATGCCTCTTTGCTGCGGTCTACAGGGGTTTGAGAAGGTGTATTTGTCCGTTGGGGATTTGATTGTGAAGAATTTCTTACTGGCGTCATCGCCTTTCCTTTGGTTGATTTGAAGGTAGAAAAAACTCTAAGACACGCACGAGTTTAACACAACTTTTTTCTTGAACGAACGGGGAATTCCAGCCGTTCAGGTTTGAAATTTCCCGCTCGTCCCAATTAGTAGTTCAAAAAAGGGTTGAGAAGTAAGGCTCTATATGTGTGCGTTTGACCACACATCAGGCCTCAATATTGCGACGTGTCATCTGAATCTGACGACGAAGTCGCTCATTACTTCGAATTTCTTTGGCAATTTTTTTCCAATTATGTAGTACAGACGAGTGTGTTTTTCCTCCAAACGCCGAGGCAATTTTGGCAAGAGATTCGCCAATGAGCTCTTTGGCGAGATACATGGCAATCTGACGAGCAGTGACGATGTTTCGACTGCGCTTTGATCCACGCAAATCATTTTCACTGACATTAAACATAGACGAAACACTACTTAGAATACGATCCACTGAAACCCGATTTTGCGGTTGTGAATAAAAGACTTCTCCCAGCGCGTTGTCTACTTCTTCTTCCGTAGCTTCGAGGTGGTTCAAGCGACAGTGAGCACCTAGACGATTGACAGCTCCTTCCATTTGTCGGACATTATTGAAGATGTGCTCAGCGATGTAAAATGCAATTCGATTTGAAATCTTGAATCCTCTCTGCTCTGCTTTGTGTTGAAGAATCGCCACACGGGTTTCAACATCGGGCATGCCGATGTGGGCGACGAGTCCCCATTCCATGCGTGCTACCATCCGCTCGGATAAATTGAGTTGACCTGGAGGCTTATCGCTTGTGATCACAATTTGTTTGTGCTGGTTAATGAGCGTTTCAAATGTATTGCAAAATTCCTCTTCGAAATTCAATCGATTCTGCAAGAATTGAATGTCATCCACCAAGAGCACATCTAGATTGCGAAAATAACGCTTCATTTTATCAACCGATTTGTTACGCAAATGACACACCAAATCGGTGATAAAGCTCTCCGTCGTGATGCATTGAAAACAATGCTTTCGTTGTGTTTGACGCAAAAAGTGTCCGATTGCATGCAAGAGATGCGTTTTGCCAAGACCCACTCCGCCGTGGATGAACAGGGGATTGTACGATTTCCCCGGCTTAGATGCCACACTCAAACAGGCGGACTTAATGAACTGATTAGAGGGCCCCTCGACAAAATGCTCAAATGTGTAGTTGTCATTGAGCACGACGCTCTCTTCAATTGAGCCCTGCTCTAGGGATAATTCCCCTTTGGGGAGCCTTTTTTTCGGCTTTTCTAATTTTTTTTCTTCGATGACAAATTGTAAATCAATCCCTTGCCTACTTTTGCCCCTGAAACAGGTGGCAAGCTCAATTTTGTAGTTATCGACTAAATGCTCACGAACAAATACATTGGGCACTACCAAAGTAGGACACTTTGTCTTGCTATCCACCCGAATCGGAGCAATCCAATTCGCATACTCCGCAGGACTACAGCGCTCTTTTACCAAATGGATAAACTCAGACCATTTTTCTTCGAATGACTTTACCAAAATCTGTGAACCAATCCCATTAGACAACCGACTCACCTGAGTGTAGCGGCTCGATTTCTAAAAATCGACCCAAAAATAGGACAACATGTGTGATCACGCTGCCCACCCTTCTGTCTCAAGCATCTATGTCTCGCTCTGTCCACACATCAACTTCTTGTTTTAATCGATTAACTGCCCATCACGCAGACATTGAGAAGATACATGGGACATGCCCCTTTAGCCTGGACGGGCGGGAAAATTGGCCCTCGGACTAGATGGCCCCTGGGTAGCCCCACCCTAAAGGCCTTCGCCTGTAGGCGAGGAAGTATTCACATGATCTTGCAAAGCAAAAGTGCCATGGGCAGCAATCCATAAACAAGAGGGGTGCAGTGCGCCGTGTATCGATTGCTATTTATACTCTTCAATCATGAATTGGCCGCAGTGCATGACCATAAACACACCCCTTGAGCTTCAAGATGATCTCTCAACTGAGACACGGCAAGTTCCTTTGCTTTGGCCTCCACTTCGACAGTAAGCGTTAAATTGTTCCACACACTTGGAAAATCTGAAGGGGAAATGAAATCGTGATGCCGTCCTGGCTTGGGCCCCTCCCACCCTTCAAGAGGGCTAGAAATATGGAAAAGAGGCTCTCGATTCCACGTCTTTACCGCTTGCTGAGTTGCCATTTGTATAGGTAGAGAATCTTGGTGACAGCGATGATGATGTACATCATAAACTAGGGGCATTCCAAGTTCATGGCATAGAGGCAAGAGATCGAGAGGAGTGTAGCTTGTATCATCATTTTCTACAGTCAATCGCTTCTTCACTTGTTCTGAAAGAAACGCATAGTGAGCTTTGAAACGAGCAAGCGCCCTTTTCTTGTCTCCGTAAACGCCCCCCCCATGAATATTGATGACATCAATCTCTAAAAAATCGGACAGCAATGCGTGATAATCAAGTTCTGAAATCGCCCGTTTGGTGACCTCTTTTTTAGGAGAGTTAAGCACGATGAACTGATCGGGGTGCAGTGTGAGGCGAAGTCCCTTTTCGAACCGCAGCGTTCGACACTCTTCTAAAAGCTCTAATATTTTCCCACCATGTGGGAGATTTTCTATAGCATAGGACCAATCGGGATGAGAAAAGGCAGGGAACAGTTGGCTATTGATCCGAAAACAGCCAATAGCGTGAGCAGCGCAGTATTCGAGCGACTGTTTCAGGGCCGACACATTGGCTATAATGACCTCGCAAAGATGATCATATGGTTTTTTCAATCGGTTTAAGTAAGCGAGAGTCACTTGACGAAATTTAATCGGCTCGCATCGAAACACACAGCAAAGCCCCAGACGAATCATACCAAGCCTTTGACCAATTTGCGCAACATGCCACCAAACATGATCAGATGAACGGGGCAAAAAAGATACCAGTAAAATCGCCCAAAAAGTCCACGCGGGCGAAAGATAGCCGTTTGAATGACTTCAAATCCTTCCTCCTTTCGATCTATTTTAAATTCGAGCCACGCCTCGCCCGGGACCTTCATTTCTGCTAGTAAAAGCAGCCGATAGTTGACGTGATCTACATCGAGCACCCTCCAAAAATCGACGACATCCCCAGGGTATAGCTCTTTGAGACTACGTCGTCCTTTTCTCAGTCCCACACCACCGATGATGCGATCAAAAAAACCGCGATAACGCCAGGCCCAATTCATATAACACCAGCCTCTAGAATCTCCCATCTGTTGAATGCGGGCAAACACTTCCTCGGGTCGAGCTCTAAATGTTTGCTTTGCATCCATGGATAAACACCCATGTTCGGGGACTTCAACTTGCTGTTGAGAAACACGCCCCAATCTGCTCGAAGACCAGCTGTCTTTCCAAGTGGATGGGATTTGATCGGCAGCAATTTTATCTAAAGTACGTTTAAGTGCCGCTCGATAGCTTAAACATGTCTTGGGGATGATCGATTGAATGTGATGTTCTCGGCACACAGTGGGGTTTTTCATGCTATCAACCAAGCTACGAGCAATAAAGTAGTTAGTTGAAGTGATGAGGATCAGCCAGTAAGAGGACAGGCGGGGGGTCAAGACCGGGATGGGGATAATCAAGCGCAAGAGTTTTCTTTCTTTTGCATAACCCATGAGCATGTCCTTATAGGTGAGAATATCAGGACCCCCGATATCAAAAGTCTTTCCCAAACATTTTTGATGACCAAGGACGCGGATCAAATAATCGATCACGTCGATGACAGCAATGGGCTGAGATAAGTTCATGATCCATTTGGGAGCGACCATCAGGGGTAATTTTTCGACTAGATCCCGGATAATTTCAAAAGAGGCACTGCCCGCACCAATGATAATCCCCGCACGCAGAGAAGTAAGCGGAGGATCTGCCCGCTTTAGAATCTCTTCCACCTCCAAGCGGGATTGTAAATGCTTTGAGAGATGGTCACTGGATATCAACCCCGTGAGATAGATGATTTGCCAACATGTCGTGGTGTTGACCATATCCACGAAATTTTGAGCAGCCCTTTTGTCGAGCAGCTGAAAATCCGCGTGCTGATGTGACATAGAATGCACGAGGTAATAGGCAGCATCAAATGTTTTTGGTATACTGTGAAGCGATTCTTTATCTAGAAGATCGCCTTCGATCAAGGTGACTTTACCTTCAGAGCCTTGAGGAACGCGCACGCTGTTCTTGCGGCGAATAAAAGCTAAAACCTCGTGTCCTGCCCCCAGTAAAAAGGTGAGCAGTCTTGCTCCGATATAACCGTTTGCCCCCGTCAATAGTACACGCATATTGATGAGATGGATCGCTTCATTTACATTTTCAAAAATCCCCCTTGGGTACGCATGTGCGCGATTTCCCTATCTAGCTTCTAACACGCCGGTGAGTATTTACACAAGAACGAGGCTGTTAGGGAATTTTACTTCAAAAAAACTTTTTTTTTTTAGAGAATGGGGCGCATGAAAAAACTGTTGATCTCTTCGTGTCTCATCGTTGCTGCACTTGTCCTCTTGTGGGTCGCGCTCCGTAGTTCACAGATGATTGGAAAAACAGACGAGGTGAAGCGGTCTTACTCTATTCAAAAACAGCTGCGCACCTTTTATCCAGTTTTGAAAGATCAAAGCTTTACGGTTTTTGTTTTGGCTGAAAATGCCGCAGATATCTGTGAAAAGCAGCTCAGATCGATCTTTGAACAAACGTATTGCCAATACAAGGTTCTTTATGTGGACAATGGTTCAACCGACCAGACTGCGGAGAAAGTGCGCACATGTTCTATTTCCGAAAATCATGAAAACAAGTTGATTTTGATACACTACGAACATAAAAAGCCCCGATTAGAAGCGATTTACAAAGCCATCCACAACATAGACCCGCACGAAATTGTCCTCTTCTTGGACGGTCATGATTGGTTAGCACATGAAAATGTGCTCAGCCACCTGAACAGTGCGTATGCAAATCCAGACGTATGGCTTACCTACAGTCGAGGCATTCACTATCCAGATTATCAAAAGATTGGGGGGCGGGCTTGCTCTGATCTTTTTCTTGCAGAGAAACAGTGCCGCAAAAAGGGTTTGCCAACTGCATCTTCTCTTATCTCATTTCCCGCTGCTTACTTTAAGAGAATTCATTTGAAGGATTTACTTTTAGATTCTCATTTTGTCGATGAGGTGGAAGCTTTTTTGTACCCCCTTTTTGAAATGGGGCCTCAACACGTTTTGTTTACAGATGAGGTGATGTTAGTGAAAAACGATACAAAGCCTTCTGATACCGGTAAAGATCATCTACACCACATAATGGCAGTGGGTTCCCACCTGAGCTTGCTCAGGCCATATGCAAATTTAAGTGGACTCAACCCACACCTCAATCATTCCTCTCATCGATCTGAAAAAGGGGATGTCCTTATCTTCTCAGATGACTCTCCGCTACACCTGTACGCATGCTTAGAATCTCTTCATGCACAAGTAAAGGGGATCAACGACGTCCATGTCATCTATCAGAGTCACGACCGAGAGATCGGAAGGGCTTATCTCAACGTCAAAAATGAGTTTCCAAATGTTCAATTCATGGAAGTGTGTGACTATCCGGAGAGCGATTTTGGCAGCCTTCTGCAAAAAACACTTGCCAACCGTCGCCATGGGATGTCCTATCTCTTGATTACGGATGACTTGCATGTCTTTGATCAAACGCTCGATTTACATACCTGCGTTGAAGCATTAGAAAAAGTGCATGCCGATCATCTATTTCTGTTGTTTGAGCAAAACGGGATCAACTCTTCATCTGATCAAGCCCTTTATATGGGAAATGACATCTATGCATTGCAAATAGATAAAGAGGGACTACAACAGTCTCCCTATATGTGTGTCTATCGTAAAGCGGCGATTGAAAATACAACGCGCACATTGCAAATCAATACCCCCACTGCTTTTAAAAGATATGGGAAAAAATATATTTCCCCCCATATCGTCACCCTTTTTTATGCAAATAAAAAAGCTCTGCCCATGAGACCCGACCAGGAAGCTACCCTCAGTCAAAAAAAGGAGTGGGGACACAAACTGCTCGAAGGGTATAAGATTGACCTGCTTTCCCTTTGCTCTGAAAAAGAGAACATACAAAATGACAATTATCCCCTCGTTACGCGAGAAAACCGAAAAGAATCATCATAGTGCGCTCTGCTGATTCCGAAAATATCGCTCACTTTCTCAATGTCCTTTGTATCTGAGTCTATAGAGGGGGACTGCTAAAACGGCTTTCTTCTCTGCGCACTTTACAAGTCCTTTTGATCGTCCGCCTACGCATCCCCTGGTACATTTTCCCCTTATCACTACCATAACTATCGCTAAAACTATAGCTTTTGGTATATAAAAAGGCGCGTCACTTCTTGATGCAAAAAGCACCGCAGCTGCGCACCTCTTTTGAGACGGACTGTCTCAAGAATGGAAAGGAATGAAATAACTATCAATCCCTTCGGCAACTCCCTTAGCAAGGCGGTTTAAATAGACTCTGTCTCTGAGCTGGTCCCGCTCCTGGGGATGGGTAATAAATCCCCCTTCGACCAAAATTGCTGGCATATTGGCCTCGCGCACAATATGGAAATTTCCACATTTAATTCCTCTCGAAGAAGCACCTGTCTGGGATAGCATCCGAGAAAGGACCGATTGAGCGAGCTTTTTAGAATTGATATGCCTCCATTTCGACCCTTTTGCATAGTAGTAAATTTCAATCCCTTTGGCATTGGGATTTTTAAAGGCATTGAAGTGCAGGCTGACTAGCAGGTGGCTCTTAGTCTGATTGGCAATAGCGGTCCGTTTATCAAGAGGAAGAAACACATCCCGACTACGGGTCAAAATCACCCGATATCCCATGCGGGAGAGATGCTGTCTGACAAGGGTTGCCATGCGCAATGTTAACGTTTTCTCTTCGACTCTGTGTGAGGTCGCTCCCATATCAAATCCTCCATGCCCTGGATCGAGAACGACGAGATACCTTCGTTTGTTTTTCTCCACCGTGACGCAAGAGATGCTGCTCTGTGGATTTTTGCTCGTCTGAGAACAGGCCGTGATGAAGGGCAATATGAGCAGAGTCAAAAAAAATGCTGGGCGCAAACACATATTTACAATTGCCTTATCAAAGCCCCATATCTTAGCAATCAACTAGAATGATTGCAAATCTCATATGCGATCTTCCAATCATCAAAAGGAATGGAACGCCCCTGAATGGATTGAACCATCTCATGCCCTTTCCCCGCAATGAGAACGACATCCCCTTTCCTAGATAAAGCAATTCCCTTTGCAATGGCTCGATACCGATCCACTTCAATCCATGCCTTTTTCTTAGTCATGCCCTCCGCCACTTGCCTGCAAATCTCCGAAGGCTCTTCTTCACGAGGATTGTCGGACGTGACAATCACCTCATCAGAAAAACGCTCGACTACACTTCCCATTTCGGGTCGCTTACCTGTATCTCTATTCCCCCCACAGCCAAATATTGTAATGATGCGCCCCATTTTTAGAGCGTGTAAGCTAGAAAGAACTGCCTCAAGTGCCCGCGGGATATGGGCAAAATCGATAAACAGATAAATGCCTTTCCCATTCGGGACCGACTCAAGGCGCCCAGGAACACCCGAAAATGTGGTCATTTTCCTCTGCATCTGCTCAAAAGAAGCTCCCCTTTGATGGCAAGCTGCCAAAGCACCCAGTACATTAAGCACGTTAAAGGTGCCGATGAGTTTGGTTTCTATTTCAATATCTCGACCTTGAAAAGTCAAAGTAAAACGGGTACCCTCCAGAGAAAAACGGAGGTTGCGCGCGCAGTAATCGGCTTTCTTTGCAATGCCAAAGGTAAAAGCTTGTGCGCGACACCGTCCAAAAACGCGCTGAGAGGCTAGGTCATCCGCATTCAAAAGGGCAATTTTTCCCTCTTGATCGATTAAGTCAAACATCTTGGCCTTTGCAGCCAAATAGCATTCCATCGTGGCGTGGTAATCGAGGTGATCTCGAGAGAAGTTAGTGAAAATGCCTACATCAAAATCGAGTCCATGTACCCTGTTTTGGTCCAAAGCATGAGAGCTCACCTCCATCACAGCGTGCTTGATATTGCGACTGCGCATTTCACGGAGATATTTTTGATTAGTGACAATATCATTTGTCGTGAGATGAGAGAGGATCCGCTTCTGATCCATGCGAATTTCTACTGTCCCCATCAACCCGCAGGGTTCCAATACATGGGCGATTACATGGGCAGTCGTCGTTTTTCCTTTGCTACCGGTAATCCCCATGAGAAAGAGCTCTTCAGATGGAGATTGAAAAAACCGGCTCGCTATTTCTGGCTCAATTGAGGTAGGATTTGAATGAATGATTTGAATAGGACCTTCTAAAGCGGGATCATAACGATCTGTCAAAACCGCTACAGCCCCAGATGCGCCGGCATCCGAAGTCCATTCGGTTGCATCAAATGTCCCCCCTTTTTTTGCAATAAACAGATCACCGGGAGCCACCCTTTTTGAGTGAGCACTCAATCCCGTCACTTTGCGGTTTTTATCTCCATGAATTTCTACGTCTAGTCCTTCAAAGAGTAAATCAACGCGGATTCCATTTCTCATACAGTTCCTTTAATATTTTAACTTGCTCCATCCAATCTGCTTTTTTGGAATCGAACCTCGGATCTTCTTTTGGGTAACCATGAGGATCATCTGGTGGAATGGCTAGATACTCGAACGTACGGGACATAATCTTGCTAAACACAGGGCTGGCAGACTGCCCCCCGAAGTAGGTTCTCCCCACTCCGGGCAAATCTCGATACTCTGGTTCATCAATGGCAACATACAGTGCGAAGCGGGGGTAAGGCGTAGGGGCAAACCCAACGAAACTCGCATAATGATGGCGCCTGGAGTAGGCACCATCTACGATTTTTTCTGTTGTTCCCGTCTTCCCCGCTTCTGTATAACCGGGAATGTCAGCGCGCCACCCAGCTCCTCCAGGTTTGGTCACCGATTTTAATGCAAAGATCAATTCTCGGCTGATCTCTTCATCGAGCACACGTCGTTTTTTTTCTAGAGAAGGTGCATGCTGAAAGAGGACTTCCTGCTCTTTCATAATTTTTTTGATCAAGGTTAGTTTTACATCCCACCCTCCATTAGCAATGATGCAGTAAGCACGCACCATCTGCAGGCTCGTTGCAAGTAGATTATAACCAAAGGATAGGGAATAGGGAGTGGGGACCGACCAGGGCGGCCTGCCCGATCTGTACTTGCCGTCAACGCTGGGCAAAAATCCCACACTTTCTCCCGGCAATTCAATCCCGGTCTTTTTCCCAAATCCAAAGACATCTTGGAGCTGCTGACGGTACCACCGTTCTCCAAGAGTATTCACGATCCGTTCTGCAAGCTTGGCAGCGTAGATGTTTGAGGATTTTTGGATGGCCAAATACATGTTGAGAAAGCGGTGATATCCCACATCTTTGACCGGATCGGTCCTTCCTGGAAACATCCCATTTCGAACAGGAATCATCTCGGTTGGAGAAAACAAGGCCACGCGATTTCGCTTTTTCAATTCTTTATTGGCAAGTAAGGCCACAGCCATGGAAAGAGGCTTCATAGTAGACCCTGGTTCAAAACAATCGGTGGCACCACGTACTTTGGTCATTTCGATAAGGGCGGGATCATTGTAATAATCCCGGTAGCGCGCGGGTTCAAATTCGGGATATTGCGCAAGGGCGATGATCTCTCCACTGTTGGGGTCTACCATAATGGCCCAGCCGCTTCTTGCATTGACCCGTCTGACTCCTCGTGCGATCTCTTCTTCTACAATTGCCTGAATATAAGGTTCGATTGTGAGATAGACATCAGCTCCATCTTCGGGACGAGCAACCATTAAGTTACTTTCTAATGACTGATGAGGCGAACGCAGTTGCAACCGCTTTCCAGGTTTTCCCCGTAAATAGGGATCGAGCGTCATTTCCAATCCTCCCGTTGGCACACATTGCTGAGTACTGGGATCACGCTCATCGCGTACGGTATGTAAAACATGACCGAGTAATCCACCATAGGGATAAAAACGACGATAATCTTGAATAAAATACAGGGCATTGAGTGAGATTTTCTCTCGGTTAGAGTAAAGACGCCACCACGTTTCTATCTTGATTTTTTCCGCTTCAGTCAGCCACATCTTTAACTTGCGACTGTGTGAACGCTTGGATAGCTGCTTGGATGTGGCTGCTATTTCTTCTCTCGTCATCAAGAGCGCTTGACTTAAATATTTTATCATCTCATCTCGACCCGTTTCGGGAACAGAGAGCGGATCTGCATAAAGATGGTACCGCTTTACATCACATACGAGGACATGCTGGTGAGCAGGATGATCTCTTTTAAGGTCAGAGCTCGCAAAAAACCGGCCCCGCTTGAACGGTTCTGTGACTTTAAAGTGGTGTTGCTGCTTGGCCAGAGAAGACCATTTCTCCCCTTCAAAAATCTGCAGCTGGTAAAACCGGATAATAATGAAACAAAAGAGAAGGAACATTGAAAGGGACAATGCCACTAAACGGTGCACATCCTTAGAATCCATTATTCTTCCTCAACTTGGAGAACGCGGGAAGGGTGAAGTAAATGGCTAAATGGAGGCTGATAGAGTTTGATAATTAGAAGTTTGGGATTCTCAAGCTGTTCAATCTGCAATGCCAAGGCGGCATTTTCTTCCCGAAGCATCCGCACTTCTTCTGCAAGCTTGGGGATGTTAATCTGTAGCTTTGTGATCACATTTTGCTTGTCGATATAAGAGTAGAGAAGCAAAGCAAAGACAGAGATGCAAAAGAGAAAGCGAAAGAGTAGACGATGCCCCAATATTCCTCCCCCTTATCTTCCTTTTAAAGTTTCTCAGCAAAGCGAAGTTTGGCACTTCTAGAACGTGGATTTTCACGCCTTTCTTGGCGCGAAGGGGTCATAGGAGATTTTGTGACGAGCTTCAAAAGGGGCAACAAGGTCTGCTCTTTCAAACCGACGATTCTCTTCATCGGTCTCGAAGCCTCTCTGAAGATATTTTTCACAATCCGATCTTCCAGGCGATGGAATGACAAAGTACCGATCAACCCTCCCGATGCCAACATGTTGATTGCTTTGCCCACTCCCTCCCGAATTGCCTCTAACTCTTTGTTGACAAAGATGCGCAGTGCTTGAAATATGAGGGTTGCGGGATGCAACCTCTTTCTCGATCTTCGACACGTGGAAGCAATGATATCAGCAAGCTCTTTTGTCGTTTCAATCCCCTTTTTCAGGCGCGCCTCTACGATGGCACGCGCCGCTTTTCTCCAATTTTTTTCCTCTCCGTATTCACGGAAAATGTCCCCTAAATCTCTTTCGGAATAGGTGTTGACAACCTTCTTCGCGCAAATATCTTGACTCCTGTCCATTCTCATATCGAGAGGTCCTCCTTTCATAAAACTAAACCCTCTGCATCCATGATCTAACTGCATCGATGAAACCCCAAAATCAAAAAAAAACCGTCTACTTCCCGCACGCCTCGCTCCGCTAAGAGCGCGTCTAAGTAGCAAAAGTTTCCCTTAAACAGTACCACCTTAGCTCCCATTTTGCTCAAACACTTCTGAGCCAAAACGAGAGCCTCGTCATCCCGATCACATCCGTAATATCTCTCAATCTCAGGATGTTCGCTCAACAGTGCACTGGCAAACCCCCCTGCTCCCACAGTTCCGTCAAAAAAGGTGCGGATCTTTTTTTTTCGAAAACACGCCAAACTCTCCTGCAGCATTGCTGGAATGTGACTCATCTACCGCACCCCCCTTCCTCTACAAACGCCATCAAATGTTTTGATACTCCGCTTGCTGCTCAGGAGTTAAATCCACTCGATCCTCTTCCCCTTCATCTAAGATCAGAAAGGCCTCTTCCATCATTTTGGATAAACCCACGTCTTGTCCCTTTAGAAAACCTTCTAAGTCGAGCGAATATGTCTCTTTTGGCCAAATTTCAACTTTGTTCAGCACCCCCGCCACCACGATTTCCGACTTAATTTGTGCAGCTTTTTTGAGTACTGAAGGAATCACCACGCGACCAAGTTTATCACAACTAGAAGGATGCAAGGTGGAAAAAAAAAGAGTGAAAAATTTTCGATACCGCGCATCGTGTTGCCTTTTTTGAAATCGGCGCGCAATCCCATCGACATCGCTGCTTTTGTAAACCGTCAAACATCCGCCGAGACCTAGCCCGATTGTAAAGGTCAGTTCCCCATGTTCAACAAACCCATAACGCATCTGCTGGGGCAACACGAAGCGATTTTTTTCGTCGATCTTGGTCTCTGTCGCTCCTTTAAAAAAGAACATCGTTCAATCGTTGTTATTCACCAATTTTTCCACCCATTTCCACATCCTACCACTAGATCTGAAATTCAGCAATATTTTTGGTGATTTTTTATTTGAAACTTCCCCAACCTAAATCATATCTATGGAGAAAAAAAAAGTGGAAACAGGGGGAAATACCCACATGTGACCTCTCAAATACTAGCGAGAAATCGAGAAAACGATTATACAAGATCAGTAACTACCCTATGGAGAAAAGAACATGCCCGAGCCACGCACAATAGATAATTTAGGTGTCGAACCATCGATCCGTTGGGCCTCTGATCAAGAACTGCTGGATAAAACGATGATCCAAGAGGCGGGACAGATCTCCAAACAAACGGAAATCGATATTTATGCCCCCTTTTACAAAAGTGAATTTGATCTCATTTTTGAAACCAAACAGCGACATCAGCAATGGGCGATGTTTTCTCCACCCGTGGGGTATAACTCGCAAAAAAAGCGCCTCTTCACGCATCAAGCCATCCCCTCCCTCGGCACTGAGGAACTTCAACAAAAGCAGATGCAAACGATTAACGACTTTCTCAATAGAAGTGTGAGCAAACAAGAGCAAGAAGGGACGTCTCTCCCCGACCCCAAAGGATATGCTTGGGAAGGGAAACGGGAGAAAGAAGCAAGGCAAAATGAATCTAAAACTTTACTAGATCTCATGACCTACATTCACAGCTTAGACGCTCTGCTCAAGACGATCAACGGAAAGCGTAGTCAATACTCGAAGGGATGAAATGAGTCGAGTCAATTGGTTAGATTTACTGGGCTGGGGAACGAGTCAGCTGAAAGATCTCCGTTTTGCCGGTTACTCTTATGTGAAACAGGGTAAATACGCGGATGCTTTGAAATTTTTTGAAGCTCTCGTCATCCTCTCAAAGGAAAATCTCTACGATTTGCAAACACTAGGCGCTCTCTACCTAGAGGTGGGAAATCATCTATCCGCTTTGAATTATTTGGAAAGGGCGTTAAAAATAGAGAGTGCACATGAACCCACTCTTTTGAACCGAACTAAAGCTCTGTTTCTCCTTGGTTACAAAAAACAAGCTCTTGCGCAATCAGGCGAACTAGAGAGAAGCAGCGATGCGGCGGTCGCAAATCAGGCGCGCGCTTTAACACTGGCCTACTCGTGACGACATGCTCTATTAAAAAAGCATGCGGGCTTATGCCCGAGCACCAAAACGGACACCTCAAGCGAGAAACCACCACCCGATTTTCGCTCACATCAACTCGGTGTGACATTGCCAAAGGATCGTCCTCGGCGCGATTTGAACGCGCGACCTACTGCTTAGGAGGCAATCGCTCTATCCAGCTGAGCTACGAGGACGCAAAAGGGCCTATTCTAAGGGAGAAATCGGTATTATCTCAAGTCGTTTGGTAAAGTGATGGACGAAGCAGCAGATATCGGTTTGATTGGTCTTGCCGTGATGGGACAAAACCTCGCTCTGAATATGAGTGATCACGGGTACAGGGTTGCCGTCTATAACCGCACGATTTCCAAAATGGATGATTTTTTAAAAAGATGGGGTAAACAGCACCTTCTCATCGGGTGTCGGGATGTAAAAGCATTGGTAAAAGCGCTCAAAAGGCCCAGAAAAGTCATGTTGATGATCAAGGCGGGCAGAAGCGTCGACGTAGTCATTGATGAGCTAACACCTCTTCTCGAAAGGGGGGATATTGTCATAGATGGTGGCAATAGTCATTACCCCGATAGTGAGCGCCGCTACCATGCACTCGAAAAACAGGGCATTCTCTTTATGGGTATTGGCATCTCGGGAGGGGAGGAAGGAGCGCGTCATGGGCCATCGATTATGCCCGGGGGTCATAGGCAAGCGTGGCCGGAAATTAAACCCATGTTTCAGGCCATTGCCGCCCAATCTGAAGAAGGGGAGCCCTGTTGCCATTGGGTGGGAGAAGGAGGAGCTGGCCACTACGTCAAAATGGTGCACAATGGGATCGAATATGGGGATATGCAAATTATCTGTGAGGCTTACCAATTGCTCTTTGCCATGCTGGGGTTGCAAGCAGACGAGCTCAGTCGCATTTTTGCCGATTGGAATCGAGGAAAGCTCAATAGCTATCTCATTGAGATCACAAGTCAGATCTTCGCTTTTAAAACCCAAGAAGGTCATCCGCTTGTCGAAAAGATTCTCGATGTTGCGGGGCAAAAGGGAACGGGCAGGTGGACGGTGATGAGTGCTTTGGAGCTCGGTATGCCCGTGACATTAATTGGGGAGGCTGTTTTTGCCCGCTGCCTCTCTTCTTTAAAAGAGGAGAGAGTCGCTCTAAGCCATCACTTTAAGTCGCCACATCCCCATTTTAGTGGAAACAAAAAGCAAACGATCGAAGAGATTCGCCAGGCCCTTTATGCCTCAAAAATCATGAGTTACGTCCAGGGGTTCATGCTGATGCGAGCCGCGGCTGCTAAAATGGGTTGGAAGCTAAATTATGGATCAATCGCTTTGATGTGGAGAGGGGGATGCATCATCCGTAGCCGTTTTTTGGGCGAGATCAAACGGGCTTTCGAAAAAAACCCTGAGCTCGAGACCTTGATGCTGGATGATTTTTTTAAAAGGGAGATTCTCGAGGCTGAAAAGCCGTGGCGCCGCGTTGTCGGTTATGCAGCTGAGTTTGGCATTCCAACTCCCTGCTTAAGCACTTCCCTTGCTTTTTTTGACGGATACCGTTCGAGCCGCCTGCCCGCCAATCTAATGCAAGCCCAGAGAGACTTTTTCGGGGCACACACCTATGAACGGGTAGATAAACCCAGGAACGCCTTTTTTCACACCAATTGGACACAAGAGGGAGGAGATATTAGTTCAACCTCTTATAACGCCTAAATCACGGCTGAGTGAAACTTAGGCGTTCTCTTTAGTTGAGGATCTCATTATAGTTGAGCACAAATGCCGGTTTGAGAACCTCGATTTGTTTGAAGACATGGTTGAGATCATCATGGTGCTTCGAAACCTGGTATCTTTCCACGAGATCGGTGATCTCGGAGTAGATGTCGTGCATATTGTCCGCCATCTCTTTTTTAGATCCCGTCAGCGACATGTCGTCAATTTCTACTAACTCTCCTTTCATCTCGCGAAGCGTGGAGTTGAGCATCTCCATTGCCTTTGTGTGATCTTCCTCTTTTTCCCGCATGAGCTTTTCCTCTTTTCAAAGCGTCAAACCCATTTTAAAATCAAAAACCATTAGTTGGCTAGAGAGCTCCTCAGATTTTTCTAAAAACACCTCAGATTAAAAGTGTTAATCCTCGGCCTTGAGGATGGCCATAAAGGCGGATTGAGGGATCCTAACTTTCCCAATTTCTCGCATTTTTTTCTTCCCCTTTTTCTGCTTTTCCCACAGTTTGCGCTTGCGGGTAATGTCCCCCCCGTAACATTTAGCTGTCACGTGTTTAGAAAGGGCCGGAATGGTCTCTCTAGCAAGAATCTTACCCCCAATTGCTGCTTGAATGGGAATCTTAAATTGTTGGCGTGGAATGACTTCTTTTAACTTATCACAAATAGCTCTTCCCTTTGACTCCGCTCTCGTTTTACTTACTAAGCAAGAAAAAGCATCCACAATTTCATTGTTGACACGAATATCTAGCTTGACGATCTCACCGACCTCATGAGATAAAAATTCATAATCAAATGAGCCATAACCACGTGTAACCGATTTGAGCCTATCATTAAAGTCGGTCATGATCTCATTCATCGGGAAGCGCAAAGTCAGTAGCAAGGTATTTTTCCCCACAGCCTCAGTCTGATCGAGAATACCCCGCTTTTCCATACTCAATCCCATGATGGCTCCCAAATCTTTTCCCGGAGTCATCACATGAGCTTTGGCCCAAGGTTCTTTGACACATGTAATCATAGAGGGATCAGGAAAATGCGCTGGATTGTCAATCTGTTGCATCTCCCCACTCGTAAGGGTGACTTGATACACAACACTCGGAGCAGTTGCCATGATGTCGAGGTCAAATTCTCTTTGCAACCGCTCGAAGGTGATTTCTAGGTGCAAAAGACCTAAAAATCCACACCGAAAACCCGAGCCAAGCGCTAGACTACTCTCTTGTTCGACATAGAGAGCGGAATCATTGAGTTGAAGTTTGACAAGAGCGTCTTTAACACTTGTAAAATCCGAAGAATCAATGGGATAAATTCCAGCATATACAACTGGTCTGATCACCTTAAAACCAGGCAGGGGAATGGTGACTCCTCCTCGGAAGTTTGTAATCGTATCTCCGATTTTCACATCGGAGGTGGTTTTGATATTCCCCACTAAATAACCAACTTCACCTGGGCGCAAAACATCTACGGGCTTTGCACGAGGAGAAAAGATTCCCACTTCAAGTACTTCGAAATGTTTTTGGGTCGCCATAAAGAGGAGCAGGCTTTTTTTGCGTACCTCTCCACTCATCAGACGCACGTAGACCATCACGCCTCGGTAAGGGTCATAGTGGGAGTCAAAAATAAGAGCCTTAAGCGCGCTATTTTCTCCTACCTCAGGAGGGGGAATTTCAGCTAAGATCCTCTCTAAAATTGCGGCAACTCCCTCGCCCGTTTTAGCCGAGCATAAAATCACCCGATGCGCCTCGATGCCAATGATTCCTTCTATTTGCTCTTTGGCCACATCGATCTCTGCTGCTGGCAAATCAATTTTATTCAGGATAGGTAAAATCTCGAGATCTCTTTCAAAAGCCAGGTGCACGTTGGCGAGGCTCTGTGCTTGCACGCCTTGAGTTGCATCGATGACGAGGAGGGCTCCTTCACAAGCTGCGAGAGATCGGGAAACCTCGTAGGAAAAGTCAACGTGACCAGGAGTATCGATAAAGTTCATTTGATAAACATGAGAATCTTTAGATCGATAATACATGGTTACGGGATGTGCTTTGATAGTAATGCCCCGTTCTCTTTCGAGCTCCATGTCATCGAGAAGTTGTTCTTGCATATCTCGTTGAGCAACAGTTTCGGTGATTTCGAGTAATCGATCGGAAAGGGTGGACTTGCCATGATCAATATGAGCAATGATTGAAAAATTACGTATAAATTTAGGATCATATTTGAACGTCATACAGGGGAATCTAACCACTTTAACAATAAAAAGGAAGTGCGAGTGCAAGAGGGGTTGGAGATGGGAAGCCTTCCCCCTTTGAGCACAGAGTGTGCTTGCCGTGTCATTTTTCTAAATGACCCCTTCTTAGACTTGACTAAAAAGGGGCACGCGCTTGCCGGCATATCATCGAGAAAGTGTCTTAAGTTTTAGATGGAATTTGACCCGCCGTGGCATCGGCTTTAGCAGTCGGCCCATCGGTGGGAATCTCTCTTCCTTCTTCTCCTCTAGTCTGTGTGCGCTGAAGAAATTGTTTGCTTAGCGATTTTGTCGTGATGACCCAGGCGAGAATAATAAAGAGTAAAATTCCACACGCATAAGGGGTAATTGCCGCAATCGACCCAAAAGCTAAAATGAGTCCTTGTTGCATAAGAGCGCCGCCCGATTTACCCAAACGAGCACCCACGACATCTACGGCTGCTTTTCCCTTAACTTTTTGCTCTTGATCGAGCGGGATATAGGTCATCTCTTTAGTTGGATCAAAAAATGCATATTTCGCAGATTTACTGGCAATGTTTTGGGCAGCGCCCAAAACGACGGCAAAGAGAAGCGTAGAGGTTCCAAAAAGAGCAGTCACCGCGGAGAGCTCGTTTTTAAAGATCACAAATGAAAAAAAGCTGACACCAGTAGTTAAAACGACAAAGGGAGTAATCAGTGCTGCCCGTTTCCATCCCAGGCGGCGGATCAAATTGCTACCGAAAAATATAATTACGATCGTGACGAGGCCTGTGATTTGTGAAAAACGCCCCATGAAGCTATTGTAAGCGTTGGGGTCAGGGTAATAAGATTTCAGTTGGCCTTTCCAAGTTACTTCAATCAAATTGATTGCAATGCCATATGAGAGAACTAAAATAGCAATACAACCGAGATACTTAGAACGTACCAAATAGAGAAAACTCTCTTTGATAGAAAGCTTGGGTTTCGCTTTTTTTTGTTTTGCTTGCTCTTCTTGGTTGTAAAAGCGGGGGTCTACCAAAACATAGTGGTTAATCCACCAATAGATAGCGAGAATGAGCAAAGTAGATACACACACCGCCCCCATGAGATAGTTCAAAGAGACTTGCCAGGGATCTTTTCCAGCAGGTAGAGTATCGCGCACACTTGAAAACCAACGGACGCTCCATCCAGCGATCAAAAGTGAGACATTTGCAAACAGGGTGAAGATAGAATAAAAACGCTTTGACTCCGATACTTTGGTGATGTCGTTGGCGAATCCCCAAAAGAGAAGGGATAGGGCCACACTCCCCCATAGCTCGGACATCACATAGAAAAGGGAATAGGTCCAATTACGGACAACGGCAATCAATCCCTTTGCACCCACAGGTAAAATAGACTGCAAGTAATCGCAAAACGCGTTTGGATGTAGAGAGTGACGTGCTGGGTAAATAACAGTGGCAAACAGGGCAAAAAAGAGAAAGAAGGGAAAGACGACAGAATAGAACAGTCCGGGCTTGCTCAATTTATTGCTCAATTTTGCATAGATCAACATAAAGATCACCGCAGAGGGGAGCACTCCCCAAAATTTCAAAAACGGGATTACTTCTGCCCCACCACCCGGAGCAGTGACGACGAGGGTATCTTTTGTATCTCGCAAAACTGTGTAATTAAACAAAATGAAAAAAAAGAGCAGAACCATTGGGACGAGCTTTTTGAGCTCATAGCCATGAACAGGCCATAAAATGGATCGCACCCTACCAAACGATTGATCTGACTGTGCCATATCCGCATTCCTACTTAGTTAAAATTTTCCTGAACTTTCCCATTCAAACGAGGAAAGAACATCTGAGCAAAGGCCCCTTGTGCTGGGAACGTTCGCTCGATTAAAGGTGCAATGCACCCCTTTTTGCACCCCCTCATATAAACACCCTTGAGCGCGGACACCTATGCTCAACGAGATAGGTGATACACACCATCTTTCGCCCATAACTCAGTGTGCCAGCTATCACCCCCACTTCAGTACGCGCATTCTATCCGGCAAATACTCCCGCTTCTTTTCGTCCTTTTTTTCGAATTTCCACACATGAAAGAGGAGTTTCCCTTATCCTCCTACTAGTGGAGCAAGTAGGGGGACCCATGCACCGGTTGAGCTAAATTCTCGCTCGAGCTCATGTTCCTTTCGACATCGATTCAACCCCCGCTGCCACCATCGCTTGCTGAACATTGACCGACTCGACATATGCATTCCACAGTTCATGGTCAACGACTTGATGGCGGATCGAGTGGATTAACTCTCTCTTGCACTGCGCAAGCGACTTCTTTGGACTGAGAATAGAAATCATCTCCTTATCTCCAGAGAGACGAGCCATGTTGAGAAGCCTCTCTAACTGAAGTTTGGTAAAGTTCAGCTGATCCCTTTTTTTGCGAGCGCCGCGCGTCAAGCGGGGCTTGGGTGGCACGACAAGGGGGCGATCAGAATCAATGATAAATCTTTCGATCAATGAGCCGAGCTCCTCCGGACTCTTGTACTTCATCTTACGCAGAGTAAAATGGTGCATATAACCGCCAGTTGCAACCGGTATGTACTTGCAAAGATCATTCTCCTTTTCGCCTCTGACTTTTTTAATCGCCCTAGCAATCACGCTTTCGAGCTCCTCGAGTTTTCTGGGGTTGGTTTTGGTATCTTCCATGAACATAATGATTCCTTTGGTCTTAATTCTAGACAGTAACCTTATATAAAGTCGTCTCTTTTTTCTAAAAAGAACGCTTTGAGGTCGCACAAGAGTTGATTCAAAAATAGTGTCAATCAACAAATCGAGTTAAAAAGACACATTTTGTGTTGAATGCACTTAAGCGGGCAGTAGGGATGCGCGCGTTCAAAAATGGAGTCTCAGGCACACCACTCAAATTTTCCCCAGATCTCAAACCGTACTTCTTTCTTCCTCGGAAAATCCTCCTTTAGTCTTCTTCAAAGAATTTCTATACTACTTGATCTTTATTTGCAACTATTATTTTGTTGAATTTTTCCGAAGTAATTCAATGAAACACCTCACATATCCCAACGTAAATTCAAAAATCACCCTCCTTATTGTGCAACAAGCGAAAAATGGACCCAGATCTTCATTGAATCCGGAAAAACAACGGCAAAAGCAATTAAACTGCAAAAAAGGGAGCAGCTCTGATTTTGATCGAAGATCAATATGGGATCGTTCTGCACACTAGTTACATCCGGTTCATTTTACCTATTAGGTTTTAATAGAGGTTAATATGAAATAGGTGTTTTGTGCAAGTGATTAATTTATTCCGTCATTTATATAAAGTATGTAATTTTTATATGATTTAATCAGACTTTAAATCATTTAATTAATTTAAAATGACTGTGTTGAAAAGGGTTCAGAAGAAAAAAGAGCTTCCAAAAATTCCTTAAAAAGAAGAAGCTCTTTGTACGAACGTGGGAACACCTTTTACTAAGGTCTTTGCTGCCCCAGTGTTAGCATCGGCTTATTTGGGATGTAACGCGCTTATCCACACGGTAGAAAGGCTCGCGAACATATCCTTAGGAGTTTTGAAGTGAAAAGCTTGAATCACTTTTTTCGATAGATCTAAAATCCCTTGCCACTCGGGAAGAGCAAGGCATTCTTCTGTCGTTCTTTCCAAAGAACATTCGAGCTCTTCTGAATAAAAATGAGTATGATGTTTCCTAAACATTGCTAATCTACCATAGAGTTCTATTAATAATAGAAATTTTTTCTCTATAATGAAAAAGTCTTGATATAGCGCTAGGATGTATTGGCAATTAAAAAATTGGTTGATTGCAAAATCGAAACGACTACGCTCACGCCCTTGATTGCCCAATCACATCCGCCTTTGATATTCTCTGTCAGACAGGCAGGAAATCGTTTCAAGTAAAGCTATTTAACATGTGTTGCTTACTTTTATCACTGAGCATGATTAATGCGGTTCTAAAAATGAGTGTGCAGAAGCGCGCACCGATCTAGCAGCATAGGTTTCGTGTGGCAAGCCCCTTTCCCGTGCTAGAGATGAGCAAACAGTGCAAATTGTATGAAACCAACAAGAGAAGTTAAGTAATTTCATGAATTGTAATCCGAGGTTTTATAATCAAAAGCTCGAAGGATTTCTTGGGATAAATCTATTATTGCTTGCCACTCAGGCAGCGCGATCAGCTGCTCCGTCTCTTCTGGTAAACAGTCTACCCGGTAAAACTCGTCAAAAAGTCTTAGTCTACCGTAGAGCTGCATGAATAGTTGCAACTGCTCTTCTGTTCAGTAAGTCATCGATGGAGTTGTGATTGCTGATTTGATTAAAACTCTCGTGTGCAAAAAGGGGAAGGAGGCCTCTTCCGGTTTCTTGCATCGAGAGTCCCTCTCCGGAAACTGGCGTTTCGAAAAAGTGTTCTTGGGCAAGGGTGTCTTTAAACGCGGATATTTCTCCTTGGATCGCCGATGTGAAACGACGGCGACGGCGCCGATGATGATCGCTTTTTTGTGTTTCTTGGAAAACTTTTTGGTCTTCTTCCACGCTTTTTTGATGCATCCACATTGGACGATGTTGCATTTTGAGTAACCGTTGATGACGGCGGGAATGATTCTGCATTCTTGGGTGTGTTCTAGGTAATAGGCGAGCTGAAATGCGCTGTCTTCTCCATACATGAGATCATAAGCGTCTGCTTCGAGCTCTGCCTCTTCTTCGGTCTCGTGTGGAAGTATCCCTTCTTTTGCGAGA
>Ga0126343_10000027_pt1 | contig 42544 bp, 63 predicted proteins | sample Cyp2metagenome_FD_92531 | JGI IMG/M metagenome (GOLD analysis project Ga0126343, IMG submission 92531) | Coral microbial communities from Lord Howe Island, Old Settlement Bay, Australia - Cyphastrea 2 metagenome | ecosystem: Host-associated > Invertebrates > Cnidaria > Coral ...
CAAAAAACGGGATTGATCGCCGTAGATCAAGGCACCGGTGGTCACCATCTCGGTGTACAGCAGAGCGTGTCGGGATAAAACGCGGTGAAAGTAGCGACAATGTCGGTCAGTCCAGTCCATCATAGGTGCTACAGAGAACTTTCTTTCTATCTTTTCCATTGTAATATCAATAACTTATAGCCTGTTTCGGCTTATACTTCCTAAAAAATGACCTACCGATAACCCCCCAGTAAAATAAAGGCTTTCCTTATTGCCTACTGTGACAATTGTGACAATACTGTGTACACAAACTGTGACAAGTAAAAAGGCGACAGTCAGCAATGGCAACTATCAGGAAACGACTCGGTAAGAAGGGCGTTAGCTATCAGGTCATTATACGTCGGAAAGGACAAGAGCTAACTAAGACATTCACGAAAAAAGCACAGGCCGAAATATGGGCCAGACAAACAGAGGCCGACATAGACCGCGGCGAGGTTCGCGATTCGTCATCAATCAAGGACGAAACCGTGGCCTCCTGTATTGATCGTTACATAGAAGAAATTCACCCGGTAAAGCCTATAGGCCGCTCCAAAATGGCGGTACTGGAGAGAATCAAGCGAAGCCCTCTGGCTAACAAATCCATTGCCACCCTGAAGCAAGAGGACATTATCGAACACTGCATGCTGAGAAAGCACCAGGACGGCGCGGAACCCGCGACAATATCCCAAGATGTTCATTATTTACGGGGCATCATAAAAACCGCTCGGGGCGTCTGGGGCTACCCTCTAAAGTCGAACCCCGTCGAGGATGCCGGGGAAATGCTCAAGTCGTTAAAACTGATCGGCAAGTCGAAGCAACGGGACCGACGGCCAACAAAAGAGGAAATAGTAACCCTGCACGATCAGATCGGGGCTAATAAACGAATGCAAATACCCATGAACGACTTGATCGACTTTGCTATCGCGTCCGCTTTCCGCCTGGGGGAAATCTGCCGGATAACCTGGGCGGATCTCAACCCGGAAGCCTCGACGGTTATTATTAGAGACCGTAAGGACCCAAACCAGAAAATTGGCAACGATCAACGGGTGCCACTTTCGGACGAGGCTTTAGAGATTATTTCGAGGCAACCAATGGAGGATCCTCGAATATTTCCCCACGACGCCAGAAGCGTGTCCGCCAACTTTACCAGGCAATGCAAAAAAGCGGGGATCATTGACTTACACTTTCACGACTTACGCCACGAAGGAACAAGCCGCCTTTTTGAACAGGGGTTAGATATTCCCCGCGTCGCGATGATTACAGGCCATAAGGATTGGTCAATGTTGCGCCGCTATACCCAGTTAAAGCCCGAGGAAGTTTTTAGAAAATAGCCCTTTCCTTTTTCGTAAGTTTTGCTTACTATCCACTTAAACCTACCGTAAGCAACAAGGCGGAACTAATGAAGGGGTTAAAACTACTTAATACCGCGCAAGTGTGCGAATTACTGGGCAAAGCTCCACAGACTCTCCAGAACTGGAGAAGCATCGGAACCGGTCCGAAGTTCATCAAAGTTGGGCGGGATGTTCGTTACAGAGAGGCGGACATTATCGAATGGTTAGAAAGTAATGTTTATACAGAGACCGGTTTAAGGTCTGCATAAAACAAAACCCCACACGAGCGGCAACTCGGCGGGGTTCAGTCTGGGGGTAAGGCGGCAACCTTCCCACCAGTAGCTAAACAGAAACGAGGTTAACGTAATGTCAGCGAATCAATTATCGCTTGTTCAGGGCTTGGTAATCAACCGCGAAAACGCAATTAAACACGCGGATCTGATCCGGTTGTATGCCAACACCCAATGCTCCCCCGGTGTTCGCTCTGGTCTCCTTAAGCTGGTCGGGGAGTCCATGGCATGAACGACACGAAAGGCCTCGAATTCGAATTAATCGTCGAATGCAATCGCCCCAAGAGAAACGAGCCATATATCGCTTGGTTAAAATCGGTTATCGCTTTGGCTGTCCACGCAAACCAGAGACTCAAGGAATTAGAAGCATGATTACCGTTAACAGCTATTTTTGCGGCGCGGGGCTTATGGATATCGGGCTTATGAATGCAGGCGTTGAAATTCGTCAGGCTTTCGAATTGGATAAAGACGCCTGCAAAACTTACCGCGCCAACTTGGGAGACCATGTAACCCACTGCGACATAACCGAGCAATTAGTTTTAGAGCAGGATAGCTGCGACGGGATGATCTTTACTTATCCTTGCACCAAGTATTCGACAATCGCCGATATTCACCAGACGCGAACCGGAGACGAGCTATTCCTCCACGCGTTGCGCCATCTGGCTATCGCACGCCCTGAATTCTACGTGGTGGAAAACGTTCCAGGTATGCGCGCCTTTCCTATTGTCATGGAGGCTATGACAAAACTCCCCGACTATTATGTTCAGGTGTTTTGCCCGGTTCAGTCTGAGCAGTGGTTACCACAACGGCGAAACCGGTTAATCATTGTCGGAACCCGTCGCCATTTCAGCATTAGGCATCCAGAGAATACGCGCCCGGTTAAGCTGTCCAACATTGTCGAGGCTGATCCACAGGTAACACTGCCGAAAGCTATTAAGGCCAGAATGGCGGGAGAATACAGAGACCTACCGATCATTTCCGATCCTGCAAACGATGATATCGCACCGACTTGTGTCGCCCATTACGCGAAAGACAAAAGTACCAGGCTCATAAAAGACGAGCGTTTCCCCCTGGGAGTTCGTCCCTATTCAGTCAGGGAATACGCGCGGCTTCAGGGTGTACCGGATTCGTTTACTTTCCCGGTATCTGATACGGCGGCATATAGACAAATCGGGAACGGCGTATCGGTTCCCGTTGGTGAGTGGGTCGGGCGTGAAATGTCCCGGTATATGAAAAAAGGGAAAGCAGCTTAACGAGGCTCTGCAAATGGCAAAAATGAAAGTACAGCTCTCTATCGGCTATGTCGGTTCCAGTAAAAAAGACGTGATAGAGGTAGATGACAAGGAATTAGCAAAATGCAAAACAGAAGAAGAAAAGGAGGATTTATTGGCGGAATACTGGCAAGAATGGGCAAATAATTATATTGAAGCCAGTTATGAATTAGTCGAATAATTCCCATTGCTTAACAAAAGCCCCGCGGTTTATGATCTCGGGGTTTTCTTATATTTGGGGGGTTTATGTTTCGTATTATTTCACTTGCACTACTGGTTATCAGCTCGTCAGCCTTTGCCTCTGATACTGATTTTGCAGATAAAGTTCTTATTGCTTCAGTTATCGCTGAAGAGCTGAACGAATCAACTCCAGTCAGGATAGATACAGTAACAGTGTTAGAGGAAATAACCGCTGATAAGTGGGGGGACATTGTTTATAAATATTCAGTTAGCGTGAGCCCAGATAAAAGGGTAGCCACAACCGCTGCACTAGGGAGAATGCAGAGTTCTATCAAGATGGGGGTATGTTCAGAACCAGAAGCGAGGGGAATTATTGATTCTGGGATGGCTGTTAAATTTCGCTATTATGCTGAAACAGGCGAATATATGAGAATGATTGCCACGAGAGCTTCTGACTGCATTAGACTAGGCGTCTAACCATTACGCCCGATCCGTCGGACTCTGTCTTATTATTCTATTTCGCCAGCCTTCACTCGCTCAATTAATGCCGCGAGGCCGTCGCACTGAATACGGAAAATAGCGCCGGTTAACTTGTACCCTCGATCCGCCTTATATTTAACGATCGCGACTTCAGTTAGCCAGGCTGTACCGTTCAGCAGGTCGAGAGCAAATTCCAGCGTTGCCACCGACTTTTCAATATCTGCAAACTCTTCTTTAATGACAGACCGAATCAACAAAGAAACATGCAGAAATAACGCCTCTATGGTGTCCGCTACCGATGCAGCCGCGCCCGCCCGTTTAATGGCATCGCTCGCCAGATCGGAAAAGGCCACCATTCGCCGTTGATAGGTTTCCAGGTACTCTATTGGCTCCTCGTCAGTTTCCGTTATTCGATAGACCATGTGACCTCTATTATTCTGTTAAAGTTTGACATGGCGGCTCGCGCCGCTAATAATGCCCTCGCTTCGCCTGAACCCTGCTCATTACCGGAAAGTGGCGAGGGCATTTCCTCGAGTTCAGGACGCGGCTTGCTATGCCGGGTGTCCTATCTCATAAAATATTTTCGGGAAAAGGATAGGGGTCTGCACTTTGGACTAATGAGCGCCCGGCACCTTAACTTGTATTCATGTTGTTACCTCCCTTAAGTCTGGAACCAGTTCGACCGCGGTAGTATAGCCGCGCTTGCTAATGGTGTGGGTTGCGCTCTCAACAATCCACTTACCAGCGACGCCAGAACGAAAACCCTCCATTACTACCGGCGTTTCGGCTATCAGATCCGGTCGCCCTGGGAGATCAATCTTCAAGGTTCTTTCAGTCCTCGACAGTCGCGCCAGTTTGCCGACCGCAGCCTTGGTTGCCTGTTCTTCATCGGGGAACGCCGTTTTTATACGGTAGGCGGGTTTTCCCCGCCCTGCCTGCACCTCTACAAGATTCCCGCCCGCAACATCTGTGTAACAGGCTACAACGGACTGATAAACCGCCCGATCGGGAAGTGTAGTCGACCACGAGGTTAGATCAGGTTTGAATAAGGTGATCGTCGGTAATTGCTGCCCTGAGACGGTTTTACCCTGGGCGCGTTCCAGAAATAACAGACGGTTCCCCACTGGCTTACAAACGGCGTCGTATTGTTCCGCCAGTCGTACCAGTAGATTTAAATCGCTCTCGTTGAGCTGGTCGATATGCGTCAGGGTTTCCGCAGTGAACCGCTCGGATACTCTCGGCTCCATGTTGTGCTCTGCGGCGATAGCCTGAACCAGTCCGGCGAGGGTTATATTATGCCAGGAACGGGAGCGGGGTTCCTTCAGGTTGCCCCGAAGGTCAGCAGCGCGGCCAGTAAAGCGGAGAGTATCGGGTGGGCCTGATACCTCGACTTCGTCCACCGTGTAGTCGCCGAACTCGCGCAAGCCGCCAGAGTAACCGAGGGAGACTTTCAGCAGTGCGCCGTGTTCCGGTAACGTTACTCGGTTATCAGTATCGTCTATGGTGATCGTAACGGCGTCTGATTCGCTGCCCGCTTGATCCTGAAGCGTTAAAGCAATTAATCGAGGGGATAGGGTCGAGGTTATGTCCTCGCCCTCTACAGTGACTTTAAAGGCGGGAATCATTCGCTAGTTCCAGAGTTTGACGGTTTGCTGTTCAGGGGGAGAGAGGTCTGGGAGCTCGATAACGAGCCCCGCGGGTAGTTTGGCGGGATAATCAGACAACCTCAGAGAACGGTTAGCCTCGAGGATATCGAGGGCGGCTGAACTCCGCCCGTATTGCCTGAAGGCGATTTTTTCGAGAACGTCGCCTTCTCGGGTTTGATACTTTGTCATGTAAAGACATCCAGAACCATTTCGGGGAGTGCGCCGACCTTGTCGTAAATCTTGCGGTTGAGTTCCGCGTCTGGGGTCAGGCCGTAATAAACCAGGGTAAGAGTGAACTCTACCTTACGGGGTGCGCCGTTGGCCGCGTATAAGCTACCCTCTTTTGATACAGACAAGATTGACCAGCAGCCAAGAACCTCCCCCGTACCAGCCACCAGTGGCAATGGGTAACCCACACGACCAAGGGCCGCTATCATATCCACCGTTCTTTCCGAGCCATAACGACCAGGGAGAACCGTCCCCGTAATGGTTAGGTTCTGCTCTCCGGGTCCGGTGTATTGTGGTTGCGGGTTATTTCCGGTGATTTCCTGAATTGGCCAGCTAAACTCCCATTGCCGGGAGATTGCATCAAAGGCCGTCCCGTCAGTGCTAAACATAACGGGTCCGAGCATTAACAGTACATTCATATTTAAAACTCGTCGATCATTGATCCGCGCGCCTTGATACCTGCCTGCCGTTGTTGTTGATTAATTACCTCGTTAACTTTCCCTTCAACAACTCGAGCAAGTTTCTTTTCATTCATACCCTGAGCATTGTTAACAGTTAAATTAACAACAGCAGAAGGAGCCGCGCTGTTAACGTTGCCAGCCTGGGCCGTGTTTACGGTCTTTTGTGCAGCCTGGGCGCGGTTTAACGTCTCCCTCGCGTTATAGGCGCGATAACTGTAGGGATCGCGTGTGTAAGGGTTTCCGGTCGGCTCGCGTGCGTTGTATGGCATCGCCTTTGGCTTGCCGTCGTCCTCGTCATCATCGCCGAGAATCCAGCCAGCCACCTTGGAGAGTGCAGCGACAATCTTCCCGATAATCTGAGCGGCTTTCGCCAGGTTAGCGGGGAGTTCTCGGAAAAAGTCGCCCGTACTGCGAATAAACCCGACAATCTGTTCCCGGTTCTCCCGAAAGAAGTTAACGAGATCCGTCGCCCATTCGTTAATGACTGGGGATAACTCACTGCCGACAATACCGGCGATTTCCTGCAATGCAGAACCGCCCGCGGTTTTCAGGTTGTTAAGTGCGGTGTTGAACTGCGCCGCCCCTGCCCTACCTTCACCAGTAACCACGATCAGCTCTTTTTGTTTAGCGATCAGGTTATCAATGGAATCACCACGCCGGACAAGGTCTCCGATAATCTTGTTCGCCTCGCCGCCCATCAAGATATCAGCCGCCGCCGCTGCCTGAGTGGCGTCACCCATCTTTTGAGCCGCGCGGGCGATTTCAAGGAACTGTTTTTCAGGATCCAGCGTTGCTAAATAGTCATACTCTAACCCGAGGATCTGGAGGGCTTCAGTAACGGCGGTCAGTTCCTCAATACCGGCGCTCTCGCCCATCTTGTTATTCAGTTCCTCGAATAAGTCGACAACGTTCTCCGCCTCAAAACCGAGTCCCTTAACCACGCCGCCGAGGGCTTGCATCGTTTTAGGATCAACCCCAACGGCGCGCGCTTGCCGGTCATTTACGGCGGTTTGCTCGTTCGCCATGGTGATTGCGGCCAACCCTGCGCCAACTACGCCACCAGTAACGAGGCCACCGATAGCGGAGGCTTTACCGAGCCCGCCTTTTAAAGCACTCCCCATCTTCCCGAGCTTCTCGCGTCGCTTCAGGATCTTGTTATAACGGGTGCTTTCTTTGCTGAGTCGCTTCTGCTCTCGGGTGATATCACCGAGGGCCAGCCCGTAATCCTTCGCCTGTTTTTCAGCAGACGTTAAACGCGCCTGAGTACGTTTAATCCGGTCGGCAAACTTGCCCGCGTCGTCGCCTGCCTCGGCTTGTTCCCGTTTGAGCCGCTCGAGCTCTTTCCGGTACTTCTCGACGTTGTTTGCGGAGCGTAGTTTCTTGTTTGTCTCGGCGAAACTTTTCCCGAGTTTCTTCGATGACTTGGTGGCGTCTTTAAACGCCTTCCCCATGGAGTTATGAACGAACGCCCCGAGGGAGACATTTAGCGCTAAATTGTTCGGCATGGTATCCCCGATTTATTGCAGGCATCGAGCCACATAAACAGGTCGTCGAGCTCGAGGCGCTCGAGGTCGGAGAGGGTCCAGCCGATGCGGTTAGCCAGTAGCACAACCGCCTGCCGGACAAGTTCAGGCTTTACGAAAAAAAACTGGTGAGCTTCTTCTGCAGCTTTGCGTAATCGGAAACGTCGAGTTTTTCCAGTTCCTCGGGCGCGCACTGGCAAAGATCAGCCAGCAGCTTTAGTTCCTTCTCGGCGTCGCTGCCTTTTGCCTTGTCCATTCGCATCATATCGGCGACGGTGGGACGGCGCATTTCAAGCTCGCGAGCTTCGAGGCCGTTGGTTTCGATCGGGTATTGCAGGGCGATAATTTCGGTATTCATGAGTTGTAAACTTTTAGTTGACTACTGGGAGGGGTTGAACCTGTAAGCAATCTTTACAGGTTCGTTTATCAGGATCAGAAACCGAGCGCGTTCCGAATATCGGCCAGCTGATCTTCACCGCCGATAATGCGCTTCATGTTGGGGCCGTCGATCTCCACCACGACTTCGCCGTTAATCTCTTCCTGATAGAAGGAAGCCGCGACAGTGATGTTTAACGGAACCATTTCGCCCGGTGTCCAGGTGTCGCGCTCGATGCTGGTGATTCGCCCGCGCATGGTGATTTTGATCGCTGTCACCTTACCGTCGTCCGACTGAGCAGCTCCACGGAAAACAAAGGCGACGGGGTCACCCTTCTTCCAGCCGAACAGCTTCAGGATTTCCGGATCGTAGGACCCCAGAACGAAAGAAGGCTCGAGCGCCTCCATTCCCATATCCACCTTCTCGGGGAGATCCCGCCCCCCTGGGCGGTAATCTTCCGTTAGAATGGTGAGCGCCGGAGGTGTCAGGCTGGAAACCTTCCCCGCGTAGTTCCGGCCATCAACGAACAGGTTCAGGTTTTTAAGAATGTTCTCGGCCATTACACAACCTCAGAGAAATAATCGTTAACCAGGTGAGAACGGAAGGTGATCCGCTCCGCTGGGGTTGGTGGGGTGAATTCCACGTCAAAATAAACGCGCCCTGCTTCGAGCTGGTCGGGGGTGTTAAGCTCCGGATCTGCCCAACACTTACCACCGAGCAACGCGCCCTGCTGAACAAGTGAGCGGATGTAGTTATTCACCGACTCGACCACGTCCTCGATGTACGTTTTGGTAATGTTCCGGTCGATTGCCCAGAAGTGGCCACGCTGAATTGATTCGTTGATCAGGTCAGCCGTTCGCACGACAGAGAGAAACGCCCACTTAGGATCGGCTGAACAGGTGCGGTTACCCCAGAGGCGAAAACCGTCCTGCTGAATGATGGTGGCCACGTCGGAAGCGTTCAGCAGGTTTGCCCGGCAATTCGGGTCACCAAGGGCGAAATCAATCGGGCGAGCAGTGCCGACAATGCCGCCGATGGTGTTGTTTGATGGTGACCACCAGAACCCGCGCTCGTTGTCGGTTTTCGCGATACGTCCAGCGACGCGGGGCGAGTTTGGCCGAACGACTTCTGCGCTGGTCGTGGTGTCCCAAACACGCACCCAAGGGTCGCAAATATAGAACCGCTTGGAGCCGAAATTATCCCGATAGGCAATCGCTGCGGCGTCGGTGGTGTTCGGTCCATCAACCAAAAAGCAGGCTTTCAGGCGGTCAGTAATGCCCTCCATTTCGGCGGCTACCGCCTGGGTTGCCGAGTAACCGGGAACGATAAGAATCTTCGGCGTTTGTCCGGTTACAGACTGGGCATTCAGAAGCGCATGGACGCCCGTATAAGCGCCGTTTGCATCAACCCCGCCGATGATATTGGACGTTGTCGCGGCTTCGTCTGCGCCTTCCTCAACGCGCACAACGACCACTACCGCGCCGGTCTGGTCAAAGATGCCGTCAATAGCATCGGGGAGAGTTCCGGACGTTCCCAGCCCTGCCGCCTCAGTGCGGGAGCCAGCAATCAGAACCGGTGTGTTGACTGGAAATTTAACCGCGTCCGCATCGGGAGCCGTACCGACTACCCCGATAACAGAACTTGAAACGGTTTGAATAGTGCGGGGGCCAGTATCAATCTGGAGCACCTCGACGCCGTGTAAGAAGCTGGTCATTCGCTTTCCTATGGTCTTAAAACGAAAAAACCCGACGCGGGGTCGGGTAATGTTTGGGGGTTAAAGCTGGAAGGGTTTATTTAGGGTACTGAGCCTTTACTGCATCACGACGGGCTACACCATGATCGGGGGTATCAAACACATCATGGAACTGATGATCGGTTTCACCATAAGCGGCCAATCGAAGCAGCTCATACTCTCTGAGTTTTACTGCCTCGACGGTTTCAGACAGTGGCCGTTCTGGCATTGCTGGCAGAGGCAAAGGTTCAGGGGTTATGCCCTGATCATCCGGCACAAGGGCAGCGTTATAAGCCTCAATATTGAGGCATTGCTGTTGCCACTCCTTGTAGTTCAGCTCAAACCAGTCCCACTGGATGCCAAGCAGATACAACTCAATAAAGCGATTAACCACAGCATCATTACGCCCCTGGTGGTGATTAATGCATTGCTCAACATCAGGCCAGCTCTTTGCCTCTGGCCGTGCTAACTCTACTTCATTGCCTTCTTCGTCGGTGGTGAAGAACATGCTCAGGTCTGGATTCATAGTTGCTCACCACTGAATTGGTAGGGAAGTTCAACACGCTTGGTTCCGACAATAACGGATTCGCCGTTCAAATCGGTTTCAGTTGTTTGGTTGTTATGGGCCTTCAATAAACCGTCATCACCCAAGGCGTTATCTTTAACCCGTACTTCCTTGTAACAGGCATTCATAAACAGCCGTGAGGCTTCCACTGACAAATAACCCAATGCTTTGAATCCGGGCATAGCCTTGGCAATTTCCAGCGGTGCATGGCTGGATTGCAATAGCTTCCTTGACTCATCAATGGTGGTTTTGGTCAGTGGGTAATGGAAATGAAAACCGGCTCCATATCCTGTTGCTGTTGGTATTTTATTAATCAGATTGCTGCAAAGAACAGGCCCTGACTGACTTGCCGCATAATTACTGGCGTAACCATCGGTCATGCTGATCAGTGTTGAGCGTGGTGACAGTTCGAACGGGTTACAGGATGTTTTATAAAAAATAATCAAGCATTGGTCAGCATCCAAACCTTGACTCTGTTCGTAGCTGATTGAATTAGTTGAACTCTCAGCTCTGGATTTATAGGTACTGGTTTTATCAGTCCAAGACAGACCTTTATCTCTGGTTTCGAGTACCTGATAACAGTTCAGACGTTTTCTGGATAGCTTAAAATTTTTCGCAGTACCATCTGGTATCAGACTCTCGCCTTCTTCACCTACAGCCAGCCAATTACCCGGTATACCATTCGTTTTCCACTCTTCCGGCCATGCTTCCTGTGCGCCGATGATGTCTACCATCAGGAATTGGGGGCGGGCTGAATTGGAAGGACTAAAATAAAAATAATCTGCTTTTACGGTAGAGCCCCATGAAGAAGTCATACCAGTAGTATCAAAGCTTTCTGAACTGGGGAGCAACTCTAAAAAGTAATGACTGTTGCTGAATAGCTGAGATGTAATCTGCATCCCAGCCCATTTATTTGTAGTCGGATTTTTTACGATGATAATGTCATCTGGATTATAAAGAGGATTAGATAGCTGAACATGCAACATAATAAACTTGTTGTTTGATTGGCTATGCACAATCGGGTCTTGTGATACGAAAACAGCTACTTTAGTTCCCTCAGCACCACTAAACGTCTCCCCCGCCACTGCCCGATTAAAGCTATCAAACAACAATGCCTGACGGTCTACTACGTTCTTGGCTGAGTAATAGAGAGGGGTGAAGTCGTCGGCGTAGATGGCATCGTATAACTTGTGGTCATGCTGCCTTCCTTGCGTCCAGTGCTCACCAGCAATATTCCCGTCACGTCCATTCGTCATGGCTGTTTCCAATGACGTAATCATTCCCTGAGCTTCTGGCGAGTACCAATATCTAGCCCATGGTTGAGTGGCTAACTTAATTGCTCCGGCACCTTCCGGATTAAACACCGGATGATAAGCCCCCTGATTCCTGCGCGCTACACGCCCCAACAGCAGAGCATAGCTATCCCCTGTCTTATATAAACCTGTCTGGATTTTTGAATAACCATGTTCTGTAGCTATTTTGTCGCGGTCATAACCGGTTGTGGTTCGGTGTGGTGTGATACTGCGGTAAGTGGTGATGGTGCCGTTCCAGTCCAAAAAGATGTCGTCAAAAGCTATGGCTCTGGCGGCGGTGGATTCGGCTTCTGGGAGAACGATAATAGTATTGGTGTTATCAATTCTGACAAATCGCCCCGCTATATTAGCAGTGATAACTCTATTATTAACCCCTGTTTTAAACCGGTTAGACCAAGAGGAGTTGTACTGACCAAATTCAAACAAATCATCCTTATCTATCGTCCCAATCACCCCGGAATACGGATACATAGCCGCCAGCAACGGCGTCCAGCCAATATCCAGATGACCTTTTGAATCCGCTACGGGGTACGCGCCCGGTGTTGGCGTGGTGGTGCCTTCGTCGTTGTGAACAATCGCGGTCGCGTCTTCCTTCGCCCGAACCGCTTCACTCTTTGCCGCCTGCGCGGCATTGCTGGCATCAATCGCTTTACTCGTTTGATCCAGAATAACGGTGGCGTCTTCTGCAGCCTCGGTTGCAGATTTCAACGCGGCGGCTTCTGATTGCTCGGTTTTTGATTGTGCAGCCTCCGCGGCTTGTTGTGCGGTTTCGGCTTTACCCTGAGCGGCTTCTGCGGCTTGTTGTGCTACCTCTGCTTTACCCTGGGCAAACACCGCCGCCCCTTGCGCGGTTTCTGCTTCACCTTGCGCCAGCTCTGCGGCTTGTTGCGCGGTTTCCGCTTTGCCCTGGGCGGCTTCAGCCTTAACTCTTGCCTCGTCCGCTAACTGGCTGGATTGCGCGGAACCGCTCGCGCTTTGTTGGGCGGCCTCTTGGGATTCTGCCGCCGCCTGTTCACTGGCTGCGGCGTTCGCTGCGCTTTTTTCAGCACGATCAAGGAATGGATCGCTCGGTAAACGGGGCGAGCGTAAGAGAATGGTTTTCATTGAAAATGAGTCCTAACAGGGCGTGTCGGTAATATCAGGTAATAGCTTTACAGTGCCGTACATCAGGGTTTGAACGTTGCCGTCTTTGCAGATTTGCAAATCGTAAACCCCGACAGAGGGAGACAGGTTGCGGGTTTCTTCCGCGCTGACTGCAAACCAGAAAAAACGACCGAGTTCGGAATACTGCAAATAATCCGACAGGGTGAACCATGGCTTACCATCGCTGATCACCTGCGCCTTGATTTCAAATTGTCGCCAGTCCAGCAAGTCGCAGGATAAGTTGCCGACCCCTTCCTCGATCTGCCAGAGCTGCCAGTCGGGGCCGACGTCTTCCGGAAACCAGAACTGTTCTGATACAAAGGTATCGCCCCGCAACAGGGTTAAGTCGTATCGGGGCAAGTCGCGCCGGTTCATTGTTCCCCCTTCAGCACAGCAGGAACAGCAGGCCATACCCACGAATCAGAATCGGGGTATTGCTGCGGTAGCTGCCTGAGAGCCTGCCGCCATTGCTGGATCTCTTTGTATTCCTGATTGGTCAACGTGGACTCTATACCGAGGTCGATCTCGTCGGCGTGGCGCTTAACAAACCAGTCAGAACCGGTTAGCCAGTCGTTACGCTGCGCCAGTAACGCGGCGTATTTCTCCGACTCGCTCGGGGGCGGTGGTTGGTTGAGTGCCTCTTTCGGCAATGCCTCGCCGATGTTCTCGACCTTGTGGAATGTGCCGTCCGGTAGCCAGTACTCGCGCCCCCGATAATCATCGGCCAATACCCAACGGTTCAGGCTGGTATCGAATACCGCCGCCTGATTCTCGCCCGCGTTGGGCGGTTTAGTCGGTGTGGTGTTGGCCGGTGGTATCAGGTATTCGCCCGGTTGTTTCGGGTTTTTCTGGAGCTCAACAGGGCTTAAATACTCGCCCGTTTCGGTATCGTATTTATAAACCTGCATTACAGCTCTCCGTGATAGATACAGATCAGGGCGGTTAGGGATTTAACGCGGTTTTCGTCGGCGGTGGGGACTACGCGAGAGGCATCAAACGCGACTTTAGAGCCTCCGCTGTCTTCGCCATGGGCGCCATAAGTCCCACCAATCCAACCAGCGTTATAAAAGGCTCCGCCATTGTTGTAGCCGTCTCTATCATCCAGAACCATATAACCGCTTATGTTGCGAATAGCATCACCCTGAAACTCACCAACAGCCCGACCGCTCGAACCCTTACCCCGAATTACGTCTGCAGCATCTTTTAAAATGATGTTATTCCCGCTGATCGTAATAAACCGGCTACCCGAAGCCGCTAATTCAGGATAATCATTAACCCCGTTTGGAATAGTGGATCCATCCAGAACAAAGAAGCCCGGTTCTGGAGTGCTGCCAGAAAAGAAATACAGTTCCCGCCCGACGATCCGATGGTTATGTTCCGCCGGTGGGTAGCTGGAAGGCTTACCCGTCACCTCGGAAAACGTCGGCCAGCGTTTCGCATAAGCCGGAATGTTTTTAATGTTCTCCCAGAGTCGGACCTTATCCCACCAGGCTTTCAGTTGTGCCGGTACAATCGCCCGCTCTTTATCGGTTCCGCCGTCGGTCTCGGCCTGCGTGGCTATTTCAATCAAGCCCTTAACGGTTTCTGTCGCCGGTGGGAGTGAGATCCCGTCGCCGTTAATGGTGACGTTTTGCGCGTCGGGGCTGGTCAGAACAATGTCCGACGCTAACAGCAGAATCCCGCCCGCGTCTTTTTCTAGAATTGGGGATAACTGGGAGTAAATGGCAAACAGTACACCGGTATCGGTATAAAGGCCGAACTCGCCGAGGGTGTATTCGTCGGTGGTGTAATCCTGAATGGAAACGTGGATGGTATCCGGCGCGACAGCTTCACCACCGAACGAGGTTACCCGTTTGATTTCATTTTTTAGCCCGCCAGTGGTCGCCGTTGGACTCCATAAACCGGAACCCAGAGCAATCTCCGAGATAATTACGCCACTGGAGCCCGTATTGCGGGCATTCACCAGCGCCGCCCGCCCCGCGTCGGTAATGACGAGAGGGAGAATAACGTCGTTACTCATTGCGTCGCGTTTACCTTGATTCGTTTATAAAGATAGGGACGGGCGAACCCGTAAACCCCTAAAGCCTGAGCGGCGTTAATGCCGAGGGTGACCTGATAGTGAGAGCGAACCGGCTTGTTTTGCTCAATCGCCTTTATCACCGCCTCTTGCAATGAGCCGGTGATATTGCTGTCCCCCGGATAGGACAGGGTCATAATTACCCGGAAGGTATGCGCCGGTTGTGGCGGGTTTTCTTCCCACCACTCCCGCAGAATCAGTTGGGAGCCGAGCGCCTTTACTGCATCCTCGACGCTCTTACGAGTTCCTTTTATGGAGTGGGTATGGATCGCGGTACGAACCACGGACCGCTTGACCTCTAACGGCCAGTTCGGGTTCCAGTCATCCACCGATAGCCCCCACGCCAGCCAGGGGAGCAGGCTCTCGGGGCATGTGTCCGGGTTCCATAACTCCCTGAGCGGCGTCTTTACCTCCCGGTTAATGGAAGCCTCGACCGCTCGCTCCTGGGCGTTTGCGTTTGGGGGTAGTAGCGAACTCAAAACGCCGTCCCCCCGTCGATGATTTCGATTGAACGACAGTAACCCGCCTGCGTGGCAGTAATCGCCAGATCAGCCGCGGGGCTTGCCAGTTCTACCCGTTGAACGCCTTCGACGTGTAACGCGGCGGTTATGCCGGTTCGCGGGATTGCTTTGTGCAAACGGCGCATTTCATCAACGTATAAATCCAGCTCTTTTCGGGCTTCTGCCAGCACCACCGCCCGATCGGGTCCGGGGTAGGTGTAGATCGTCGCCCGAATGTCATAGCCGACAATCTCCGCCCCCTGAACCGTTACCGAGTCCGTTAGCGGTCTGAGGTCGTCTTGCTGCAGATGGTTATCCACTGCCTCGACCAAGTCAGCAGGGGCGCTGCCGTCGCCTTCGCGGGAGAGGATGGTTACCAGTACTTCACCAGGCGCGGGACTGGTCGCCGTGGCATCCTGTACCCGAGGGTCAGCCGAAAGGGAGTGGAAAATATAAGCCCCTTCAGGACCAGCCACCGAAAGCCCCTCAAGTGAGAGCTGGATACGGCGGCGGAATTCTTCGTCGCTCTCCCAGACTGCCTCAATCGGTGGGTTAGCCGCTGGGTCTGCCGGTGTCAGCAGCTTACGCCCAACATTGAACAGCGCGCCGAGTTGATCCAGATCGGGGCCAGTAGCGTAGGCCAGCATCACGGCGCGGGCTGCATCGTTTACCCGTTGCCGGATGATGGTCTCGCGGTAGGCGGCTACCTCAAGGATTTTATAAACCGGATCGGATTCCACCAGGGCATTAAATACCGGGTCGCGTTGTTGCAGATCCTCGAGCATCGCCGCGAGGATGTTTTCATAGTCCAGCGTTTCGACAACATCCGGTGCCGGTAACTGGCTAAGGTCAATCGCGGTATAACTCATTCGACGACGATTCCTTCAAGTTTGATTGTTTGGCCGTCGGGGAGGTAAAGCGCCTCGAGTTTTATCTCGATCGCGCCGGACTTGAGCCGGTCGGCTCCGACTTTCTGAACCAGTATTCTCGGTTCCCATTTAGCGAGCGCCTCCGCCGTGGCCGCGTACAGTTGCACGAGCGTTGCCGTATTGAGGGGCGCGTCTATGAGGTTGAACAGGTTCGAACCGTAGTCAGGACGGAAAACCCGAGAGCCGAGGGGCGTGGTTAAAATGTCGGTGATTGATTGCCGAACGTGGTCGAGCCCGGCGAGGTGTTTCCCCGTTGCCGAGTCGGTTCCGATCATGGGTTTGTGTCTGGTTCTGGGTTACTGGATAGGCCAGCTACCGGAGGATGATCCGGACGTTACGCTGGCTTTTGCGTTGGCCTGTATTTCATCAACGATCGCGGCGGCGATTGCTTCGGCGAACTCATCGAACCATGAGTGGTTGTTGCCAGCGTCCGCCCCTTTCTTTTGAAACTCCGAAATGATTCGGCCTTTCAATGACTCTTTACTGAGTGCCATTATTTACCCGCCGTAACCGTTGATGACACATCGCCGTGGGGCTTGCCGGTAAAGTGACAGATACATTCACCAGTGACCACGCCAGCGCCGCCATTAAGGGCGATATGCTTCGCGTTTACCTTTGCTGTACCCGTCACATTAACCACCACGTTAGCGCCCACGATAAGCTCCGTATCGGTGGTTACGTTCACCGTTGCCGAGCCTGCCAGGTGCGCCGAGAGCTCTTTTTTATCCCGGTCATAAGTAACCCACGTCCCATCGGCGTAAATGGTGGTTGACTGGGTGCGGGTGTTGCCTGGGGGTGGGTAGTCGTTGCGATAAAGTGCAGGAAGCACCACCGCCTGCGCGAGCTCTCCAGAAGGGGCAAGTATAAGAACCTGTTCCCCCGGTTCGGGAGCCCACCACGTTCGATCGGCTCCGGCGCGGGTAGTTAACCAGGGTAACCAGTCGGTCAGGATCTCCCCGAACTCCACACGAACCCGCGCGGCTTGTTCGTCCAGATCCGCAACCCTGCCGACATTGATTAGCCCGGCTACCCGCCGTTCAAGGTCAGATAGTCGAAAGCTCATACAGGGCGGTTATCCTCTACCAGTGTTTCATAATTGCCGGGTTGCTCGTCGTTATAACCGGCCAGAACCGTATCGGGCGGTAAGTAGCAAGGCGGCTCCGGCTCGCTGATATCGACGTGGACCGTTTGAGACCACGATACAGCCCACACAAGCAGCCCCGAACCCGTCGGGGTATAGACGACAGGGTCGGCGCTGATATCGTCCGGAATGGATACGCTCGCGCCCTGATTCCACTTGTTGAAGTAAACCAGCGCGCTAAGTTCTGCGGCCAGATCCCGCGCGGAGATATCGCCCACTGAACGGGGGACCGCTGCGAGTAGCTGGAAGTTACAGCGAACAGGGACAGTCTCGTCCCCTTTCGCTGTTCCAAGGCTCATGTTCGAGAGTTCAAGGAATACGGCGGGGGTCGCGTACTGGAGCCTGAACGGCGTATACCACTCCACAAGGTTCAAGCGCGCCCCAAAATGGTTTTTAACCGTGTCGAGGATGCCAGTAACAACCGGCGCGATTATTGGCGGCGATACAGCAGCCCCGACGCGCTCGGGGTTCAGGTCGCCGAAGTAGTTGTATTCCTGAATAACCGTGTATAACTCGGCCTTATCGTCGTACCCGTCGGCGGCGTTATCCAGAAACAGGCCTAATCCCTCGAGGGCGTCTTTTGCCTGCCGGAATACCTGTATTCCCTCAAGGTAGGATTTAGCCCAGACCACTATCTGAAAGGTGGACATCATCCCCTGAGCGGGTCGCGCGCGGATCTCATCGACTCCGGCGTCCTCGGTGCGGTGCTCCGATTTCAACCGGTGGAAGGTGATCGCGGGATATTCGACGTTCTGGGGCATCACCACAGGGAACGCGCGGTCAGCAACCAACGGCGCGAGGGCTGCGGCTATTTCTGCTTCGATCAGTTTCGGGGTGTTCATTGTTTCTGTTTCAGCAGGTTAGCCAGACGCCGGTCGGCATAGTCCAGCAGTTCGTCCAGTGCAGGCCGCGCGGTTCGTCCAACGGCGGGTGCCAGATAGGGTTGAGCGTCTACGCGCTGGTTGCCGTATTCCATGGCAAGCCCCCGGATCTTTAACCATGTTGGGGTGTTGCGCTGGTTAAGGCCCACATAAACCACCGCGTACCCGTCTTTAAATTCCGTCTTTCTGCGTATGGAGCCCTCAAGGGCTCCGGAGTCCTCCGGAACCAGCTCCTTAACCTTTTGTTCTATCGGTTTGGCGGCTTTATTGAGGGTTGAGCGAATCGCCTTATTCACCAGACGCGGCTCAATGTATTTGAGCGTTTCCGCTACGTGGTTATTCAGGTCTAATTCGATATCGAGCATTATTCCGGCGTTTCTCTTGCCATTATTTCAAGTTCCCGGTTCCGTTCGTCCGGGTTCTTTGGTGGATCAAGTTCAAAGATCCGTCCGTTAAAGACAATTCTCGATTTATGGGAAACCCCCGACAGATACCGGAGTTTTATCCGGTGGGTGATCTCCGGTAGAAACTGTTTAGCGGCGAATTGTTCTTTCGAGGAGACAGGCTCCACCGCGGCGGGAACCGTGGCGAGGTCTGTCCAGATTGTTACCGGTTCCCCGACTTGGTTTCGCGTCTTTTCGGGGTTCTGGATGGTTACCCAGTGTCGAAGGCGTCCGGCTCTCATCGCGTCGCGCCTCCGAGGTTATAAAACCGGTACGGTCCCCAGCAGGCCGCAACCCCTAACGGGATTTCAGCCAGGGTTAACGAGGTGGACGCCTCGCGGTTTTCGTACCAGTGTCCAACAGTTAAGAGCAGCCCCTGTTTAATCAGGTCGTCAAGCTCGACCGCTTTCGGTTCGTCTTTGGGTAACTCCTGCGGCCTTACCAGAATGCGCCCTGTGTTCGCCTCGAACAGCTTGCAGGCGGCAAGGGTTAGCGCCGTTAGATAGTTATCCTCATGCTCTCCGACGATTCGAAGGTGCTCTTTAACGTCCTGTAGCTCAATCACAGCCAGCTCCGAAAGGATGCCCGGCGAACCGGGCAAAGGTCAGGTTAAGCTGATTTCAGGGTCAGCACCTTAATCGCGTTGGAGTCGGTCAACATACCGCCCACGCGCTTTGTGGTGTAGAAGGAAACGAACGGCTTGTTGGTGTACGGATCGCGGAGAATGCGAGTGCCGATACGGTCAACGATGGTGTAACCGCGGCGGAAGTCACCGAAGGCGATAGCGTTCTGGCTTGCCGCTACGTCTGGCATTTCCTCATTTTCGGCGATGGTATAGCCGAGCACGTTGGAAGGTTGGCCAGACTGCAAGCCAGGCGCCCACAGGTAATTACCCTCGGAGTCCTTCAGCTTACGGATAGCCGCGATAGTGTTACCGTTCATCATCCAGCGAGCGCCGCGACGGTACTTCTTGCGGAGACCGTAAACCATGGTGATCAGCTCGTCACCAGTGATCGCGTTAGCGGCTGCGGCGGTGAACTTTTGCAGGGTTCCGAATGCGCGGGCGTCGTCCTTCTTGGTGTCCATGGTGTAAGCCAGGTAACCTTTCGGCTTATTGACGCCGTCACCGTGAGTGAACGCGGCTTCTTCCTGTTCTGCGAACTCGTCGCGGATCTCGGAGAGCAACCAGCTTTCAATGTTGAAGAATGAATCATCCAGCAATTTCTGGGTAACTTCAGGGTTCGCGTAAATCTCGCCCATAAATGGGGAAATCTGCGTCAGCTTGGGACCGTTGGTGTTTGGTCGTGCGTCGGTCTCGCCCACCCAGCCAGAGTTCGCGCCGTGCAGGTTGAACAGCTTCTTGTATTCGCCGGTTGACAAGGTAATGACGTTGGAGACAGAGCGCATTACTACGTCGTCTTTCAGTGTGGCTGAAATGTTGCGGTCGAGCTGTTCCGGTACGGAGTAACCGCCGTCTTCCGGTGTACCGGTATTCAGGGAAGTATGCCCGGCGTTTTTCGTCTGGAGTTCTTCCAGCGCGGACTCATCCCCCTTACGCATGAACAGTTCGAACGCGCCTTTGTATTCTTCCGCGTGATCTTCGCCGTTAGCGAATTTACCAGGACGACCGGCTTTCTTTTCCAGAGCTTCGAGCTTTTCTTTCAGAGCTTCCTGCTCGGTGATTTTGTCGTTGATCTGGGCCAGCTTGGCTTCCAGATCGGCGACGCCTTCGCCCTTTTCCAGCTTTTGCAGGCGCTCATCGTTGGACTTTTTGAACTCGTTAAAAGCCGTGCCGATTTCGTTAATGGCGTTTTTAATTTCCAGATCCATTACAGGTTCCTAAAAGTCAGAAACAAAAAAACCGGCGCTAGGCCGGTAAAATTTGCTGTTTTGTTGATTACGAGGTGAAGATTGAAGCGAGGCTCTTTAATGCCTCGACCGCCTCCGCCCCGTCATCGCGCTCGGGTTCGGATAGTGCGGAAAAGCCGCCCGACATCAGTCGTTTAGCCTGCATACGAGAGAGCCCGGCGTCGCGCAGGAATCGCTCGAATTCTTTGGGGTTGCCGATTGCGCTTTTTACGCTCTCGACTTCCGCCGATTCATTAGCGGGAAACGTCACGAGGGAGACCTCGTAAAGTTTGAGTTTTTCCAGTCGGTAAACTCCGGCTTTCTCGTCCCAGTGACCGCCCCCACTGGGGATGGTGTAACCGATAGAGAGCCCCGAAATAGTCCCGGCTTTCAGGTGTGCATAAGCCCGCTTGGCCAGTGGGTCATCGTCGATAAGTAACTTACCCTCGACATAAAGCCCCTTGTCGTCCTCGACCATCATCGTATAGGGGCCGATCGGCTGATCGGGGTCATGCTGCCAGAGAATCGGCGGGAGCTTGCCCTTACTGGACCATTCGCCGAGGGACTCGAGGAACGCGCCTTTTTTGACCACGTCGCCGTAGCTATCGACCACATCAAAAACAGAGGCGTAACCCGAAAACGTCCCGTCGTCGCCGAGGCTTTTAACCTCAAACGGTTTCCGTAGTTTCTTGATCTTCATTCGGTTGGGGTTCCGGTGTGGGTTCTTCGTCCGGTGTTTTTCCGTTAACCGCCATATTGAGCGGGGTTAGGTAGATATCGCCGCCCGTTCTGGGGTTCATGCCTTCACGAACGCGGATCTCGTTCGGGCTCATGGCTCCGAGGTTGCTCATTGACTGGTAATAAGCCGAGCGCCCCGCCATATCGCCCCGAAGCAGCTCGGTTACATCGAACCGGGCAAAAACCCGCCCCTTGTTCCTGGGGAGAACCAGATCGGAATGAATACGGGCTTCGATCGCCGACAGGTAAGGCCCGAGGGTATGGGTTACAAACTGGAGCGACTGGTGCTCGATGTTGGAGAACGTCGCCTTTTCAAGATCGCCGATCATGTGAGGCGGAACCCTGAAAAAGCCGCAAATCTCCGAGCGTTGATACTTTCGGGTTTCGAGGAATTGGCTATCCTCGTTGGTCATCCCGATCGGCTGATACTTCAGGCCAGCTTCGAGAATGGCGGTTTTGTGCGCGTTGTCCGCTCCACCGTAGGAGGCGTTCCAGCTTTCCGAAACCCGGCTAAAGCTGTCATCCTTCAAAACCTGTTCAGTAGAGAGAACGCCACCAGGGCGCGCGCCATTCTTAAACAGTCTCGCGCCGTGTTTCTGGGTAGCGATACCTAAGCCGAGCGACTCCCGCGCGTAGCTGATCGGGTTAAGGCCGGTGATACCGTCCAGACTCAACCGCTTAACGTGGAAAATTTCCCCGTCTTGGTAGGTGTCGCTCTTGCCGTTGTGGAATGTCACGGTATAGCGGAGGCGGTAATCGCTGAGTTGTTCTACTGAGACAGAGTCCGGATTGATCGGAATCAGTTCCAGCAATTTACCGTCAACCCCGAGCACCTTATAAGCGAAGAAGTTCCCCCGCCATGCAAGGTGAGAAACGGCCATTTCCCAGAACTCGGTCGCCGTCTGGTAATCGTTAGGCTGTACACAGAGAACCCAGTAAAGCGGGTTATTTGTCGCGAGCTCTCTCGCCTCTCCTTTGCGCTGGTAAATGTTCAGGGGGAGCATTCCCACCGATTCGGCGATAACCCGAATACAGGAGAGAACGGTTAGATATCTGAGCGCCGATTTATTGGAGACATAAACCCCCGAATCGGCGGCGGTGTCCACTCCGGCGAGTACGTCGGCAAGATCGGCGGACGTGAGCTCTTTAGACTCCGGCGCGCTTTTCTTGAAAAGGTTTAGTAGTCCCATTAGAGCGTTCTAATACCTCGCGTCGCATAAACTCGCGCCGCGCTTGGTTCTGGTTCGTGAAGTAGAGCGCGGAACAGGGCAAGAATAATGGCCACAATGCCGTCTATCTTGTTGTCTGCCGTCTCTTTCCTCGGAAATATGTTGTCGTTGGCGTCCACCTTCGCGACAACGTTTGAAGCGTTCCAATCAAGAACGGGGTTTCTCGGGTGGTGGAAACGTCCCTGAATGATCAGGCTCTCGAGTTCCTTCATGGGTTCCGAGAGGTTTTTAACCGTCATCTGGACATGAATAACCGGCGCGCCGTCTTTCATCAGGTTCTGGCAAATCTGAATCGCGCCCCATGGATCGAAACAAACCTCCTGAATGTCGTACCGCTCCAGATCGGCTCGTATATCGTCCTCGATAACGTCGTAATCTATGGAATCGCCTTCTGTCAGGGTCAGGTATCCAGCGTCCGCCCAAGTTCGGTACAGGTTGCCCAAGCTGCCCTGCTTCCTGCCGATTGCGTTTTCTGGCAAATAGAAACGGGGCTTTACATAGACCTTGTCATCATCAAGAAACACCTTAATGGAGGCGGCGAGGTCGAGTTTCTGAGCAAGGTCCACGCCTGCCCAACAGGGGAGCGTGGCCAGATAATCATCGTCGGGGATATCCGGGCATTTGTGCCAGTCGTCCATGTTTAACCAGGCGGTCGCGGCGTTGCACCAGATGTTGAGGCGCTTGGTTAAGAAGTTGTTAAGGGCGGTCGGTGTCGCCTCGGCTTTTTTGGCTAGTCGGGCGATATCGTCCGGCTTTACCGATACGCCGAGGTTCGGGTTTGCCTTGATCCAGACGTCAGGGTCGCGCCAGTCGTCGCCCTCGTCCAGCGTGTAGATTATTCCGAAGGTCGTATCGTCCTCGATACTGCCTTCCAGAATCTTAACTACATACCCGCGGATCTCGTAACAGATGCCCTCGCGGTTAAAACCTGCCGTAGTGATTGCCCATAGTAAGGGCTGAGTCCGCGCACCCACGGCGGTTTCGAGTACGTCCCAGACTTCCCGCGTTTTGTGCGCGTGGAGCTCGTCCACAATCGCGCAGTGAGGGTTCAAGCCGTCCAGGTTGTCAGCATCAGAGGCCAGCGCGCGGAACCTGCCGCCGACGTGCTCGTCCTCGATATCATGTTTCAGAATCTCAAGCCGCTTTTTCAGGGCTGGAGAACCTAGAGCCATTCGACGCGCGTCGCCGAATACAATTTTCGCCTGATCTTTTGACGTGGCCGCCGAATAAACCTCGGGACCGCCCTCCCCATCGAACCCGGTCATAAACAGACCGATACCAGAGGACAGGGTCGACTTGGCATTTTTCCGCGCCACTTCGTTGTAAGCAGTACGGAACCGGCGCAGCCCTGTTTCTTTCCACTTCCAGCCAAAAATATTGGCAATGATAAAACCCTGCCAGGGCTCGAGCTCGATCGGTTGCCCGGCAAGCTCGCCTTTTACGTGGCGGGTTAAATCGTAGAAGTCCAGAGCATACTGGGCGGCGCGTTCATCAAACCACAGGCCGCGCTTGTGGCCGTTTTCGAGGTCATCCTTAAAGCGTTTACAGGCCAGAATAACATAGCGACAGGCGACAATTTCCCCGGAGAGCACGTCGTCGGCGTATTGGTGAACGGCGGCGACGGATAAGGACATGGTCGTTTACTTCAGTTCTGGGAGGTCGTCCCGTTTCAGGGTTTGAATAACGTCCTCGACCAGCTTGTCGTCGAGTTCGTTGGTGGTCATCTTTGCCAGTTTGCGGAGTGCATAGGCGACAACCTGGGAAAGAAACCGTTCGCCCACAATGGCAAAGGCCAGTTTTCCGATAATTGCCTTCAGGCTGTTCAGCAACAGGGCTGTAATTATTCCGGCCATTCTCCCGTCCTCATCATTTCCGCCAGTCGTAAAGCTCGCCGCCCAACATCATTGGCCCACTTGCTATCGAGCATTTCCAGCGCGGCGTCGTTGTATTGCCCCGACTTGATATAAGCGAGGGTCTTTTTAAATCCGGAGAGGCGGGGCCAGCCGAGGTTAAAGCACATATCCACCAGTACCGCCCACCGAACCTCGTCAAGTCCCGTCGCCCATGGCAATCGGTCTATCAGTTCGCGGCGGACGTTTTGAATGTCGGTATTCAGCAGGAATTCAGCCTCGGCCTCGGTGATTCCGTTGTCCTCGATGTTCCGCCCGTAACCAATAGTTAGCTTTCCTGCGGTGCATCGGTAAGGCTCCAGTTTCAGACCTTCGTGGAGCTTGATCAGGTCAATAGTGTTATTCATGGAAACCTTCAATAGAAAAAACTCCCCAGCCAGTCGAAACCAGAGGGGAGCCGTGTTTTAGTCGTGTGTTAGAGGCTTGCTGATTGCGTTAACGGGTCGCCACTCCCGACCTGATGCTGCCGCTTTGGGCTAGTTGCGCTTGCGTCGCTGTCACAACCCCAGCAGTGAGTTAGAAAGCCGCTGGGTACACTTCCGTTTTATTGAAAAGCCTGCGCTAATCGCTCGCGGGCTACTTCGTGGTAATGGTCGGTATACTCGATACCGTGGAACTTTCGCCCGAGTTCACCACAGGCAACGCCGGTAGATCCTGAACCCATAAACGGGTCGAGCACTGTCCCGCCTTCCGGGCATACCTGAACGATTGCTTTCATTAGCTCGACAGGTTTCCCCGTCTGGTGAAAGCGTCCGCCCTTGTTTACCGAGCAAGTCGTTAGGCCTGGGAGCGCGGGTAATTCCGGTTTTGCCGGTAATGGTCCCTTGGAACCCCAGACCACGAACTCGGCCTGCTGCCTGAAATATCCCTTTCGCGGTCGGGCCGCCAAGGTTTTGTCCCAGACATACACGCCGCGCCAGACAAAACCTGCAGCCTGTAATGCATCCGAGACCGTCGGCAATTGTCGCCAGTCAGTAAACAGGGCAATCGTTCCGCCGTTCTTCGTTACTCTGTACGTTTCAGACAGAACTAACGTCATCCAGTACAGGAAGGAACGACCGTCGCGGTTATCCCCTGGGAAATCAGAAAACGGGTTTTTCTTTTCGCCCGTCTGCGTGTACTTCTGTCCGGTTGCCTGTTGTCGGTCCGATCGGAAGGTGCCGCCGCTCGAGTATGGCGGGTCAGTGATTACCGCGTCGTAATGCTCGCTCGGGAGTTCAGCCAGGCGAGCGAGCGCGTCGCCTTGGTAGGTTACAAATTCAGTCATCAATAATTCCAAGGCGGACGAGGTTTTCTTTCAAACGTTCCCGCGAGTTGTCGGGGAGCCTGCCGAACCCGTCGAGGTCAAACTCTCCAGCCTCGACACGTCGAATAATTTCCCGCCCGTATTGTTTCCAGGCGCGCCGCGCCCGTTTAATACTTTCCGGTTTGAGTAGTCGAGGATCATCGGGGGAGAAAACGAAACCGAAGTCCGAGCCAGTGACAAGTGCATAAATTAGCGCCGGATTTATTGCGGTTTTATTTCGTTTTCTCCCCATTCTTTGGCGAACAGGCATAGTTAAAAACCATCGTCCTCGACTTCTTCAGGTAGGCCGAGCGCGTTAATCAGTCGCGCGAATTGTGTCCGCGCATTGTGCTCGATCATCACTGCGGGGTGGGGCTTTTTTTGCTCGAATCGGTCTACCTGAATCATGCCCTCTTTTTTGAGCAAACGCCGCGCCTCGTCTGCCCTCGTTAGGGCATGGCAAGCCTCGACAAGTACCTCCCGTTTATGCTCGGGGAAGTCGAAATTCTCCCAGAGTTCAGCCCACAATTTTTTAGCCCTGGGGCAAACTCCGGAGGGTGGTTTCGGGATATCGATCAGGTCGTCAGACATAGCGGAATATTTTTCAAAAAAAAGGAGCAGATATTCACGAACGATTTCACCGTTCGGTCATTTCCGTGAGGCTGTAGCTATTTGACCGCCCCTCCCCCTATGGCTGAAGCCTGCGCGCGAGTAGGTCGAACGGGTTTTCCTTGACCGGTTTCGGCTTCTTGTTGAACCGACCGGCGCGAGCGTCCGCGCTTGTCTTGATCTTGTGGCAATCGTCGCAGAGTGACTCGAGATTATCCCAAGCATCAGAACCGCCGAAGGCTTTCGCCTTGATATGGTCCACAGTAACCGCGCTCTTGATTCGCCCCGATCTCTTGCACGACTGGCACAAATAGCCGTCATGCTTTAATCGTGCTTCTCTCAGCTTGCGCCACTTATGCCCATAGCCTCGACTGGTGGTTGATCCTTTCCGATCGCCTCGACTCCATCCAGAAACAAGACTTGTATGTTCAGGACAATAACCGCTTTTATGGGTAGTCGTTTGTTTGCAGCCAGGAGACCGACAAGGCCGAGGAATTAATCCGCCCATAATTAACCGCCTGAAAGAATCAATTTAACGAAGTAAGCAATCGACGCGGTAATAACAAGGCCAGTTATCCAAGTAATCTTACTGTTATGGTTAACTGACTGTTCAATCCCATCAATTCGCTTTGATTGCGCCCTTACTTTTTCTTCAAGGGTAATGATTCTTTCATTGTGCGTTGCTAATTGAATAACAACGTCGGTTAATTTATCGAGCTTGTTCTCGATTCTATTTAATCTATCGTTGTCATTATTCATAGGCAAAAAAAAGCCCAACTTATTAAGTCGGGCGAAAGGTCATCATCATTTGGTGCGAATGACTGATTACGAGCCAGCAATTCCTATTAATTCAAATAGGCGTTTTCAATCACATTAAACTACATCCGCGAAAACTGGTAGCGGGTGCAGGAATCGAACCTGCCTGTTTTGGGATATGAGCCCAACGAGAAACCACTTCTCAAACCCGCTAACACCGTTGGAGAGTTGCCCGGTAATCATCGAGGGGAAGGCTTAACCGAGCGGAACTCTCCAACGTGGTAAAACTTACCTCATCCAGTGACGGAAAGCAATACTTACCTTTTTAGAAAGTGATCGACGATTGGCGGCTGCTCTTATTTCGTTAAAGTTAGAGAGCGCCCTTTAGGGGCTCTCTTATTACTTTAGTAATAAGTGGAAGATTGGAAGATTGGAAGATCGAGTGGAAAACCTTGGTACGCATGGCCTGTAGCCCGATTTTGATTTTTTGGAAAATCTTCCATTGGAAGATTCGGCCTTATTCCATTGGAAGATTGGAAGATCGCCACAGGCCGCGCCATTACTGGGCTAGAGAAAAGGGTATTTTCCAATGGGGGTTAATCTTCCAGTCGGACTGGAAGATCATTGGAAGATTAATCGGAAGATTATTGGAAGATTGGAAGATCAAAAAAGAGGCTATCAATGCGGGTATTTCGTATAAAACTGTAGGCCGGTGAACCTTGCTTGTCGGCTTGCCTTGTTCCAGATCCGTGCCTTTTCTATGTCAGTTATCGCGCCTCGATCCTCTGCCAGCTCCGAAACCTCGAACCAGAGTGTTTTATAAAGGGTGAGATCCTCGGCCAGTTTGCGGTGCCTGGGTAACCTGCGAAGGGTTGACCAGGCCGTTAACGATGACCAGAACATAATGCCGGAAACCACAAAACAGACAGCGCGAATTAAACTACCTTGGTCGATAGTCGAGGCAAACCAGAAATTAACAACAGAGGCGATTAATGCAAACCGCCAGTAATTCATATAAAGGAATTTAAACATTACCGCCGTTCCTGAAATAATAAATCGTTAAGTGTGTTTCGATTCTGGCTATTAACCCGTCAAGGTATTTAATTAACTCGTCGTACTCTTTTTTATAGGTGTCTTTAAATGTCGATCGGGGTATGCCTGCCTGCTTTGCAATTTCAAAAACCGTCGGCTTTAGTTTTCCACTTCCGGAACATTTGCCACAGGATGATAAACCCTTTTTCCTGATATCCCGTTTTTGTCCGGTTCCATTGCACCAGTGACACAACCCCCAATCAATTGTGTTATCAAGTGCGGTTTTAACCAGTTCCTCTAAATACATCGTTCGCTTTTTTGGATTGATCTTCATTCGCTGAGTAAGCGCGTATTGCTTAACCCAAGAGAACAGCTCCGGATAAACATCATCGAACCCCGCGAATTTACACAGGGCCAGAAGGTAGGCTGTTCTCCCTAACTTGCCCATCCCCAGAGCCGCCGCCACATCTAACGGCGAATCATCCCCCCAACCGCCGCCGACATTGTCCCCGAAATGGATCGACATTGGATTCAGCCTCGCTATTACTTCCGTACTCATCAATTCCCCCTTTAGGGCTGATTTCCTGCCAGCCCTGAACCAGAACCACGCCATTTATAGAATCGCCGCCGTTTCGTAGATTTCCCTTACCAGATCAAGCCTGCACAGTTGGACGACAATCAGCCCCTTTTTTTCTGGCTGTACTTCATGGAACCAAGAGACCTTGCCGCGGATCTGGGAGTCATCTTCCAGAACGCCAGCTTTAACCAGGGCATCGTTAACCGCTTTCGAGTCGAAGTTGTCGAGGTCGCGGCGTCGTTTGTCCGGTGGGTACAGATCATAACGGGCGAACAGTTGCCCCTCGATCGTCTTAATACCCTGAGCCGCTACCAGTCGGGCGACTGCCTCGGCATACTCCCGTCCCTCTTTTGAAATAGTCACCTTGACGAATTTCCCCAGAGGAACAGAGCGCCAGTAATGGTTAGTACTGGGCGGGAATGGTAGAGCGATGGTGATCATTGACGGGCCTCTTTGTTATTTCCAGCTGCAGCCTTGATTCGTGAAACCGGAACCTTGTATCGATAGGCTACTGATTTGAACGTTTGACCTTTTGCCAACCTTTCCCGAATGTCGGCGAGATCCTTTTTAGAGAACCCGCCGCAAAGATACCGGTTATAAAAAGCGGATTGTTTCTCGGCGCTCTCTCCGTGCTTTGCTTCGTATGGCTTACCACCCTTGGAGAGAAACCAAGCCACATCGGCGGCGAGCTGTTCCCGCTCTGCATCTTTCAGGGCTACATTAGAACCCGCGTTGGTGCATGGTTTCATTGTGCAGCCTCCGGGCGGTATTCGAGCGTCTGCACCCACTGGTGATTCACTTCACCACGGCCAGCCAGCTTGCAACGGTAGTCCGCAAAACCGACGGGAGAGAAAAAGCCATCGCGCTTGCTCGGTGCTACCTTGCCCGCCGACCAGAACCACTTCCCGTCGTGATCCTGAGACAGCCAGTTCGCCCACTTGGGGGCATCTTTCCACTGAGGTTTATTAGTCATGGTTTCCCCCTGTACATGGTCAGTCATTGAGTATGTAAACCTTTGAACGTGCGTTTTCCTGATCCTTAACAACGTCGTACATTCCCCGCTTAACTCCGAGGTTTGCCAGGTTGTAGGCTTGAGACGGTCCAACGTTGAAAGTCGATTTAATGAGGTTGATAAAATTCGGGCCTTTAATGCTTCCCCCGGATTTCTCCAGCAGATCAACCAGGGACACAAGGCGAGCGGTTTCGCTGTCTGCCATTTCCGCCAGTTCTTCAAATGCTGCGGTTGTCCCGTCGGAACATTTGCTAAATAGTGGCTTTAGCTTTCCGTCGTCCTCGCGCTTTAGCTCGAAATCATCCGGCGTTTTCGCGTGGCGACATTCGAATTTAACCCGGACGTTCTCCGCGTTTTTGTAGGCAAGAAAGCCGGTATCGTACAAACCACGCAGAGCACCGGATCCTCGAATATCGTCAAAGCTTGGTTTCTCTTTTTTGAGGTCGCCTTTCTTCAGATGGTGAACAATGACCAGAGATGCATCGCCCACTGCCTCACGGATCTTGCCCACTGCCTCGACAATCTCCTTCGCCTTGTTTTCATCTGCGCCGCGAATCCAGTTAGCGAGCGGATCCACCACAACCAGATCGGGCTTTTTGATATCGCAAAGTTTCTTCAGCCACTTCTGGCCAACCTTGCTGGTTAAATCTGGAATGATCCGGCTCGGGAATTCGTCAGGCGCCGTGGACCAGAAACGGGAGAGCGCGCGCTCTTGAACCTCTCGCGGCATATCCCCGAGGTATTTCGTTAAACGATCCACAATAAACGGGCGGATAATCTCGGCATTCAACCAGAGAACAGAGGGTGCGCCCTCAAACTTTCCGCCGAGCCATTCACCGCCAGAAGTAGCGGCGAGGGCCATGGAAAGAACGAGCTCCGTTTTCCCGATTTTCGGTTCTCCGACGATCAGGGAGAAACCGCCCTTAATCATGGTTGCGCCGTTCCACAGGTGGAAATACCGAGTCGGGGGGCAATCCATCGCGAGCCGATCGAGCATGCTCGGGGCAACGTCCACCACTGGCTCGTCGCTTTCCTCGACTTCGTCCCATTGTTCAGGCTGAGATAAAACGCCGGGCCTGATTTCGACCAATTTCCCCGACTCCAATAACTCCATGGAGTTATCAATAAACCTTGCAGGCTCCAGTAACCCGAGATCGTCGATGATGGTCAGTGGTTCAGTCTGCGCGCCTTGCCAGCCGTTTTCGTAAGCCAGATAAAACAGGGACTCGATATTGCGAGCGCCGGGCTTGAATGCCTGCCAGGTGGAAACCTGAGAACGTGGGTCATAATTGCCCGCCTCGGTTTTCTGGCTCCATTCGTCCCACAGGTCGAAAGACTGGGAACCCGCGCCGGTAGAATGCAGGGCCATACCGACGCGCAACCAATCGTCGCGCCCGTCTGGGCTGATCGCTTCAAGGGCTGATTTGATTTCGACAATACTGTCCCGATCAAGGGCGCAAGCGATGACATCCCCAACGGTCGCCACTTCCGGCAAGTCGGGTTTAATCAGGTTGAACCGTTCCAGGAATGCGAGAGGGATCTCGGCGAGTTCCTGATCTTCCGGGGAATAGTCATCCTCCCACCGGTAAACGTTGCCTGATTCGTGGTTACTTGGCGGTACCACGATAAAACCACCCTCGCCGCGAATATCCACGCCGGAGAGTTTTAGTGTGTGGCCGTCGTCAATGTTGACCGCGTTTTTAACCTTGACGCCTTCCGGCAGCTTGTAAAGCAGGTGAAAGCCACCGGAGCCGGTTATCTGTTTAACCGTCTCGGGTAAATCGCCCTCGATCAATTCGAAGGCATAGTCCCCGCCCTTGTCCGGATCAATATCGACCACGACAAGGCCAGAGACAGAACCAGTCACAACACCGAGATTCATATTCGGCCAGTAGCCAAACCACTTGGTAACGTCGTTACTGTTACTGGTCGCGGAATTTAAACCCGACAGGGTGCGCGGGTGTTTGCCCGGACTTTTGCAGGCGTGACCGCACGAGCAATGCCCGCCGGTCATTTCATGGATTGGAAAAACTCGCCAGCCGAGAGTCAGGTAGTAAAGGGCTGATTCGAGGGGCGAGTTTTCAGTTAATTCTGTCAGCATGGAGCCCCCTCTAAGATCGCTAGAGTAAGCTACACTTACGTAAGTAATGTCAAGCTCTATTTACACTTACGCTAGAGCGAGCTATAACTCTGTCCTAAACGGACAAAGTCCAAAAAGCATCGAGGGAAAACCACAATGACTGCGCGAAAGACGAACTCGGAACTTCACGAGCGGATTAAATTCATCCGTAAAATACTGAAACTCTCACAGGATGACTTGGGCAAAATTGCAGACGTTTCCCGCGTGGCTGTCTCCCAATGGGAAAGCAGAGACCCAGATAAACGAACAGCGCCTAATACTGAGCGGTTGAAAGTAATCGCTGAACATACAGGATTCCCGTATACATGGATTATTAACGATGCCTCAGAACTGGAGACGCCAGAAGGGGTAACACCTTATCGGGCAACAACCTCAGTTACACCAGCAACGCCAAAAACAGCTCCAGTCATCGAGCGCATACAACAGGCGGCGGATACTATCGCGCAACTCTCCCCCGACGGTGGATCTGATGAGGTTTTATTGTCCTCCCTGCAAATTTTGAACGCTTATCGCCGCGCTCTACAGGAAGCTAACCGCCGGAAATAGCAGAACTTTTTCCGGTTTTATCCCTCGAGCTGAGAACGTCGACCTTGTGTCGGCGTTTTTTTTCGCTTGCACTTGACAGAAAGTTTTGCTTACACTTTCTGTCATACTTACGAGGGAAACACAATGCAACAAACCACCAAGACACCGCCCACTCCGGCGGACGAACTCGCTTACCAGCTTGAAACCTGCCGTCAGCAAATCAAAGACCTCAAGGCCTGGGAGACTCAACTCGAGCAAAAGTTTATCGAGTTGATCGGCCAGAAAGACGAGGGCGCTAAATCTCAAAAAGGCGCGTACTACCGCGTAACCACTACCGGCAAAATCAGCCGTCGTCTGGATCTGGTCCAGTTCGAAGCCCTGAAGCAATCCGGCGTAATTCCACCAGAAGCCGTTGAAGCACTGGTGACGGTTAAGACCGATCTCAACACAAAAGCCTACAAAGACCTGCACAAAACGAACCCAGAGTTCGCGGCAATCTTCGACCGTTGTGTGATTGCCAAGCCGGGTAAAACGTCGATCGCGGTCAAGCTGTTATGAGCGGCTTTCTGGAAAGAACCCTGAGCGGGGTTATTCGTAAGGCGCTCCGCGTCGTCATTTACGGCGAGCCCGGCGTGGGTAAGACCACTTTCGCCGCCGCGGCTCCTATGCCGTATTTCATCGGCGCAGAGGATGGTAGCTCTAACCTGAACGTCAACCGATTCGCCCCGGCTAACTGGTCGGAAATCCTCGGTGTATTGGACGAGCTTGCCACCAGGGAACATCCATTTAAAACCGTCGTTCTCGACTCTGCTAACTGGGCTCAAAAGTTTTGTTATGACCACATCTGCAAAACCAACGGCGTCGAGTCTATCGAGGGTATCGGTTACGGCAAGGGCTACGTTTATGCACAGGTCGAGTTCGAAAAACTGATAGGTAAGCTGGACGCGCTCAACCTTCGCGGAATCAATGTCATTGTTATCGCCCATGAGCAGATTAGCCGATTCGATGATCCAGCAGGCGAAAGCTACTCCGTTTATTCACTGGCAACCGACAAGAAAATAACCCCGTTGTTGGTTCAGTGGCCGGATATGGTCCTGTTCGCTGCCCACGATAAAACCCTGAAAGATGCCGCGAAAGGGAGTAACCGCAAGATCGCTAAATCTTGGGGCGAGCGCGTAATGTTCACCGAAAACCGCGCCAGCCACATTGCGAAAAACCGCTTTTCATTGCCCGAGCGCATGCCCCTTTCGTGGTCTGCGTTAATCCAGGGCATCGAGGCTTATTACCAACAGCAAACCAACCCCCAGAATTAAGAGGCTTAAACCATGGATCAGAATATGAGTTTCGGCAACCTCGACAGCGTTGAGGACAGTTACGACGTTATCCCCGCTGGTGATTACAACCTGCGCGCCGTTGATATCGAGTTAAAAGATACCAAGGCGGGCAACGGTAAATATTTCGGCGTACAGTTCGAAGTGATCGACGGCCAGCATTCAGGCCGAAAGATTTTCAATAACTTCAACGTGATTAACCAGAACCCCCAAGCCGTAGAAATTGGCCTGAAAGAGATCAAGCAGTGGATCGCCGCCACTGGTCAACACGCCGGAGGGGATTTAACCCTGAGCCGTGTTTATGCCCTCGAGGGTAAGCCATTCGCTGCAAAGGTTGGCATCAAACAGGACAAGTCCGGCGAGCGCGACGACGAAAACGTTATCAAGCGTTATAAGCCTGCACTGACTCAAGCAGCGCCAGTTCAGGCTGCACCAATGCAACAGGCCGCGCCAGTTCAACAACAGTATCAGCCACAGCAGCAACAGGTACAACAGCCAGTACACCAGGAACCGACAAGAGATCCGCGGGGGGCGGCAACTTATGCCCCTTTGCCACAAGAGGCATATTACAACAGCCTCCAATCACAACAGGCCCCTGTTTCTACTGTGGAAAACCAGCAGACACAACAACCGATGACCCAGTCGGCCCAGCCTGCCATGGTTGCGCCATCCCATTCTGAAGCACAACAACCCGACCAAGGGAAAATGCCCTGGGAATAATTCAGGGAATATTTTTACTACCGCCCGTTAGTTGCGGGCGGTTTTAACGGAATAAAAAACAATGGAAATCTTTTTAACACCTTGGAAGCTAATTGTTTTCCTTTTGTCTTTCGGCGTGTTCAGCCTTGTTATCTGGCTGTTAATCAAAAAGCATTTTAGAACTGCACTGGTGATTGTATTCATCGCCTTTTTATTTATTGCATTTAAACCATTTCGTTTAGGCGTTGATCCTGCCCCGATCTATCGGACTGAACAAGCCACCGCGGAACGGCATAGCAAATTGCCCGAAAGGGTAGAGGTTGAATCAAAGTCATTTGATGAATACCTCGAAAAGAGCTCGAATCGAATCGAGCACGACAACAAAGCTGTAAAAAATGAAATACTCGGAGAGTAATAGATGAAAATCTTTAAAGCATTTATCGGCGTTTTTGCCCTTGCCTTTTTGGTTGGATGCTCACAACAAATCCCACCGGCTCATGTTGGGAAAATCTTAACTCCGAACGGTTATCAGCCAGAAGTATTACCCCCCTCTAAAGTCTGGATCGGTTTTAGAGAAAATCTGGTTTTGGTTGAAACCGGAACCGCTACCGCGTCTGAACCGCTAACGATCATCATGCAGGATAAATTGACATTGAAAGCCGATGTTCGTTTTCGTGCAAGAATTGATAGCACTCGCGACGATGTTCTGAACTCCATGTTTAATGACATTGTCGCCGAGCATGGCAAGGTGTCATTAAGCAAGGTTTATAACACCTATGGCCAGATGATCGTCCGGAACAAGTCGCGGGAGGTTCTATCACAGTACAGCGTCGAGGACGTTCACAAGAATTACGCCCGTATTTCTGGTGAAATCTTCCAGGCAGTAACCGCCGCCTCTAAAGGTCTGCCGATTAAAATAACCGACGTTGCCCTGGGTAATATTCAATTCCCTGAAACAATCACCAGAGCCGCCGAACTGGCAAAGGAAAGAGAGCTGCAGATTGCACAGGAAGAAGCACAGGTTCAAATTGAATTAACCAAGAAAGAAGGCCAGAAGCAATTAGCCGAGGCTGATTACAAAATTAAGATGATGCAGGCTAAAACCGTTCGGGATGAAAACCGAACCATTGCAGAAGGTATTACGCCGGATCTTCTTAAATTGAAATCATTGGAAGTTCAAAAGGAATTAGCCAAGAGCGGCGCGAGTACCTTTGTTCCTTATGAAGTGTTAACCAATCCAGCTTTTCAAGTCCGAGCCTTTCAAGGTAAGTAATTAATAAGGGGCGGTTCCTGCCGCCCTCGAGGTTTTTATTTATGGAACTCCGCCCCTATCAGTCGGAGTCTACCGAGGCGCTTTTTAATTGGTGGTCAGAACAAAAGGGGAAAAACCCCGTTGTTGTTTTGCCCACCGCCAGTGGTAAAACCGTTATTTTCTCCACGTTAATTAAGCGCCTGTTAGCCAGCTACCCGACATTACGAATTCTGATACTTGCCCACACTAAAGAGCTCGTAGGGCAAGCCGCCGACAAACTGACAAACGTCTGGCCAGACGCGCCGGTCGGTATTTATTGCGCCGGTCTGGGTAGCCGCGATATTCAGCAGGTCACCAGCGCCAGCCGGGATAGTATCCGGCGTATTATTCAGGACATAGAAGAACCTTTTCACCTCGTTATCGTTGACGAGGCGCATTTGATCGCGCCCCGCGAGGAATCCAGTTACAGAAAGATCCTCGACGCTCTGAAAGAAAAATATCCACAACTCGCCGTGGTCGGCTTTACCGCTACGCCGTACCGCCAGAGCTCCGGGCTGATTTATGGTGAAGACGGCACCCTGTTTTCTGGTGTCGCTTACGAGGCGGGAATACGGGACTTAATGAAACAGGGCTACCTATGCCCAATCACCGCGAAAGCCGTTACCGCCGACGCGGTCCCCGATCTGGAAGGCATCAAAACCACGGCGGGCGACTTTAACCTGGGGCAACTTGCCGAGGCCGTCGAGGTTGATGGTTTGGTAATGGCGGCGGTTGCGGAATGGCATCGAGCCGCCTTTATGAAGGGCCGCGCGTCGTCTTGCTTCTTCGCGGTCTCCATTGCCCACGCCGAAATGATTTCAGCCGCGTTACTGGCTCTCGGAGTAACAGCGCCGGTCGTTACTGGTAACACCAAGAGCGAAACCCGCGCCGAGATCCTGAAACAGTTTGATCGGGGAGAACTGCCCGCGCTGGTTAACGTCGGCTGTCTTACGACAGGTTGGGACGCGCCCCGCCTCGATTGCATCGCGTTAATGCGCCCGACTAAATCGTTAAGCCTGTTCCTGCAAATGGTCGGACGTGGTCTGCGCCTTCACGATAACAAGGCCGACACGCTGTTACTCGATTTCGGGGGCAACCTTGAAAGGTTTGGACCGATCGACACAGCCCAACCACCGAAAAAGAGAAAGGCCGAGATCCGCACCAAGGTTTGCGGCCAGTGCGCCGAGGTGGTTTCAGTATACGCGCGCAAGTGTAAAGGCTGCGGTTTTGAGTTTGAGCCATCCCCCGTTCGCGTCTGCCCTGAATGCGACGCGGAGAACGCCCCCGGCGCGGCGGTGTGTGCCGGTTGCGGCCATGTATTTGTAAACCATGAACAAAACGCCAGCCACGCGGCGGTGTTCTCCGATCAGGTGGTGCCGGACCTCCGAGAGTACCCCGTTCAGGACTGGGGCCTTGAACTGGCAACCAGCAGGAGAACCGGCGCGGTATATGTTCGCCAGTGGTTCGAGCACGACATTTTAAACCGGTTTACCCGCGCGATTATGGTCGGGGCTCCGGGTATCGCGGGAAGGATTGCCAGACAGAAGCTAAAAGAAATCGGTTTTGTCCACGATGAACCCGAGGCCGTTATCCAGGCATTCCACGACGCCCGTTATTTATTCAGCAATCCCCGCGCGATTACGGTTAATTGTGCGAGCCAATACAGAGACGTTGTCCAGGTGCATTACTGATGAACAAACTTAGAGACCATATAGCGGGGGCGGTACTCCGCGAACAGTTGCGCGGGTTGATGAACGGCGCATTTAACGATCTGAACCAGAAGGAACTCGAGGAGCTGGCACAAAGCGTTAAGGCCGCGGGTTCAACAGAAAAATACTTCGCCCGCGTTGCCTATGCCTACGCGGACGCCATGTTAGAAGCTCGGGAAGAAACTCGGAGGGGGAAGTAATGGAAAGAGCAAGCCCCGCCGATCTGAGAAAAAGCCTTGAACTTGTTGAGGTTTTCAAACTGGCTGGAATCCATTTTGTTCCGGTTCCCGTCCAGTCAAAAGAAGATCACGAAGACCTGATTCAAAAAGTAATTTTTGTTCTTGATCAAATGGAGCAAGAGGCAAGTAAAAATGAATAAGATTACTTACATTCCTAAAGGCGGCATGTGTGCAACCTGCAAGCGAATTCACGACAATTGCTCCGCGCTTAAATTCGGCGATATGCCGATGCTAACCAAGCCCGACGAAAACCGCGTCATTATCGTTAAGTGCAGCAGTTATAAGAGGAGCAAGCGATGAGCCAGGAATTAAAGCCTTGTCCGTTTTGTGGCTCTAAGGATGTTTACCTGCATGAAAGCAGGGTTGAGGGTGTCGTTATTTGTAATAACTGCGATGCTCGAGGCTCTGACAGTACAAACTCTTTTGATCCGGTCTGCCCTATGGATTTATGGAACTCTCGCCCGTCACACTGGGTGAGCGTAAAGGATCGCCTGCCTGATAATGACTCATTCGTTATCGCATGGATTGGGGAAAGAGCTTTAACCCTGTTTTATTGTGATGATGGTTACTGGCCAGAGCACTTTGGCGGGAAAGATTACGCTGAATTTGTAACTCACTGGATGCCACTCCCAGAAGCTCCGGAGGTGCAGTCATGAGCCAGAAGCTAAAGCCCTGCCCATTCTGCGGTGGTAAAGCTCAACTAATAGAACAATGGATTCAAGATCCATTAGGCAGACCAAGGGTTGACTGTTCAGTTTGCAGAGTCGGATTTGACTATATCCATAGCCAGAAAACGCTAATCAAACTCTGGAACTCTCGCCACAATGAAGAAACGCCCCGCGAGCGTTTTCGGCGTGAGTACCGAGAAACCAGACTGTTATCAAGAATCAGTAAACAGGCCATGATACGAGGCAGTACAAGAACAGCGCTTTACTCATTTAGAGCTTATGACATTATGGAGCGCCGTTCGCCCCTTCCATTTCGTCTAGCTGATTTTAAAGACGTGAAAAGAGGGGGTTATTTATGGACCTGATAGATTTAACTTTCTACGTTCTGGGCATCATTTACGCTTGCAAGCTGTCTGCTATCGCTGGGAAAAAGACAAGCGCTCTAATAATGGAGTGGTTAGGTTACTAATGGAAACTGTACTCACCCACCCCGCCCCAGTGGTCGAAAACATCGACCGCGCCATGGTGGAAGCATACCGCGCGGAAGTTCCCCGCGGTCACCTGGGAATGTCTCAGATCGGCAAGCAAGACAGCCGCGAATTGTGGTTTAAATTCCGCTGGAGTTTGCCAGACGAACCCGCGCCCCGAGTGCTGAGAATCTTCGACCTCGGAAACGTCATCGAGGACGAGGTTATCAAGCTGTTACGACAGGCCGGTTACACGTTACTCGATAGGGATAGTAACGGGGCGCAGTTCAACGCCACCGCCCTTGGTGGTCACTTCTCCGGAAGTTGCGACGGAATAGTAACAGTGTTCCCCGATGGGGATAACGTTCCCCATGTATTCGAGTGTAAGAGCGCAAACGCGAAACGGTTTAAGAAGTTCCAGCAAGACGGGGTAAGAGTGACCTCCCCCGAATATTACGGGCAAATGCAATGTTACATGAACCGCTTTCACTGCAAGCGCGCCTTGTTCGTTATGTACTGTAAGGACAATTCAGAGCTGTATACAGAGTTCGTGGACCTCGATCCGAACTACTACCCCGAGATCGAATCGAAGGCCCTCCGGATTATTGTCAGCGACACGCCGCCGCCGAGCAGCTACCCGAACCGCGCATGGTATGAGGCTAAATACATGAGCGAGGAAGCACAGGCGGTTTACTGGGGCGAAGAACTCCCCACGCGGACCAATTGCCGGAACTGCAGACATAGTTGCCCGATCATCGAGGGAGAGGGCGCGCGCTGGGGTTGTCATCGTAACCACGAATACCTGGGGAGAGTTCGCCAGTGGAATGGGTGTAACTTCCATAACTGGATCCCCGACTTAGTACCCGCCGAACTGGTAGCAATCCACGACAAGGCCGACGCGGTCGAGTACCGGACAAAAGGCGGTGCCAGGTTCTTTAATGGACCCAAGACGGTAAACCATGCCGACGTGTTCAGCTCCGACGAGATCGGCGCGGCCAGTCGTTCAGGGTTCGGGTTTATGGAGGATGAGTTTGTAAGATCGGTTCGCGGTGAGTTTGGCGGGCGACTGGTGGAAGGTAGCGAGGTGTTTGGGGAGCCCGGTTAATTCCGGGCTTTTTATGAAGTTGGGAAAGGTTTAACGTTTTCGAGTTCATTCTTTACACCACCAGACTCTTTAAATTTTTCCCATAGCTTTGCGTGGGATGGACAGTAATGAATATCAATGCCGATCAATGTAGAGCATTCGTGACAAATAGGCCGGTCACAGGTTTTACCGTTACCAACGGGGTAATCGCACAAGTTATCGGAAACCACTCCACACTCTCTGCAAGCCTCGCCCAAATCACCACAAATAAAACCAATTTGTTTTCCATCTTTTCGAACTAAATAACAAGCCATAAATACCTCCCAAGACATGAGGGAGTCGACGACATTCGTGTCGCCGACATAGGGAATCAAAACAAAGGCATCTGATCTTCAGCAGCCCGAAGCAGTCGAGCCACTTCAAGCGCCTTGTGTTGGCTGCAACCCAACAGGGCGCGAACATTTCTCACTGATGGGGTTTTCAGGTCGCCAGCATCGAGGGCGGCGCGTATCTCCTGTAACTCCCGGTTATATTCCTCCGCTGGATCTCGCTCCACGACCTCGACCACTTCAACGCGGTTATCAATGCCGAGTAACAGCGCGACGCCGTCCAGTAACAGCGATAACGCTACAATAACGACCGTTATCAGAGTATCAGCATTAACACCGCCGAGCCGTTGCGCCGCCAGATAGAACCCGCTCGGGGTTGGAAGCTCGTTAACCTGGGCGCGGATAGTGGCGGCTTCTTCCAGTAATGGCTGCGCCTTGGTGACATGGTCGAGGGCGATTAACCGCTCGGCGCTCTCCTGTTTCGCGTTAGCCAGGGCGAGCAATCCCGCCCGCTCGCCTGCCACTTGCGCCTGTTCATCAACAAGCCCCGACAGTATCGAGGCTGAACCGGCAACAGAGATTAGCACCACAACGGTCAGAAAAGCCCCGGAGAGCGTCGCCATGGATAGACGGCCATTGTCCCACGCCTGCAACATAACGCCCGGCAAATACAACAGGGCGGCGGCTTGTGTGAGGGTTCCCCCCAGTGCAAACAGGAGGGAAACAAAGCCGGAACCCATTCCGGCAAGAAAGGCGAACGTCGCGGCCAGGGAGAGAGCAACCAGAGCCGCGCGGATTAGTTTTATTTCGTTGGCCATAGTTCCTCCCCTGCCTCTGCAACCATTTGGCGAATTATGTTTAGTGCGTTCTGGGTTTCTTGTGCTGATTTAGTCCAGAATGGGTCGGTCTCTGATCTTTTGTTCAGCTCCGTTAACCGAATATTAAGAGCCATTGCCGCCTCGGCTAATGCGTCGTATCTATCGAACTTTTCCATTACTTTGACTCCCCGACTTTCAGCCAACCGCGAGTAAATGACCAACCCTTCAGATAAACCCACACAGGCACCAGGCGCTCGCAACTTCTGCCGCCGATATTGATAAAAATATTAATCAATCGGTTGTCCTGCTTTTGCAGTGGGACCAGAACGAATTCAAGAGCTAACTGTTCCATTACAGAGCCTCCAGCAGTTCGACAGGATCAATTACGCGGGCTTGGTTCAGGAAGCCGAGGAACTCGCGCTCCTTCTGGAAGAATTGCGCCCGGAGTTGGCCGAGCGTCAGCTTTAAACGTGGATTACCTTTAGCGGCGTTCATCCAGTATTCAAGATGATGTTCGACGGCATCCATTACGAGAACAGGGTTAGCGTTTGGGTAGAGCTCCATAGCGCGGTTGCAGATATCGGCTCGGATCTCGAGCCACTGGGCGTTGTCATACTCCAGTTTTACGCTCGCCATTGCGGGAGCCTGAATAGAGCCGGTGAACTCTTTTCCCATTTCGACAGCTTTCTGGAAAGTCTTTTTAACCGCTTTTTTAACGGTTTTAGTAACCCCGATCAGCAGCTTATACAGATTGGATCGTTGACTATTGTCATTACGGAACTGAAAGGATTTAGCAATGTGTCCAGCCTTCACCAGTGAGTTAAGGTGGTTAATCACGGTAGAACGACCGAGACCAGTGTCAGCAGTCAGACAACGAATTGAAGGGAAGCATTCGCCCATTTTGTCGGCTCTGTTAGCCAGGGCGGTTAATACAGCTTTTTGCCCGAATGGGAGCTCTAAGGCGTAGGCGGCGTTAAGGTAGTTGTTAGCCATATCGTGATCTCTTTCTGGCTAACCGCTGCGCTTTCGAAGGCGGGGAGCGGTTAGGGGGTTCGAAATACTCAGATCACGAATGAGTACGTTATAGCCTCTACGACTATAACCCCCGCTAACCGCTCTCCATAACATCGCTTGCTATGAGAGCAAATAGGGTATGAATTCTTTTGGAATTCGTGATCTAAGCTGGACCGCCTGAAACTTTCGAAGGTCATCAAGGCGATAACTGAATACTAGCAAAAGAAAACTTACAGCAGCAACCCCTTTTTCCTTCCCGTAAGTAAAAACTACGTTAGTAGTTGTTTCAATGATGGTTAACTGGGGGTTAAAGGTGTCCCCAGTCTGTACCAGTCCGTCCGATATTTGGAGGGAGGTGTACATATATTGGACGGGTATTGGTTCGGGATACTTGGCGGATTTTGATACTTTGGAGCCGATTAAGAATCATGCAGTATTGGCGGTAAGTAAATACCGAAAAGGATTACATAGGGTTTTATTTATAACTAAATAACTTAAAAGCAGTGACAAAAGTGTGACAATTATTTTCTTTCACAACCTTAACTCATTGATATTACTAGGATTATTCTTTTAATCCACCCGATCCATCATGGGAGCAACCGAAAAACGTCTAGCCCTTGAAACATCATGTAATTCAGTGTTTATGCCGGTTTGCCCCTTATTCATACTTAGAAGATTTCCGATTATTTCAGTAGATTTTAGCCGA
>Ga0126343_10000028_pt1 | contig 41744 bp, 35 predicted proteins | sample Cyp2metagenome_FD_92531 | JGI IMG/M metagenome (GOLD analysis project Ga0126343, IMG submission 92531) | Coral microbial communities from Lord Howe Island, Old Settlement Bay, Australia - Cyphastrea 2 metagenome | ecosystem: Host-associated > Invertebrates > Cnidaria > Coral ...
ATTGTAGATCGCAACAACTGTCATACCTATGTCGACCACGAAAGCAAGGGAACCTAGCCTTCTTCTATGCAAGGGGGTCTTTCTTCCTTAATCAGCGGAAGAAACTGTAGTTGCTCATCCTTCGTTAAGGATTGATTGAAATTCTCCCAGGAACGCTTCCGCTGCTCCAAAAACTCGTTGTATTGCCACCAACACTCGTCTAACTGCCCCTGTAAAAGCCGCCTTTGTTTCTTGGCAGGCCGAAGTCTGAACACAAACGATTTTTCTTGCTTCGTACAAGCATTTTACCATTCTTAGTCTACTCGTTCAAAAGAAAAATGTTCCAGAAAGATTTAGGTTAGCTCTCCAGGTAAGTTCGCTACGTTCTTCAAGCTACTTCTCTATTTTCTTATTGGCGAGCTTTCATCCCACCCCTAAACGGGTGGGATTTCCCGCTCGTCCAGTCTGACTACTCCCTCGCCTAAAGGCGAAGGTTTCTACTCCAGAGCTTCTCTTTTTTTGGTTTCGCTCCCAGGACGCGCAAAGTGGCTAAGTCTACCCAGATCCTCAAACTTAGGCACCAAGAAGCCCGGATCTGACTTCACACTCACCCAAACACTCCCAAAAGTCAAAACGCGCTTTCATCCCAATCCTAAAAAGGTGCGGTTTCCCACTCGCTTAAGCTAAATCAGATCGAAAACAAGAAGTACTAGGCGGATATTCATCGGATGGGTTATGCTTGCCCTTGCTTCAAGCTAAGCCCCAATGACGAGAAGGGGTGTGGATACGTGTCATGCTCTACTTGGCTCCATGTCTTTGTCTTTTTCTTTTGTTTTCTTCTTGCTACCGAATTGCTGATGATCTGCAACCCAAGGTGAAGTGTGCGTCCTCAAAGTGGTATCTCGAACAGTTGGAACCTGCACTGCCTCCACTTTCATCGCATGAAAGGCAAAAAACATGGGGTCAGGAGTACATCATGGGTCAACAATTCGCCAAAGAGCTCGACTTTTATCGCGCTATTACCACTTTCAAGCGCGCTGCTTATCTCATGCCACAAAACGAGCACCAACGTCTTTTAGAAGTGCAATATCAGACCGTTCTTTGCTATTACTTAGGTGAGCGTTATCAAGATACCATCCTTGCCTACAATCAATCCCGCCTCTACACCGTCAATACCTCCTTTCCCACCTATCACGACCTCTTAGTGATTCTCTATGAAAGCTACTTAAAAACGGACAATCAAGTCAGGGCTGCTCACATTTTGCGCACCTTAAAACTCCATTACCCCGAAACGGCAAGCAAGCTCGATCTTTCAACAGCCATGATCCAGGGAGACCTTGCCGCTACTATGCACACATTGAGCGATGACGCTCTTCCCACTTTTACGGGAATCGTTACCCATTATGAATGGGGGAAAAAATCTGTGAAAAAAGCCCAAACCCTCAATATGGTGTTGCCGGGCTCCGGATATCTCTACGTTGGACAGAAGCAATCGGCATTGACGGCCTTTCTCGTCAATGGACTGTTTCTTGCAACGGCCCTCCATTTTTTCACCCAAGGTCATGTAACAGCGGGCATCATCACGATGAGCTTTGAAGCGGGATGGTATTTTGGAGGAATCTATGGGGCAGGAGAGTCCGCAAAACTCTATAATGAGAGATTGTATGAAACCTTGGTCTACCCCAAGCTCAATCACGAAAAACTATTCCCCGTGCTCATGCTCAAATATGGATTTTAAACGGACCAGGACATGGGTTAGACATGCGCTGCTGTCGACCCCCCTCTACCTCTGCGATGTACTCGGATGCGCTCTGATGTGTCTGATCATGAGTGCTCCTCTCTTTGTGCATGCAGAAACAATGTATCGAGAACCCTGGGGTAAAGACGCCGAGCTCGTCTCGTGCGAAGCGACACACATTCCTCCACTGCCCGAAAAAAAGGGGAGATTGACCCAATTAGCTGAGCAAGTCATCCTCTTTCATCAGAACGTATTGTCCCCAATTGATGGCCCACGTAGCCATTTTCGTCCCACGAGTTCCCGTTATATGCTCCTTGCCATGCGTCGCTACGGATTTGTCAAAGGGTTCATTATGGGATGCGACCGGCTACTTCGTGAAAACGAAGATCCGTGGGTGTATCGCACAGTCAATTGTGAAGGCGTCTTATTCAAGTGGGACCCCACCTATTGAGTATCGTATCGAGGCTCTTAAACTGGGCCGAGAAGATGCAAGCGATTTACCCCATAAATCCGGAGGATTCTTGGCTGTTCGCATTCACTTAGGTTAGAGCCGTGTGATTAGCTATTTTTTGCTCAACTCTAGGCGCTATCTCTGGAGCATGCCCTTGAGACGTCACATGAGAGGGTCTATTTTTTTCACGAAAACTGAGCAACAAGGGAATCCCTGAAAAATGGTACGCCTTTCTGAGTTGGCTTATCAAATACTTCATATAGGTCTTGCTCACACAGTTTTTGTCATTGATAAACAGGAGGAACCTAGGTGGTGCCACCTCAATTTGCGCCATATAGTAAATACGCAATCTCTTGCCTCGAACGAATGGCGGACAGCGCCTCTGCGTCACCTCATTTAAAAACCGGTTCATTTCCCCAGTTGTAACGCGCCGACAAAAATCGCGATGCATCCGATTTAACAAAGCGACGAGCTCTACGCAACAGCGCCCCGTTTTGGCAGAACCAAACAGAGTGGGACAGTGCATAGCAAAAGAGGCTTCAATTCCCAGCTGTTTATAACAATGCTCCATCCGCACCCCTTTGATCAAATCCCATTTGTTAAAGAAAAGTAAGCACCCTCTGTGAGCACTTTCAATCTGATTGATCATCCGCCTTTCCCTTTGGGACAACCCTGACCTCGCGTCGAGCATGAGCACACACAGATCGGCGCGTGCAATGGCGCGCTCAGTGCGAATGGCAGCAAACTTATCGACTACCTTTGATTCCGCTTTTTTACGACAGATGCCCGCCGTGTCAATAAAAGTGACTGTTTCGTCGCAGTGAGAAACGTCTACTTCGATACTCTCGCGCGTTGTCTGAGGGAGCGCACTGACAATGCACCGCTCTTGGGCGGCGAGCTGATTAATCATCGTAGATTTACCTACATTAGGGCGTCCGATGAATGCGACTTTCATCTTAGGAGCCAAGGCCTTGTCTTGCTGCAATACCGGACACACACTCAAGGCCTTCTCAAGCAGCTCGGCCACATTTCTTCCCTGAATGGCAGACACGGGGATCACCTCCAAAATTCCAAGTCGGTAGAACGGAGCGAGCAATCCCTCTTGATGCTCTGCATCGATCTTATTGACAGCCAAGCACAGCGGCTTTTTAATGCGCTTAAAAGCATGGATGATGTGCTCATCAGCATGGGTGACACCCACCGTTCCATCAACAACGAGAATCAAGCAATGAGCCTCTTCGACAGCCCTGTCTACTTGCCGCTTGATCTCTTCGGCAAATAGCGCTTTTCCCATTGGGTCTAATCCTCCCGTATCTACAATCTGAAAAGAGCGGCCAAAGCACTCTCCTTCTCCGTAGATACGGTCACGCGTTGCCCCCTCTTTCGTGTCAACAATCGAGATCCTTTTCCCCAAAATGCGATTAAAAAGGGCAGATTTGCCCACATTAGGCCGCCCGATCAAAGCAAATGTTATTTTCATGGAAATGAGAATAGCCGATTCTTGCATAAGAATACACCTCAATAGACCCCTCGGAGGGCGAACGTGGGCATACTCCTTTTCCAATCACGCAGATCTCTAATCTAGAGAACTCATAATGAGATAGATAAGATAATTATATTCGAAGCGGTCACGATGATATGATGTAAGAGACAAAGAGATCTTTAGCAGGGCGGGTTCTCGGAAAGGCCGCAGCGCCTCTGGGTGTCTCGGTGGATCTGCCCAAGTAACTCAATCAGATCGGAGCGGTCGAGCCGTTTGATTAGGTCTTGGTCATCATATCCTAAAACCGATTCTAATAGCTTTTCTTTTTTACAAAGCAAATGATGGATATGCTCTTCAACCGTGCACTTTGTCACCATTTTGAATACCTGTACCCCCCGGTTTTGCCCAATGCGGTGCACCCGATCAGTGGCCTGCCTTTCGATGGCGGGATTCCACCATCGGTCATAATGAATGACAACAGAAGCAGCAGTAAGATCAATTCCCATGCCAGCTGCTTTTAGAGAAGCGACAAACACCTCACACTGCGGATCAGTCTGAAACCTGTCTAACTGCTTCTTCCGATCTCGAGTACTTCCCCGAATGGCTGCCCACTTGATGGCATGTTCCTCGAGATACGTTTCGATGATTTTTATCATCCCGAGGTATTGGGTAAAGACGACGAGCTTCTGTTGTCCAGCCCTTGTCTCATTGAGCAGTTCGACAAATAGGTCCCATTTCCCACTGTGATGACTCTTGTAATTGGGAATGTCTTTCAAAACGAGACTCGGATGGTTACAGATTTGCTTAAGAGTGTTAAAAAGCGCAAAGATGTGTAGATAAGGCAACCCGTGTTCCTTTTCTTGGAGCTGTGCAATCAATGCATTGTAAGATCGACCGTAGGCTTTTTTGTAGAGGGCGTGCTGTTCATGTGAAAGCTCACAATGGGCGATCTCTTCAATTTTTTCGGGCAGGTCATCGAGGACTTCACTTTTCTTACGTCTGAGCACAAAAGGGTGAATGAGTTTTGAGAGCAAAGCTTTTTTATTTTGATCTTGGTGTTTTTCGATGGGATTAATAAAATGCTCCCGATAATCTGCTTGAGAGGGAAGATAGTGGGGGAGAATGACATCGAAAAGGGCTTTGAGTTCCAAAAGACGATTTTCAATCGGTGTGCCTGTGAGGCCCACCTTCGTCTTGGCTTTGATCATGGCAAGTGCTCGATGCGTTAGGGACTGCGCATTTTTTGCCATCTGAGTTTCGTCAAAAATGGCAACATCGAAATCGATCTCCTTGAGAGATTCCCTTTCACTACGCAAGGTGCCATAAGACGTCAAAAGTAGGTCTGCCTCTGCTTGAAAAGCAGCTATGTTGCGCTGCGTTCCGTAAAACACCACCACCTTAAATGAAGGGAGAAACCGCTTGAGCAGCCGCTCCCAGTGGTAGATCACTGAAGTTGGGCACACGACAAAAAAATGGGATCGCTTTTTGAGTTGATAAACAGCAGCGAGAAGTCCCATCGCTTGATGCGTTTTCCCAAGCCCCATATCATCGCAAAGGAGTCCGGACAGTCTATAAGAATAGAGAAACCAGAGCCATTTTACGCCCACTTTTTGATAGGGGCGCAACACACTTTTTAGGGCATCTAATTGGAGGAGATCGTCTGATTCTAAACGCTCTATCTGAGTGAGCAGCTCTCGAGTGCGACACTCTTTCTCCTCATCTCCTCTTGGCTTTTCAATCTGTTCATAGGTACGCAGACGAATCCACTCCAAAGTATTTAGCGTGACACTCTCACCATGTGGGGCAATTTGCGCTTTAGAAAGCTCGGCAAGCCAATTAAAACGGGAGTCTTTGAAAAAAATGAGCCCCACTTGAGTGATCGCATAAGAGGGATTATGATCGAACAATTTTTTTATTGCCCCAATTGACTCTTCCCCAATTTCACTTTCATAAACGAGATCAATCAGCCACTTTTTACCCACATCTCTTGGATCTTTCTGCACATATTTGACCTTTAATCTAAGATTTTTTGGTCTTTTTAAACGGGGATCTATTCTGGAAATTAATGGTCTGAGCTTGATTAATTCAAAGGTGACAAAATGAGGTTCTCGAGCTTTTCCGATCTTCACAGCTTCCCGGTACTCTTCGGGCAAACGGGCCTGGCGGGGAATCTCTGCAAACCCTTCCCCATCTACATAGGTAAAATCACCTAAAAAATGCACTTTTTTACCCACACAATCGGCCGAAAATGTAAATTCTGGCTCGACACAGATTACATCTCTATGATCGACAAAGACATTAATTCCCGCTTTTTCAATCGGCTGAAACCGATTAAAGAACGATTTGATCTGCTCTAGCTCATCGCGATGTGTACGAATAAAATCGGAAACATCTGAGCGCTGCACCTGTGTTTCGGGTTTGATTTTCATCAAGCCACGCGCATGCAATTTTTTGTAAAATCCCTTTGCTTGGATGTAGAGCCAATTCCCAAAGTCGATTACCTCATCCGATCCTTCAAATCGATGTGATTCATTTTCGAAATGCAGTACTTTGGCCCGTTCAAAACGGTACGTAAGATTGAGTTCGATCCCCGAGAAATGAATTTCAAACCCTTCATGCTGACTCAACCAAGATTGATGTTGACTGATAAACGCTCCCACTTTTTCAAAGGGAATGACCGTCTCAACCCCACCAAAAAGAGGATTATCTAGAACGTAAAATCCCCGATCTTTTAAGTAGACCCACGGTTTAAAACAGGCGCTCCCTTCAGCTTGAAGGTCTCCCGCTTCAAACGCAAAACAAGAGATATGGAGCCTTTTTTGCGTATCAAAATAAAGCTGATACAAGGGCTTAATGGTGGTGCGTGAAATCTGATCTCCCACTAGATACTTTTTGACCATCTTGTAATGTTGACTTAAAAATTCACCAATGTACCGCTCTTCGATTACCTTTTTTTTTAAAAGAGGGTCTGTCTGGGCGGGGACAAAACCGATGCCAACTTGAAACTCCCACTTGCCCACTTTCACTGTCCGAACCCCTGTTTTGTGCGTCACATACAGGGGCTTTGATCGGATGTGGATCTCTTTTTTCCCGGCGTGATAAGAGATCTTTTGGATACAAATATCTCGAAGCTCATGCACCTTGAGAGGAGTATTCACCCTCTTAAGGGAAGGAATCAAAAGATGCCAGGTTGTTTTTGCAATCGAAAACTCAAAGTCTAGTTCTTCAAAGGCACAATGGGCTGTGTGTGGCAATGCCTCATCGGTATCTGAAAAATGAATCCGATATTTCTCTAATCGCACCTGTTTAATCAGCATCCACTTGGCCAAATCAGACCAAAAGGAAAGTTCGTAGCACAGCTTCTCTGTCGGCGTTCCCCTCCTCCATAGTTTTAGCTCTTCAGAGGAGAGATTGGAAAACTTCAAAGAGGTCTCTTCTGTTTCAGGGGCCCTTTTAAAAACATACTCGTCTAAAAGGTGCTTTCCCTTTTGGTTATTGACCGTTACAGAAAAAAGCACTTTACCTTGAGGAGAAAAGCAAGCAAATCCATGTTCACCTACCTTTTTCAAGACATTGGTTTCAGCTCCGAAGAGGGTAAAAGCTGCGAAGCAAAGATGGTTCCAAAAACTGCTATGGAATCGGACATGCAGGGGCTGATCACCACTAATTTGAAGAAAAGCCGCCGCTAAATGAGAACAGGAGTGCTTCTTTTCGGCAACTGCACATGTACAAAACGCATCTCGAAGCTCTCCGTCATCAGTGATCTGCAGAAAAGGCCAAAAGGTGGCTTGCGTAGGCGAATCGAACACTTCTAATTGGTATGTCCCTCCAGAAAAAACGATGTTTTTGACACATCCCGATGTGAGCAAGAAGTCCCCTTCTTCTTGATGCTGTCTTTTAAAAGGAAACACCATAAGCTCGAATCCTAAAGGCTTTTCAATACATGTTCGGGTGGGTGGTAATCATATCCCAAATCGGCTGCGACATGTTGATTTGTTACCTTTCCGAACGCGACATTCAACCCAGAAAGGAGGTGGGGATCACCGAGAAGTGCTTTCTTATATCCGTGATTGGCAATCTGAAGAGCATAGGGGAAAATGCTATTAGTCAAAGCCATAGTCGCCGTACGTGCACATGCTCCAGGGATATTCGTCACGCAGTAGTGGACCACCCCTTTACTAATGAAAGTAGGAGATGCATGTGTCGTAGGCCTAGAAGTTTCAACGCACCCCCCCTGATCGATGGCTACATCTACGATCACAGCCCCCTCTTTCATCGAACAGACCATTTTTTCACTGATCAGCTTAGGAGCGGTTTTACCCGGAATCAAAACAGCTCCTATCACAAGATCAGCACCGATCACCGCTTCCTCTAGAGTGGTCGAGCTAGAGTAGAGCGTCTTTACCCTACCTCCGAAGAGCACATCGAGTTCGCGTAGCCGTGGGACATGATGATCGAGGATGGTCACATCCGCTTTGAGCCCAATGGCCATCTCTGCAGCTTGTGTTCCCACAATGCCCCCGCCAACAATCACAACTCTGCCTGTTTCCACTCCCGGCACACCACCGATGAGCACACCTCGGCCACCGTGGATGATGTGAAGCGCATTGACCCCCACCTGCAATGCAATGCGCCCCGCTACTTCACTCATGGGCATCAAAAGGGGCAAGCGCCCTTGACGATCCACAACAGTTTCAAAAGCAATCCCCACCACCTCTTTTTCAAGGAGCGCAGCTGCCTGTTCGAAATCAGGAGCTAAATGCAAGAAGCAAAACAGAATTTGCCCCCTTTTGAGCAGCGGGTACTCTACTGGCTGCGGTTCCTTGACCTTGATGATCATTTCCGCTTCATACACCTCTTCCAGAGATGAAACAACCCTAGCACCTGCACGATCAAACGCGCTGTCGGGAAAACCAATCGCCCTGCCGGCATCTTTTTGCACGACAACAAGATGATTAGCTTCAACCAACGACCTGACGAGAAGTGGCGTTGATCCAACCCGGTATTCGTGATTTTTGACCTCTTTTGGGATACCAATTCTCATCCTTTCCATTCTCCTCGATATACACAAACCGCCTGCCCTCTCATATTCACCTTCCAGAGTGCACCCCCCTTTTCCAAAAGATCACATGCCAATCTTTCTCCGGAACAAAATTTCACCTGCATCTCCCCTTGAATTCCATACTTTCTCCAAGCGGCAACGCAGGCGGCAGTAGCCCCCGTACCACATGATAAAGTTTCGCCCTCAACCCCTTTTTCGTAAGTACGCACCTCCAAGAGCTGCGAGGAGAGCACCCTCACAAAATTTACATTCACACCCACGGGGTCAAACCGTTTATGAAAACGCAAATGGCGCGCAACGCGCGCAAAACTCTGCGATTGAATTTCTTCACAAAAATGGACTAGATGGGGAGTCCCCGAATCAACTTGGATATAAGAAATGCCATCCAAAATGCCCTCTTCGAGGATAGAAACGGCGCCCATATCCACCACGAGATCCCTTCCTTCGACCAAAACGAAATACCGCTTCTCACCGATGTCAATCAGAAGCTTTTTGTCTTGACATCCCCTATCTATGAGGAACTGAGACGCGCAACGCAGGCCATTCCCACACATTTCAGCTACACTTCCATCCGGATTAAAACAGGTGATGGTCGCTTGAGACTTCGCTTGACACCGCACGAGAATCACACCATCGGCACCTACTCCGTAGCGGCGCCGACATAATCTTTTCGCAGCATTGGAAACAGAGTCTGTGTCATGATCAGAAACAATGATAAAATCGTTGCCCGCACCTTGGTACTTTGCAAACTTCATTCAAAGCCAAGGTCCCCATAAGAGTGCACAACCCCATCGAGCAAGCCAAAGTCAATAGCTTCCCCTGCCGTCATCCAAGTATCCCGATCGATCGTTTTCTCAATAATGTCTGTCCCTTTACCGGTTGCTTTTGCGTATAAACCGACAATCTGACTGCGGGTCTTAATAATTTCTTTTGCTTGAATTTCCAAATCGGTTGCTTGTCCCTGGATGACACCTGAAATCAGTGGTTGATGAATCATGATCCGTGCTGAAGGGGTCGCGAATCGCCTTCTGGGCGCTGCAGCTAGACTCAAAATCGAACCCATGGAAGCAGCTAAGCCGGTCACTAGTGTGGTCACAGGAGAAGAAATCATCTGGATTTGATCCCAAATGGCAAAACCGGAATCGACAGAACCACCTGGGGAGTTGATCACAAACAAGATGGGTTTACCGGGGTTAATAAACTCCAAATACCAAAGTTTGCGAATCACCTCTCTCGTCGTCTTACCCGTGACAGCATCGGAAAAAAAAATGCGACGGTGCTTGAGCAAGAGATTTTCCAACTTGTGGTCAAATGATTCACAGTGTCTTTTCTCCTCTTCCTCCTCCTCTTCCTCGGATTCCACTTTGTATTCATCCTGTGCTAGTGGCATATGCATCCTCTCCTGCTAATGTATGGGCTGGTATCTCTACATCTGTTAGCTCCGGATACAGCCGGAATTGATTCAGTAAAGAGCCGATTTCAGATTGAGTTTTTTCCAAAGTGAAAGCGTCCACGTCCACTTTTGCCCTGCTGACTTTCCCCTCCCGATCGATGACGCGAGCACTCGAGTTTTGCAAAACGCGCACAATCAATTCGGCAACGTGGCTCATCTCCCCTTCTCGCATCCCCAGCGATGTCAAAGCAGCTGTTCCCAGTCGGATTCCCGAAGTATACCAAGGGCCATTCACATCAAAGGGAATTGCATTGCGATTCACATTCATTAGCCCTTTTTGCAAAGCGATTTCAGCTTGACGTCCCGTTAGATTAAAACTGCGCATCACATCAAATACCACTAAATGGTTGTCTGTGCCCCCAGTGAACAGCTTGACTCCTTTTTCACACAAACGCTCTGCGAGAGCTCGAGCATTCTTAACAATTTGGTGTGCATACTCCTGAAAGGCGGGGCGTCGCGCTTCACGAAAAGCAACTGCTTTCGCAGCCATCACATGGGGTAAAGGCCCACCCAAGACGAGGGGACATCCTTTATTCACAATATCTCGATATCTCTTTTGACAAAGAATCATGCCACCGCGCGGCCCTCTAAGTGTTTTATGAGTCGTAGATGTCACGATATGGGCGTAAGGGATCGGATCGTATTCTCCTCGCATCACTTTCCCTGCGACTAAGCCAGAAAAATGGGCCATATCTACCATCAATACAGCATGTACGCAGTCTGCGATTTCGCGCATCTTGGCAAAATTGAGCAGCCTGGGGTAAGCCGAGTATCCCCCGATTAAAATGGTTGGTTTTTCCCTTGTGACTAATTGCTTGAGCTTTTTGTAATCAATCTGCTCAGTTTTGGGATTGACGTCGTAAAAAACAGATCGAAACATCTTACCCGAGACGTTATGTCGGTAACCATGGGTAAGGTGACCCCCAGAACTCAGAGAAAGTCCCATGAGCTTTTGACTCAACATGGCGGTGCGCACTGTCTCATATTCTTCGGATGAGAGTTCATCTACTGTTTTCTTTCCCAGCTTTTCGATCTCCGGGGTTTGAATGCGATCCACCAAAATGCTCCAAAACGCCACCAAATTCGCATCGGCCCCTGAGTGAGGTTGAACATAAGCATGCTCACATCCGTAGAGCTCTTTGAGCTCTTGGACAGCGAGAGACTCAATCGCATCAACACGTTCACACCCCGCATAAAACCTATGACCGGGATACCCCTCACTATATTTATCCGTCATGAGGTTCCCCATCGCCAGTTGCGTGGCAAAGGAACTATAATTTTCAGAGGCGATCAGCTTGAGAGAGGAGCGTTGACTTTTCAGCTCTCCCATGATTGCAAACACAATCTCTGGGTGATCCAATTTGAGATGATCAAGCGCGGCAAAATGGGCTATTGCAGCAGAGCTCCTCGCTTTTTTAGAATTTGTCTTCAAATATTGATCGAGATAAGACAACTTGACCGCCTTTTCTTACATGTTTTGCACAACTCAAGTGATGGTCTATATCAAGCGGAATTATGTCATAACTCCCCTTATCTCGTCGAATCATTTATTGTGAGATACGAAACATGATCTAAAAAGGTGGTCTTTCAAAAGATAGCAACAGATCTGTATCTGCCTCCCGCATTTACCCCAATCCTTCCAAGAGGAGCGCCATAACTGTGCGCTTAATGAAAAAGTTTGTATAAAAGAATTGATACAAAAATTTATAAACACCAAAATGAGCATTTTGAGCTTTGAGGTAGGGATCTTCTATGCATCGCTATTTTCTCTTGATCACAGCGTGTTTTCCATCTGTGTGCAGCTTGGTGTGTGGTGGAGAAAAGAATGTGAGGAAAAGCCATCTAAAACACATGGACCATATCCTTGTTAAATGCCCTGCATCATTTTCGAGCCACATCAAAAAATCGAATACACACCTCAGCCCATCCACCATGTCAGCAGAAGGGGTAGGCCTTAGCTTAAATCAATATCGTTTTTCATATGTAAAGCATGCCTCTGGATACACCGAAAGATTCAATCGCTTTGCTACGGCAGAAAACGTCCTTGCGCGCAGTCAGCTCATCTCGGGGGAAAAAGCCCCCGCCAAAAAAAAGCGCGGTAAGTGGGTCATCAAGAAGGGTAAGTATGTAACAGGTTATATGTGTATGGACTGTGGCCATGTTTATCCGCCTCGCATTTCCGTCTGTCCCAAATGTGGAAGCCACCGTTTTATGAAATGCAACGTCCACACGTGACTACTTCCTTGCCTAAAGACACAGGCTTCTAGGGATTGATACCCAAACCATCTAGCCGGAGGGTTATTTGAAAAAGCATTTTACAAGAAAAAACCTCAAAATCAAGGCGAGATTTCATCCCACTTCTAAACAGGTGGGATTTCCCAATTGTCCAGGTTAAAATGTATAGCAATCATGCCCAACTCGCTCACTAGCTTTTTCACCAGAACATGTGATGCGTGCATATCAGCTCGGCGCGACTCGCTTATGCTCGACGTGCTTTTTGACTTGCTTCAAACCGTAAAAGAAGCAATTGCATTTTTTTCACAAAAAGATTGATGAAGAAATGTGAACATGTGCAGCATAGTAGAGTCTGACAGGCACATAGTAAGGTCTTCCATGAAAACCCACTTTCTCGCCATTTTTTCATTTCCCATTCTGCTCTTTGCCCTCCTTCTCGTCCATGCGGCAGAAGGGAAAGGTGTATCAGATCGGTTACCTCTCATCCCATATCATAATGGTCTGCATTCAAACAGTACCCACATTTTGACAAAAAGGCACCACCAGTGGACTCCACCCACCTACCCTCTATCTCTGCAAAAGATCTATTTGAGCATCATCGGCTCCAACTCACCGCTTTCATGCTCCCTTTATGAGCAAAAAAACCAGTTATGCTACGAACCAATTGAGTATATGTGCACAAACTGCGGAGCTCTATACGATGTCCCACCCGAGATTTGCCATGATTGCGGCAACACTTTTTTCATTTTGGCTTGTGGACTATGATTACTTGGTAGCTTAAATGGAAGGCTTCTCAGTTTGCTATTTCTGATTTGGTCGTCCTCTATGCCGATCGATTTTTGTCAATTGCGATAAAGATGGTCACCTTGACGTCTTTGAAGAGTTTCACCTTGCGGTTTTTGTTTATCCATTACGTCGATGAGTTGGGCACCATCATGACAGCTCGCGTCTATTAAAGTGTGCTAAAAATCGGGGCAGTTCTTCAGATAGGGTCAGTTGTGATCTTCACGCTATTTCTCTATTTCCTTACGGAGAGCTTTCACCCCGCTCTAAATGGGTGAGTTTTCCCGATCGTCTGAGCTCCAAAGTCCTCGCCTTTGGAGTGGGGCGTGTTCTGTTTTATTTTTTAATGCACTGCTTATAATCTGGAAAGGCTCTCCTTATATCAGGAATTTTTGCACCTTTTTGCTCTCGATTTTTTCAATAAACCCCTTTAACCTCCATTTTGTTACCTCTCCTTGGAACGAATCACGTAGATTTCTTTTGCTTTAAAAAAATTTGCTATCTAACATTCTCGTGTTGTTTTCTTTTATAAGGATCCAGAGAAACAAGGATGTCCAAGGTATTGAATAAAAAAATGATGTCACTGATCGTCAGTGTCGTCGTGGGTTTCATAATCTGGAATGTGACTCCTCCAGAAGGCATCACTGTGCAAGCCATACACATGTTTGCCATTTTTATCTTTACGGTCGTTAACATCATCTTACGCCCCCTTCCCATTGGTACAACCGCTTTCTTGGGATTAACGCTGACAGCAGTCACCCATACATTGGAATTTAAACAAACTTTTAGTGGGTTCGTCGACACCACTGTTTGGCTGGTCGTAGTTGCCTTTTTTATCTCACGTGGCTTCATCAAAACCGGATTGGGAGAACGGATCGCTTATTTCATCATCAAACTTCTCGGGAAAAATACTCTTGGGATGACCTATGGAATCATTTTAACCGACCTGATTCTAGCACCTGCCATCCCCAGTATTACAGCCCGGGTAGGGGGGATCATTTATCCAATTGTCAAATCTTTATCTAGAACTTTTGGGAGCGAGCCGTATAGCCACCCTAGGAGGCTAGGTGCGTTCTTGATGAAAGCCTCGTTTCAAGGATCGGTAGTGATCAGTAGTATGTTTCTCACATCAATGGCAGGCAATCCCCTCATTGTCAATACAGTAGAGAAATTAGGAATTAATATTTCTTGGGGAACTTGGGCCCTAGCGGCTTCTGTTCCCGCTCTCGCGTGCTTGATCGTGATCCCCTTTTTCTTGTACGTATTCTACCCCCCCGAAGTCAAAAAAACCCCTAATGCAAGAAGAATTGCCGAAACGGAACTGAAAAAGATGGGACGCGTTCGATCGCAAGAGTGGATCATGATCGTAACTTTTGTGCTTTTAATTACTCTGTGGGTTGGAGGTCGACACATCGGCATGCACGCCGTGACCGCCGCCCTTATTGGCTTATCCTTTCTTTTGATTACTTCTGTTTTAACGTGGGAAGATGCCATCAAAGAAAAGGGAGCTTGGAACACACTGATATGGTTTGCAACCCTTGTCATGATGGCTAATTTCATCAATGAACTCGGGTTGACAACATGGTTTAGCAGTCAAATTCAAACACGTGTCCGAGGCCTGCCCTGGTTCACGGCGTTTACCATTTTGTCCATCCTCTATTTTTATTCTCATTACTTTTTTGCAAGCGTAGTCGCCCATATTGGGTCTATGTACCTTCCGTTCTTGCTGCTGTGCATTGCGACGGGAACGCCCCCCATGATTGCAGCACTTGCACTCGCTTTCTTTAGCAGTCTCTTTGGAGGACTCACACATTACGGTTGTGGCCCCGCGCCCATCTTTTTCGGATCTGGATATGTCAAAATTGTCGATTGGTGGAAGTTCGGCCTTTGTGCCAGCCTGATCAATATGACCATCTATTTTACGCTTGGGAACCTGTGGTGGCATGTTCTAGGATATTTTTGACCACTTGCCCATTAAACTTAAGCCCGTCCTAGACAATCCGTCTCGAAATCGACTTCATTTTACTCATATTTTTACCCTAAACGATCGGGAAATTCCAACAGAAAGATAGCAAGTCAGAGAAAAACTTTTGCCACAAAAAATCTAAAGAGATAGCCCAGAAATATCAAACCATTTGCATAGAGAGTCTCGAAATAAAAAATGTGATCGAAGGATCTCACTATGCAAAAAGCAGACGCTAGTTATAAGTGAGTTTCGACAATGTGTCTTGTCTTTAAGACCCCGGCTATTTTCTCCTTTAATTCCTTGGAAAACGCATTCCTACTTCTTTTTCCCTTTGATTTATGCGCTAACCCTGCCGCTCCTTCTTTTTCATATCTCTTCAGTACTTTACCTAAAATGCCTCTTTGTACCCCTTAGATCTTGCACTCCTAGAGACATTTTTATTTTTTCTCTGCTTGCTCCTAATCAATGAGTCAAGCTTTTTCAATTCCTTTGCTGCCATCCTTGTCGCTCCATTCAAGTATTTTTTGATAGGAGACATTTTAATATAGCCAAAAGGGGGAGACGATCACGTTGCCGTTACACATTACTCACATTTTTACTTGAACTATTTAAAGAAAAGGGACTAGAATGGGGGTTATTGGCCTCTTAATCTCAAGAAAATTTTAGTGGAACCCCCTTTCTATGCATCAGTCTTTGACCCTCCTCGTCCAAGTTCAAGAGTTGGATATCAAAATGATCCGTCTCATGCGCGTGAAAAAACAACGTCAAAGTGAGCTTAAGCAGATCGAAGATCTGCGTACAGAGCTTCAAGAGCAGCTCGACATCAAAAGGGAAGAAATCGCCAGCTTAGACGAGCAAATCTCTGCCTTTGAACAAAAAATCCAGTCTCTTTCGGAAAAGCAAAAAAAACTTGAAGAGCAGCAGGGATCAATCAAAAAGGTAGAAGAATTTAACGCTTTGACTCAAGAAATGAACAGCCTCGCTAGGGAGAAAGAGGGGATAGAAACTCAAACATCGGGGATTTTGGATCAGAAAACGGCAGAAGAGGAGGTCCGTGACAAGCTCGAGGAGAGCTTGAACCTCTCGGCCATCAACAGTCAAGAACTCGAAAACGAGATCAAAGTGAGCATAGATAAGATCAATGCAGAAGGGCAAAAATTGAAAGAAGAGCGCCGAGAAGTGGCCAAACAAGCTGACTGTGAAGGTTTAAAGATCTATGAACGGCTGTTGCGCAATAAAAAAGATCGCGTCATTGTACCGATTGAAAATCACACCTGCGGTGGATGTCACATTGCTTTGACTCTTCAACATGAGAATCTCGTGCGTAAAGGGGAGATGCTCGTGTTTTGTGAACACTGCTCCCGTATTCATTTCTGGCAGGAAAGTGAATCAATAGAGGGAACAGCAGTGGCAACGCGTCGTCGTCGTCGTCGCGCGGTGAGAACATAATAGTTTGCTTCGGAAAAGGATGCAACCGCTGCCACCGCTTCTTCGTAAAGAGTAACGGATGGGAGAGGAAAGTCTGGACTTCACAGAAAAAGGTGCCAGTGAAATACTGGGAGCTGTAAAGCTACGGAAAGTGTAACAGAAAACAAGCCGCCGGCTTTACCCTAAGCTGGGTAGGATGAAAATGTCGAGCTCGTGGCTCGGTCTCTTTGTGGAAACACATTGCAGCTATAAACCCCACCTGAAGCAAGAGGGGATGTCTTGATGAGTGTTTCGCTCGACAGCCCCAAAAGCGCTCGAGGGCTTTGGTGACAAAGTCCCTAGACGAATGGTTGCCCCGAACAGAATCCGGCTTACCCCTTTTCCGATAGCTTTTTCTTCGTAGATGGATGCGCTTTTTCGTATTCTTGCCTCTTGAAATGGGTAGAGACCCGCGTATAGATTGTCGTCGTTCCCAACAAACGGTGCCCTAAGAGCACTTGGATTGTCTTCAAATCCATTCCTTTTTCCAGCCAATGTGTCGCGATGGTATGCCTGATTGTATGTGGTGTCACACTAGCAGCAAGACCACTCGCCATGAGGTAGCGCCTAAACATCCGCGCAATCGAGCGAGTGGAAAGACGTGTTCCCCATTTATTGAGAAAAACTGCGTCGTGGTCCTCCTCTTTACAATGTGTACGCATTTCCAATCTCTTGGGGTGGCTCAAATACTTATGAATCCATCTAATCGTGCGCTTAGTGACCGGAACAATCCGCTCTTTCTTCCCCTTTCCCCTAATGCTAAACGTACGATTTCCTAAATCCATATCTATTCGATTGAGGCCTACTAGTTCACTGACGCGAAGTGCTGAGCTGTAGAAAAGTTCCATAATGCACCTGTCGCGCAAACCGAAATACTCTTCGATCGATGGCTGAGCAAAAAAACGCTCGACCTCCTCATAGGAAAGCACTTGGGGAAGGGGTGTTCCCAATTTGGGACTACAAATCGACTCTAGAGGACTCGTCCGTATCAGCTTTTCTCGCATGAGATATTTAAAAAATGATCTTAGTGAGGAGAGGTGGCGACACACCGTCCTGTTTGATAACCCTTGACCACGCAAATGGGTTAAATAGGCACGGATATCTTTTTTATCCAATGCATCAACCCATTTTTTATTTTTAAAAAAATTTTTAAAACGGGATAAATCGGTATCATAACTGCGCATAGTATGCTCAGACACATTTTTTACAATTTCAATATATTCCAAAAACTGATCGATCGCCAAAGAGAGATGCATTGATCTTTACTCCTCTATCTTGCATGATAAGCCCCAAATGATCACATTAGATAAAATTTCAAAAAAAATTGGTACCCGCACTTTATTCGAAAACGTTTCGGTGGCCTTCAACTCTCATCACCGCTATGGCCTGACCGGTCCAAACGGCGCCGGCAAATCAACCCTTCTCAAGATTTTAATGGGGAAGGAGTTGCCCACCTCCGGCTGCGTCAATTTACCAAAAAAAGTTGGTTTTTTACATCAAAATATCGATCCATTCAAACATTACAAAGTGATAGATGTGGTCGTGATGGGCAACTCTGTACTCTGGGATGCCTTCACCGAGCGGGATAGGCTGTATGAAGAGGAGATGACAGATGATGTGGGTATCCGTTTAGGTGAGTTAGAAGAGGTCATTGCCGAAGAAGATGGTTACAGCGCCCAATCACGCGCCACCTCATTGCTATCGGGCATGGGCATCTCAGAAGAAATGGGAGAAAAACAGATGAAAGAAATCCCAACAGACTCACAGTTTTGCGTGTTGCTGTGTCAGGCTTTATTCGGAGACCCAGACGCTCTTCTCCTCGATGAACCCACAAATCACATGGACCTCAATTCGATCGGTTGGCTAGAAAACTTTTTATTGAATTACGTGGGCAGCCTGATCGTCATCAGTCATGACCGACATTTTCTCAATGCCATCACAACAGATATTGCCGACATCGATTACGAAACTATCATCATTTATCCCGGCAACTATGATCAAATGCTGATCGCAAAATCTACGTTGCGGGAAAAAGCTGAGCAACTCAATAAATCAAAGGAAAAGAAAATTGCGCAGCTGAAAGAGTTCGTCTCCAAATTTGGAGCTGGCACCCGTGCCTCGCAGGTGCGTTCTAGAGTCAGGGAAATGGATCGTCTGCAACCGAAAGAGCTTAAGAAATCCAACATTCAACGCCCTTATGTGCGGTTCTTCTCTCCCAAAATACCTTCGGGTAAAATTGTCCTAAAAGTTGAGCACATCAGCAAGGCTTATCAGACGCATCCAGTCATTCAAAATCTTTCGATTGAAATTGCACGTGGTGACAAAATTGCAGTAATTGGAAACAACGGCATGGGAAAGACAACTCTACTCAAAATGCTCGCTGGTGAAATGGATCCTGATCAAGGCAAGATTGAGCGAGGATATCACGTCAATGTGGGGTACTTTCCTCAAAATCACTCCGACGTCATTCAGACATCTCAAATGATCTCGGTGTTTGACTGGCTCAAACAGTTTCAAGCAAAGGCCTATGATCAAGACATTCGCAATGCCCTTGGCAAAATGCTCTTCACTGGTGATGATGCTTTCAAGGCAATCTCCGCATTGTCTGGAGGAGAAACGGCCCGCTTGATCTTGTCAGCGCTGATGCTTGGCGAGCATAACACGCTGATCTTAGACGAACCTAACAACCACCTGGATTTAGAATCGGTATCCGCGCTCGGTCATGGACTGCATGAATTTACGGGCACCGTCGTCTTAGCCACTCATAATAGAGACCTCATCGATTCAGTGGCGACAAAGGTCATTGGTCTTGAAAAAGAGGGAATTGTTCTCTTCGAAGGAAGTCTAGAAGAGTACCTCTCATCTCGTGTTTAACAAGAAAAAATTTCTCTCTCTAACCAAGAAGCAGCAACACAAGCAGGCCGCTGCCCTCCTATGCCTGTTCCATGAAAAAGGCAGACCAAGTGACCTAGAAAAGTACCAAAAACTCTGTTTATGGCTCGATATTTTGCCCGTGGAATCCTCTTTTCACGCCCTCTCTGACAGATATCACTATCATCTAAAAAAAGCTCTCATCTCAATCAGAGAGCATCATTTTCTCGTCAATCGCATCGACTCCTTATCCCAGGTGCCCTATCTTCCCCTAGTGATCTACTTAGAAAACCTGCGTTCGGGATACAACGTGGGTAGCATCTTACGCACCGTCGAGGCCTTCCGTCTTGGCAGCGTCTATTTTTCTCCCGATACCCCTGGGACAGATAATAAAAAAGTCAGGGATGCAGCCATGGGAACCGCAGAATACGTACCTTCTAGACCAGGAGTCCCGCTCTCCGAACTGCCGCACCCACTCATTGCGTTGGAAACGGCTAAAACAGCCCCTGCCTACTTCGATTTTGAATTTCCCAAAAAGGGGTGTCTCATGCTTGGAAACGAAGAGTATGGCCTCAGACCGGAAACAATACAGAGAGCCGATGCCATTGTTAAAATCCCCCTTCTAGGGCTCAAAAACTCTCTGAACGTCAGTTGCGCTTTTGCAATCTTAGCCGCCCACATTCGAAGCTCTCAACGTCGTGCAACTCATCCGCGTCACCTTGAAGGGAACGGCTGCTAAGATCGCTAACTCGACCATCTAATCCGAAGATCAATATATTGTAAAACGATGCATTGTGATCTCTGTGCGCTTTGTATTCGCAACTTTTGCATCAATGCTGTCTTTGCGATATGCGTGCTTTCGTGACTACTCCCTCGCCTAAAGACGAGGGAGTAGTCACGCGTTAAGTTCTGAATAGTAGAATCTGTGTCTTTTGTTTCGAGACCTTCTATGCACATGTTTTGATATTTTCGAGCTATATTCACAGACTCTTTGTAAAAACAGTTTTTTCTCTGATTTATTATTTCTCTATCTATTTCTACGCATCCTGCCACACTTAAGAAACGCTTTTCTGATTCTCTTTAATAAGGGGGAAGCTGAGCTTTAACCAATAGCAAAGAGGATCTCTCTTTCTCGATCAATAGGAAAGAAATGTAGTTACTCGTATTTTTTAGAAAATGAGAAGAATCTCCATGACTGCAATCAAGTAAGGCACGCTCAATAGGGAAAGAGACCACGTACATTCACTCGTTAGCCGTACTCCAAAAGAAGTCCCCCTTCTTAGGGACTCAAAACGTTCCGAGAGGTGGATTTATTTGAACTTTAAGTACAACCACCGGTATTCTCGGAGCTTGCAATGTCAAGCTAATAGCCGCCGAGAATCCCATCCATCATCGTCACCGGAAAGAAGATCTTCCAAGAGCTCAGTCATTCTCGGATGAGAAAATGTCTCTTTTATCATAGTCTGCAACCTCTGAGTAAACCAATTCTGCAAGGCTTCAAACTGCAATGCGAGGCGACGAAACTGTTGATTGCTATCATTTAAGAAAGGCGGCTTTGCGTTCAACCAATCTTGTTCGTTAAAGGAAGGAAGTGCATTGATCAGAGCCTCCATCCGGGTTGACGCACTGCCCAAAAAACCAAGTACCGTTTGAGAGAAGAAAGAGTCGCTAGATCGGGTGCAGAAATCTTTCAATTCTACCATCAGGTCTTGCTCTAGCTTATCTACATCTGCCCCAGCCGGATTCAGATATTTGATATAAGATTTGAAGAGCCGATCCTGCAACTTCTTAAATTCGGAACTGTTTTGTTGATCGAGGAATTCTTTTTCCGAGTAAACACCCATCCCCACAAAAGCAATGACTCGGATATTATCGTCCCGGTTCTGTAGAAAGGTCTGGTCATCGGTTGCCCGTTGTGTCCAGTACTGACAAACTCCTGAATTTGGATAACGTGCGGCGCGCCTAATGACTCTCCTACTCCACCATTCAATTTCGTTAGATAACCCAAGAAAAAAATAGCGAGCGCTATCCACAAATCTCTCATCACCGAGAAGCGGCGCAAAGTCTTTTTCTTTTCCTGCATCGGGATCGGGGGATTGATTCGCCCTAAGGGAAAAGGGCAACAACCCAAAGGAAAGGATTCCCAAAATTAAAATCCAACTTTTCATGGTAAACCTCCATTAATTTGGCTTGAAAAAGGGGATTTTACAATTTAAAATTTTATTTTTCAATAAATATTTAGACAATTTCGGTCACTTCCTTCGTCAATACCTCTCTCTTCAAGCGTAGTGACTTTCTAGTCAATCACCTTTCCTAAGGGGTAATTGTGAAGTCGAGCGCAATTCTTTGCTGCAGTGGATCGATGTTCCTTGCAATGCAAATCATCACATCTTTTTGGAAATCCGACAGCCCCTCAATACATGTCGATGACTATCCCCGCACCTCAAGGTGAAGGCTTCTCTAGCTTAAGGAGATCTAGTCCGAGGGCCAATATGTTTTAGAAACGCATTGTGATCTTTGTGGATCTTGCATCCCCAATTCTTGCAACAATGTTGTCTTTGTGAGATTCGTTAAGATAACTTCTAAATATCTAAGATTTTTTGAACGAGCTCCATCAGCTTCTGACGAGAAAATGTTTCGGCAACCAAGACTTGCAATCGCTTATATAAATTTTTTTCTAGAACTGCAAACGCCTTGCTAAGTTCTGCATTTTTTTCCTCATTCCCGTCAAAGCGAGACAAGGCATTAAAAAGAACCTCTACCCGATTCGAAGCATCACCCAAACAATCGAGCACCCTTTCAGAGAAGAAAACATCTTCAGATCGCATGCAAAAATCTCTTAGCTGTTGGACTAAATCTTTTTCCATCTCTTCTATATCTCCATCATCAGAAGCAAGGTAGTCGATATAAAAACTGAAGAGACGATGTTGCAACTGTTTAAATTCAATGCTGTTTTTTTCATCAAAGAATTCTTTATGTGGATAAATCCCCATTCCGATAAAGGCAATTAATCGCACATCATCTTCCCGCTGCTCTAGAAAAGCGCGAGTGGCACAGGCCTGGTTTTCCCAATCACGAGAGATGGACGCATCTGGATGATTTGAAGCAAGTGCACTTACTTGCTCACTCCACAGTGCCAGTTCGTCGAGTACCTGAAAGAGAAACCGGTAGGCGTAGTCCACAAATACTTCATGACCCAGGATCCAAGAGAAATCCAGTTCTTGCTGTGCATCATCCAAAGAGCTATTAGGGGCGGGAAATCGAAGCCCGTTTTGAACTGCTCCTAGGGAAAAAGGAGAAGACACGCAGCAAAAGACTAAAAACACCAAGATCCAGCTTTTCATGATAAACCTCCATCAGCAAGCTTACAAAGACGTAATGTTAAATGTTTAATTTTTATTTTTCAATCGACATCTAAATAAATCTGTTATGATGCTCTTGGATATTTCTCATCTGCATCTAGAACATGCCCCCCACACCTCATCATTTGTGATCTAAAGGTCGACAAACTCTTCTGGCAGTTGCACGTGGCAAGCAGTATCGAATCTCTCCTCTAGCTTTAGCCATGGAAAAGTGCGAGCAAGTCACACATTCTCATAGCGTCTTCTATCTCCTTATCAAATCCTTTTTGTGACTACGCCTGCGCTTAAAGGGGACGGCTTCTAGGGATTGACACCCAAAACATCTAGCTCGAGAGTTATTTGAAAAGTATTTTATAAGACAAAACCTCAAAGTCAAGGCGAGCCTTCATTCCACCCCTAAACAGGTGGGATTGCCCGCTCGTCCGAGTTAAAGGTGGAAAAGGAGGGTAGCTATTTTTAGCTTTTCTGTTAGTGGGGCATTCTCTACCCCGAGCAAGCGAAACACCTCTTGTGACTACTCCCTCGCCTAAAGGCGAAGGCTTCTAGGGATTGACACCCAAACCATCTAATCCGAGGGTTATTTGAAAAATATTTTACAAGAAAAATCTCAAAGTCAAGGCGAGCTTTCATCCCATCCCTAAACGGATGGGATGTCCCGCTCGTCCAGGTTAAACGGACGAATGTTCTCACTCATCCAAGATAAAAAATGAAGCACAAGTGTTGAAAAAAGTATCGGGCGTAACGAGCTCTGCTCCCTTTTTTTCTCGTAAATAGTGAGCATTCCCCCATTCCCAAACGGGCATGCCATAGCAAGCCCTCTTTCTTTGAACCTCGGAGTGAACCCAGATTTTTCCCTGAGCCACAGAAAGCAATTCCATAGAGGTTAACCCCCCAGAGCGCGTGAGAGTGGCATCACTCCTAGAGTAAAGAGTCGCAATCACCCCATCTTCTTGGAAACACATGGGCACAATATTGAGATGCTTGGGATAATTCTTAGCATCAAGAGCAACTTGATGTACGCGATGCAGTAAACTGCTGTAATGCCTTGCATCATAGTAACAAAAAACAAAGAGAAGATGACGATAGCCGCGATCACCAGCCTTTCGGAATAGCTCGATGAAGTGCTTTACATACTGAAGCGTTGCCTCTTCCGTAGGCTGACTCCCCAACATTATTGTCACAACTTGGTCGCACGGTTTAATTGTAACCGTGATGCTTTCCTCTTCGATCTGTTTTTGCAGCGTGCCCAGTTCGATGGTATTGACAATCAAATCTGTTTCTTCACGGCTTTTTACTCTCATTTTGACTTTTATCTTCCTGGTAGCAACTTGGCGTTGGCTGCGATGGGGGGTAAAGGCAGCGCGCAGGGGAAACCTATCATACCAGATATCGCGTTCCCTAAGACCACAGTTTTTCATCCAAAAAGTATCGGGAGTTTCACCGGGGCGCAAGAGGGGTTTATGAGATACGAGCCTTAAGAACGTGCGGTCAGATCGAGAAAGCCCTTTGATTGGCCTGAAAAAATGGAGCACCTTTTCAGTGGGTAGCTCTGTGATTACTTTCTCAATGATCACAGTTTTACCGGTCAAGTATTGGACAATTTTCAAAGCTTTAATTGTAGCTGAAGTCCCAATGGGTTGTGTGTCGACGATGTGATCGATATTTTCTCGAATGATAGTGATAAGCGCTTTAGAAAAAATGCAGGGCCAAAACAGGGCGTCCGCAACGGGAACATTTTTAGCGAAAAAATTCAACAATTTGACCCTCCCCTTTTTTTGCGATAGATTCCAAATATGGATCAAAAACTTGCCACACCACTTGCCCACCCAATCGATGAGAATATCTGTTTGAATAATCTTTAAATCTGGATTATCTGCTCTAGCCTTAGCAGCTCTGGCTTTGGCCGCTTGGATATGCCCCTCACCCCCAGAAGAAGTGATGAGCAATAGCGTTTTACACTTTTTATCCATTTGCGCAGCCATCATTTTTTAGGCGATATGTGAAAAATGATCAAAAAATGAGAGAGGGTCACCTCTTAACAAAAACCCGCTGAAACAACGGGAAGCGCAAGCAGGTGGCAAAAAGTTTAAGCAAACAAGGTCATATTCTATTCTGTCGCCAACTCAGGCCTTCTTGAGCAGATCACCATAAACTCTTCCTGCTGAGATAGTCATAGTTCTGATCTCGCCTCCTTAATTTGAAGAGTAGGAAAGTTGGAAAATAATTTAAATCTTTTTTTACTCTTTCAAAGAGAGGAGAAACTCCGCATTATTGCCCGTGTTTTTCAAACGGTTTAAGAGGAGATTCATTGCATCCAGAGGGGTTAAGTCCGCTAAGGCTTGGCGGAGCAAATAAATTTTTTCGAGCTCATCGGGGTGGTAGAGCAACTCCTCTTTGCGGGTTCCACTTTTCACTACATCGATGGCTGGGAACACGCGCCTCTCGGCCAAACGGCGCTCGAGTACGAGCTCCATGTTGCCCGTCCCTTTAAATTCTTCGTAAATCACTTCGTCCATTCGGGAACCAGTATCAATGAGCGCAGAGGCAATAATAGTGAGTGATCCCCCGTTTTCAATGTTACGCGCGGCTCCAAAAAACCGTTTGGGTTTGTGAAGCGATTGAGCATCGACGCCTCCGGTCAAGATTTTGCCCGAATGGGGTTGTACGGTATTATAGGCACGCGCTAAACGGGTGATTGAATCGAGAAGAATCACCACATCTTGACCGTATTCCACTAGACACCGCGCCTTTTCCATCACCATTTCAGCCACCTGAATGTGCCGCTCAGGGGGTTCGTCAAATGTGGAGGAGACCACTTCCCCTTTTACGATCCGCTTCATATCGGTGACTTCCTCTGGGCGCTCATCAATGCCAAGAACGATCAGCACCACTTCTGGATGATTGCGCGCAATAGAGTTGGCAATACTCTGCATCAAAATGGTCTTACCCGTTTTTGGGGGAGCTACAATTAAAGCGCGCTGCCCCTTCCCAATAGGAGAGGTCAGATCTAGCACCCGCATCGAAAGCCTGTCTCTATCGGTCTCCATAACAAGGCGCTCTTTCGGGAATAGCGGCGTTAAATTTCCAAAAAAGATGCGTTCTTTAGATTTTTCTGGTGGTTTGTTATTGATTCGATCTACCTTCAAGAGAGCAAAATATTTCTCCTTCTCCTTAGGGGAACGGATCGTCCCATAGACAGTATCCCCCTTCTTGAGGTCAAAACGGCGAATTTGCGCGGGAGAAACGTAGATATCTTCAGCAGACGAGAGGTAGTTGTAATTGGGAGAGCGCAGAAACCCAAACCCATCGGGCAACACTTCAAGCACTCCCTCTCCCACGAGGACTTCATCGGGGCTAGAAGACTTAGCTTTGACAACCTCAAAGACCATCTGCGATTTGGTCAAAGAACTCAGATTTTCAAGGCCAATGTTTTTTGCATAAGTGTTGAGCTCTTCAATGCTCATCCGTTGAAGGTCGGCAATCTTAGTAATGACCGGCTCTTTCAATAGTTTTGTTTTGTCTCTATGGTGAGGAAAGGACGCTTTTCTCTCGGGCTTTTCTCTAAAGAGTTTTGTCTCAACTTGGTTCTCTTTGCTCATGGCGGGGTTTACTCCTAAATCAGGGTGTAGATGAATTCTCTGATCTGTTGTTCAAGATAAAAAAAATCGCCAGTGTTTGATAAAAAAACATCTGCATGCTCGGCCTTTTTTTTGACATCCCACTGCCTTTTCATACGTCGTTCATACTCCTCAATCGAAAAACCAGAGGCAATAAAGCGGTCTTTGGCTATCTTCTCATCACTGAGAACGATCAAGATGAGATCAAACTCTCCTTCTCTTCCGATTTCCTGAACAAGGGGCACTTCTACAACAAAACAACTGTACCTCTTATCATTTTTGACTCTCTGGTATTCTTCTTCAATCCGGTCAAACAAAGGGGGATGGAGAATCGCCTCTAGCTCCCTGAGCTTACCGGGGTTTGAAAACACGATAGAAGCAACCGCTTCCCGATCAACTTTACCATCTGTCAAGATACCTGTTCCCAGAAGAGAGACAACACCACGAATACACTTGGGGTCTGTCTCTAAAAACTGATGGATGACATCATCAGCACTGATTCGATAAGCACCGTGCTTTTCCAGAAGGAGACTTGCGGTTGTTTTACCTGAGGCAATACCACCGGTAATCCCTATTTTCTTCAATTTTAACACTCTCCCCAATTTTTGCCAATTTCAATATTAATCTTTAAGGGCACAGACAATGACACGACATGTTCCATGACATCTTGAACGATGAGGCGAACAGAGGGAATTTTTCCCACAGGCAATTCAAAAATGAGTTCATCGTGCACCTGTAACACCATCTTTACCTCGGGGTCATCCTTCAGTTTATGATGAAGCCTGATCATGGCAATCTTAATGATATCGGCTTGGCTACCTTGAAGGGGGGTATTGACAGCCAGTCTTTCGGCTGCTGCTCTGATTACGGGATTTGAGCTGTGGATTTCGGGGATCATGCGTCGCCTGTTCATCAAAGTGGTGGCCATCCCGGATTGGCGGACTTTGTCTTTACACTCCTCTAGGAACACTCTAACGCGGGGGTATTTTTCAAAATATTTCTCGATAAACTTCGAGGCCTCTTTTAGATCAATATTCAGTTCTTGAGATAGCCCAAAAGCGCGTTGTCCGTAGATGATCCCGAAGTTAACTACCTTGGCTTGCAAACGCATGTCTTTTGTCACCTGACGATCTAAGACATCAAAAACGGCCATTGCAGTCGAGGTGTGAATGTCTCGCCCGTTTTGAAAGGCTTTGATGAGCCTGGGGTCCTGGCTCATGTGAGCGAGGAGGCGTAATTCAATCTGAGAGTAGTCCGCCGATAAGTAGCGCCGATTTTCGGTTTGAGGACAAAAAGCCTCCCGAATCTTCCGCCCTTCTTCGGAACGCACTGGGATGTTTTGCAAGTTGGGATCTTGGCAAGAAAGGCGCCCCGTTGCGGTCACAGTCTGCATGAGTGTACAATGGATACGCCCCGTACTTTGGCTGACTTGCAAAGGCAGCGCATCTGCATAAGTTGAGCGCAATTTTTCCAAAGCGCGGAATGTCAAAATTTTCAAGACGATTGGGTGTTTTTTTTTCAAACGTTCAAGCACATCAGCACGTGTTGTACGCCGCTTGTTTTTGCTGGGAATCTGAAGCTTGGTAAATAAGATCTCACCGAGCTGTTTGGGCGATTTAATGTTAAAACTCTCCCCTGCCAAATCGTAAATTTCTCTTTCCACTTGCTCAATTTCTTTAGACACGCTCTTTGAAATGGCATCCAATTTTACGCAATCCACATACATACCGGTGCGCTCCATAGCAATCAGCACTGGAACGAGAGGCTGCTCAATTTTGTATAAAACAAAGGCAAGCAAATGGCGCTCAATTTCCAGTTCGAGCAACTCTTTAAGGCGAAAAGTGTAATCCACATCCTCACAACAATAAAGACCGACCTGTTTAATCGACACTTCTGCCATTGATTTTTGATGTTTTTTCTCCCTCCCGATCAAGTCTTTAATGGATGTCTTAACCTTGCCAAATTTTTCTAAGCAAAGAAAGTCCAAGCTGTGACGGCGACTTTGAGGATTGAGTAGATAAGAAGCGAGCATCGTATCAAATCCAATCTGTGAAAGACGGATATCATGATTGAGGAGTACGTGCATATCGTATTTGATATTGTGTCCCACAAAACGGATTTTTGAGCTCTCAAAAAGGGGGCGCAACTTTGCCAAGACTGTTTTTATGCCGAGTTTTCCATTGACCGGTACATAAAAAGCAACTCCCTGCGTTGCACAAAAGCCAATACCGACGAGACGAGCGCGCATCGGTGCGAGCTGTGTTGTCTCTGTGTCAAAAGCAACAGTCTCCTCTTCTAAAAGGTGAGCAACGAGGGTTTCTAGCTCATCTAACCGTTCCACAACTGAATAATTTATCTTTTTTTCACCCACTTTGGGGTGGGCCACAGCCTGGGACTCGAGCTCTCTGAGAAGGGTTGAGAAATGCATATCCTTGTAAAGGGTTCTGAGCGCATCCTCGTCTGGATCACCTAGTTTATAAACGTCCCACTGCTTGGCAAAGGGGACATCATAGATCAATTTGGCGAGCTGACGACTGAGAATTGCGTCTTTTCGGTGTGCACGAATTTTCTCTGCCCGTTTTCTGTTTGGCATCTCGTCGAGACAGTGCAAGACCTGGTCGAGACTACCATACTCTTTTAAGAGAGCAGCGGCCGTTTTCGGTCCCATTCCTGGAATTCCCGGAATATTGTCCGAACTATCCCCCATAATGGCCAAATAGTCGACGATCTGCTCAGGTTTGACTCCGTAGAGTGTTTCTACTCCTCGTCGGTCAACAATGAGATTGTCTCTATGGGTATGTACCATCTTGACCCGATCGGAGACGAGCTGCGCCAGATCTTTATCACTTGAAAAAATCAAGACTTCAACTCTTTCTTGCTCCGCCCATCTAGCCAAAGCCCCAATCAGGTCATCTGCTTCAACACCCGCTTCTGATAGGTAAGGAATTCCCGCGCATCGACAAAAATAGATCGCGTGCTCCAACTGCGAGAAAAAATCTTCTGGCATCCCCTTTCGATGGCCTTTGTAATCCGCATACAGCTCGGTTCTCGCCGCTTTGTTATTGGGCCCATCAAAAACGGCCACTAAATGGTCGGGATTAAATTCTTTGATGACCTTCTGGACCGAGCGGATGAACCCATATAGAGCCCCTGTTGATTCCCCTCTTTTATTTGTCATATTTCGGATTGCATAGTAAGAGCGGAAAAGAAACGAAACCGCATCTAACAGGCAGATGTTTCCCACACTCTAACGACCATTTTGTAGAGCGGGACAATAGAGGTATAAAGAGCGCCCCATCCACTCCGTGTTAAGACCGGGAATCAGCTCAAATTCATGTTTGATCCGTCCTGAAAAAATGGATGATTGCCCCTGGAGGAAGTTAGATAAAAGGGAATGGGATGGCTTCAGTTCAATAACTTGGTAGGGCTCTTCGTCGATCTCCGCGGCTTCTGCGAGCTGTTTTAACACAGAAAAATAGGTAGCACGACTCTCGTCAATGTAACCAATTTCCTGAGCTTTCGGAGGATCGTAGAGTTGGGCTCCATAGGTATTGATGAGTTTGTTTCTATCCACTCGTGGGCGATTTTCAACCACGACATCTGTGAATTGTTTGTAATTGTAAGCCAAAATATCCTTCAAAGAACTCAAACCTTCCTCGTCCAAAGGACGATAAGGAGAGAGCAGATCCTTGCCCTTGCCCTCAGTTAAGGTCACCTGTGAGATTCCATATCGCTCCATCAGTTTAGACACATTAAATTTGGGGCCCATGATCACTCCAATGGAGCCGATCACCCCAGTTGAGCTCGCAAAGATTTTATCGGCGCTGCACGCAATATACATCCCTCCTGAAGCACACATCCCATTGATATAAGCATAGATAGGTACTTCGTACTCCTTTTTATAAGCCATCAAAGAGGCGTAAATATCGTGTGAATCTTGAACAGTTCCTCCAGGGCTATCGATGTGAAGGATAATGGCCTGGACGCGATCATTTTTTAACATTTTCTCACGAGAGTCGAGCAGTTGAGTCTCAATGAGGCGGGCGTTGAGCAAGCGACTGCCTATAAACCCATGAATGTCGATGCGCAAAATCACAGGGGAAGAACTGGGCAACGGAGCGCGACGACCCTCTTCATCCGGTTTGATGATCATTTGGGTGGTATCTTCACCACCCACCGACTTTGCAGAAAGAGAAAAGAAAACCCCTACAGCAAGCACACCGAGGCCAATGCCGAATACTAGCGCAAATGATTTGCAAAATGTTCGCAAAAAAGAGATAAAAACCGATTCTCGCATCTTATTCATAAAACGCAGCGCTCCCGATGAATACTTAATTTCTTAGGAAAGAGTAAAGTAAATGGCCTATTTTGTAAACCGCCACCACTTCCATTTTTAGGGCTTGAGAAAACATAACGGATTTCCCTTCTGTTCAATGCATGAGCTCAGTTAACATCCCCGCCCAGTCACCATTGATGACCTTTTGTTCAATGGCTATCTGAGAACATCCCACTAGTTGGGCAAAATCTGAAATAAATGGATTTATATTTCCCATTTGAGCTTCTCTTGCAAGCCTATCAAAAAGTCCTTCTGTAAATTTTTTCCATTTAAAATAACTTTGCTGAATTTTCGGCATGCGCTTTTTAAGTTCACCATTAGAAAAAATCCATCCCAGAAATCGTAAAGGATGGACCGGTTCGATTTTTTTGCCCAATTGCCTCATCTCGTGTGATTTTTTCAAAAGAGCCCACAAACTGAGATCGGCCATATTTTTGATTAACACCGAAATATTGTGACAGTCTTCAGGGGTTAGCCTCAAGCTGTGGAAACACCGATCTAGCCCAGCTGCTGGCTCAAGTTCAGTAGCCAAGCAATCACGAGTCATGCAGCTGACATGAATTTGTTGCAAAGCTGTATCTGAGGTAAATATCACTTCAAAGAAGACGGTGAGGAGATGCTCTGCTATTTGCGCTTTGCAAGACGAAGAGGATACAACTCCTTTTTTTTCATCGAAACGGGGAGACAGATCGCATTCCTCATTGAGCAACCCATGGGGGAAAACACGTATCTCTTGAACTGTTCGATTCTCACTCGCCTCCATTTCAACGCAGCCCAAACAGAGCGAAAAGGCGCAGACTTTGATGTAAAGAAAAGAGGTGAAGCAAGCAGCCCTTGACTGTTTATCCCTCATACCATGTTCCCAATGCGAACGAGATGGCAAAACTCATAGTAGATCATTGAATCCCATTTTCCTTTTTAAAACAATCTATTTGCTGCTCAAAATAAAAAAAAATTGAAAAATAATCCGCAATCCTACATGTAAGGGTTTTGAAGCAAATGGTGCTTCTCGTGAACGTGTGATTATTTACTAGGAGTAACGCGATGAAAAGTGTACCAAAGCCAAGCCGTACCTATTTTTGTCCCAAGTCTACGGGAATTGCACTCGGCACCGTTTGGTCGATCATCATTCTTCTCACTGGATGGGTATCCGGTCTCACTTCAATGAGTGACTGGGGAAACAATTTTGTCAGGGTGCTATCTTCCATTTATACTGGATATGATGCGACTTTTGTCGGCGGGATTCTCGGTGGCATCTGGGGATTTGCCTTCGGTGGATTACTCGGCGTTTCTTTTGCACTGGTATACAATCGGATCATTCACCAATAAGAGCAAAATCATCGATAAAAAGGTGGGACTTTCCAGCGATTGCTCTTCATCAGATCCTTGCATTTGATACTGATCCCGTCCGCATAATCATCAAGAGATGGCTGAGCTGTATCCATTTTTTTTCCAACCTGTGTACAAACACTATCTTTGGGGTGGCGGGCAAATTTTAAAGCAATTTGGTCGAAAAGAGCCACCTGGCATTTATGCCGAATCTTGGGAGTTATCCGATCGCCCAGAGGGCATGAGCATAGTCACAAATGGCCGCTTCAGAGGAAAGTCACTGCAAGACATCATTGCCTCTTACGCTAAAGATATGTTTGGTCAGCAAAAGACGCGCAATCCATTTCCCCTACTCCTCAAGCTCATCGATGCAAACGAAAACCTCAGTATCCAAGTGCATCCGGGAGACAAAGATGCAAAAAAGTTAGGTGGTGAAGCAAAAACAGAAGCTTGGCTGATTCTCAATGCTGAGAAAGACGCACGCGTATATGCCGGATTTAAACGGCGATACTCACAAAGTGAGGTTGAAAAGAAACTTGCGACAAGAGAAATCTTGGCAATGATGCAGATCCTACCCGTCACAAGGGGGGATGTCATCTTTATTCCAGGGGGTCGTTTGCATGCCATTGGGAAGGGGTGTCTCGCATTAGAAATTCAACAAAACTCGAACACCACCTATCGAGTATACGACTGGGATCGTATAAACAGTCGGGGAGCTGCGCGCGATTTACATCTCCACTTAGCCAAACAAGTCATTAAATGGGACGACGTAGAAAACCCACGTCAATTCCCACTGCTGTTAGAAAAGACATCTACCCACACGCAGTGGAGCTTACTCAAAACGTCCTACTTCAACATTGAAAAATGGGTTCTTCATAAGCCTATCCATTGGCAAAAAAAAAGCGGATTTGATCTTCTCTTTTTTTGCTCGGGCAGGGGAATGATTCACTGTGCGTCTTATAGCTATCCGATTGATCAAGGAACTACCTGCTTAGTGCCCGCACACTGTCCTACCGTCTATCTATCGCTTGACCGGGCATCAGAGATCTTCCGTTTTTACATACCCTAACGCTAATCTTCTTTAGCGAAGGGGATGGATGAGCTGAGCGACTACTCCCTTGCCTAAAGGCAAAGGCTTCTAGGGATGGATACCCAAACCATCTAGCCCGAAAGTGATTTGAAAAGTATTTTACAAAAAACCTCAAGGCTAGCCTCCATCCCAATCGCAAACACATGGGTGTTCCCGCTCGCCCGAATTAAAACCTTTTCGGGCCAAACGTGAACAAGCTCAGAAATTGACATCTAGTTCAAATCGAAAACCGTTTGTCTCAAATCAATACTACATGGGGTACATGGGTCTGGTCTGGTGTTAGCTGCGGAAATCTCTCGGTTCGAATCGCCTTGTACATGAATTCCCGAGATGCTCGTGGAATTGTCAAGAGAAAGTTTGATCTCCACATCGTCAAGAAAACGTTGGATTCTGCTACGACGGAAGCTACCCATGTAATTGTCAAGAAAACGTTGGATCTCCTTCCTATCTATTCCGCGTTCATACATGTCGAGGAGCCTTTCTTCGCCTTTAAGGGCTAAGGTCCGGAGATTAGGTGTATCAACCATGTGATATAGTCTGTCCAGACATTTGTATTTTTCAAACATGTCATCTAAAAGAGCTGCGACTCCCTCCTTGCTTATCCCCTGCTCATACATCGAGATGATGGCCCTTGGATAAAGCCGCGACCAAAAAAGAGGAGCCGTTTCAGGTGAGAAAGAACACGTTTCAAGCACTTCCTCTCTGCTCGCTCCGTTTGTATATTTTTCGAACATGTCATCTAAAAGAGCTGCGATTCCCTCCTTGCTCATCCCCTGCTCGTACATCGAGATCATGACCCTTGGATAAAGTTGCGACCAAAAAAATTGTGCAATCGATTGGAAGCGGAGACTTCCTGTTTGATTCATCAAATAGCGGGCAATGTCGCGCTTCCCCATGTTGGCTTCATACATCGAGCAAAGGGTGCGTTTCTGGAACACCTGGCAACCCATACACCTGGAACACATGCTCTTTGCTCTTGCCCCTTTTATGCTCTGCAATCATCTCCTCTAAAACAGCGTAGGATTCCTCTTTTCCCAGACCCTTGTCGTACATGTAAATCTTCAAATCGTCCTTGAGTTCGCACCATAAATATGTTCTCATGGTATCTGCGCGCCTATCTCTTATCCATTTTGGGATCACTCCTGGAACCTTGATCATTGAAAGCACGAGGTCGAATACATTCCGAGAAACCTGAGCACTTTTTCCACGATTTAATTTGGGCAAACATGTCCCAAACACGTGTCCCACTTTATAAATGCTAAGATGCTGCCCATCTGCGTCCAATATCAGGTTTTGGGTACCCCTACTGTGACCTGATGGTCTTCCTCCGATTTTTCTAAATCTTGTCCTATCCATCTTTCTCATCGGCTTTGCACCACCAAGAGGATGAATGATTTCAAAATAACCCAGATCAGCTATTTGTTCTTCCCGTTTACCACGCTGTTTTGCATATCCTTCGAACCTAGCCCCAAGATGACTGATAAGCGCCTCAAGAAATGCAACCAAAGCCAAAAAACGCTCATTGTGATGATCATCTTGTGCAAAATGGCCTGCAGTAGACTTGGGTTGAATCACTATTTCGGCAAAGGGGCTAACAATTTCCACACTATTGCATGGGGCGAGCAGCAGAGCATCGGCTGGCATCGGCTGACCGAAACTAAAAAATCGGGGAACCTGCTCTTCATATATCAGCTTTAAGGAAGCATTTCTTTCCGGAGGGTAAAGAGTATTTGCTTCCTGCACGAGAGAGAGCGCCAGAAAGTGGATACGTCGAGTAAGCGTATACATTTTTTCCAAATGGCAATCTCGAATGTACTTCCCAACGCCTATCTCCAATGCTCTGAGATCTTGCACCATCAGAAAGTTAGAAAGTGATTTATGTCTCTTTAGGATAGCGTAGATAAAAAGAGCAGTGATATAACTATCCCCGACAACTGCATACATCCTCTTACTGGTTCTTCCCAAATTTTCTTTGTCTTCGACCGCTTGTGTAATCACACTGTGCACACATGTGTCACACGAGAGACTGGGCAAGTAAGCCACAATTTTACACAAAATCTCAGCGGGCAATGTCTCTATAGGCGCGCTACCCATGTTGAGAGCGCGAGTGGAATTGATGTAAGGCGTCTTCATAAACCTTCTCCCCTTATATTTGGCACGGATACAATTGGACGACCTTGCTTCCCTATAACAAATGGATATGGGGGAAAAATGATCAAAAATTGGATTAAAATTATGTCTTTGAAGTGGAAAAAGTCAATGCTAATTAATGGTCACTACCACTCATCTCGCTGGTTTCCCACAGATGCTAGCCCAGCTAAGTGACACTGTAAATCGAGGTTCTCAGCTTGCAGTCTGTCTCTATATCGACTTTAGTCCCGCAATGGCCAGGGCAAGGGGGGATAGTTGACTGATTTGGGAGATAAGCCGACTTTCCTCGATACAACAGTGCTCGATGGGCATCGACCATGCATAATTTTTCAAAGCTTTCCTTAGAGGCGTCATGACGAGCTCTTTTAGATGAGATGCAATCGTTCCCAAAATAATGACATCTGGATTGAAAACCATAAGTAAAATCCCCACTCCCTGTGCTAAATGCTCAATGAATGAGTCCCAAATTTTGATGGCATATTCATCTTTTTTTTTAACAGCAGCGGCCAAACACTGAATGTCAATCGACTCAATTTTCCCCCCGGCTTCTTCCAAAATCTTAGTTGTAATCTTCTTTTGCTTAATCTCTGCTCGTATCCGATCTGCGAGATTAGCACCACCACAAAACACCTCAAAACATCCCCTTTGACCACAAGGGCACTTCGGCCCCTGTGCATCGAGGACAAAATGACCCACTTCACCAGCCGTGTCCGTACCCCCTTGCAACAGCCGGCCATTGGCAATGATCCCCCCACCCATTCCCGTGCTCATCGTGAGGTAGATCAGGGTGTTTAGCTGTTTATTTGTCCCAAATTCCCAATGCGCCAATGCACCGGCATTAGCATCATTATTGAAAAAAATGGGCTTTTTGAGGTGGTCTTTAAAAAATTTTTTAATGGGAACATTGACCCAGGTCGGAAGATTAGGCGGGTGCAACATCATCCCTTGTTTGAAAGAGATGGGACCGGGAACGGCAAGCCCGACCGCCTGAATGTCATCCATTTTTAAATGCTGCTTTTCTAAAAGCACACCTATGAGACGCAAAATGATAGGCAACCCTTCATCAGGAGCTCTAAGCGATTGTGTCGAGGTGCGCTCATGACCATAGATATTACCTCGACAATCTCCTAAAGACACGGAGACCTTAGTCCCACCAATATCAATTCCAACTAACACCATTCTCCGACTACTCCTCACATTTTTTTTTGAATCTCTAAAAAGGCTCGACTAGCCCATGTATCTGGGAGTTTATCCTCCAAGGTGTGTGTGCACGATCTGGTTTTTTATTGCATAAAATGTTCTGGAACAGATACATAATGTTAAAAACAGCCCTTAATTCGGATGAACACAGCAGATCTTTTTTGGTGCTAAAAACCCCACCTGCTATCATGCATGCCTCACTAATGAATTGTTGAAAAGGGAAAAGTGTCCGCATTGGCCATCGCGTCCAAAATTGTTAACAAACTGCAAGGAGCAGGTTACATCTCTTACTTTGCAGGGGGCTGGGTGCGTGATTTTTTAATGGGATTAAGTTCTAATGACATCGACATTGCGACGCAAGCATCTGTTGAAGAGGTTCAACACCTTTTTTCAAAAACCATTCCGATTGGTGTCAGCTTTGGTATCGTCATCGTCGTAGAAGAACATCACCAATTTGAAGTCGCTACTTTTCGAAGAGATCAAGGGTACCAAGATGGTCGCCGACCCATTGGAATCGCAGCTGCCGATCCCAAGCAGGACGCCGCTAGACGGGATTTTACTATCAATGGAATGTTTTTTGACCCCATCAAACGAGAAGTCATTGACTACGTCAAAGGGAGAAAAGATCTCAAGGAGGGAGTAATCCGCGCGATTGGAGATCCGCATACCCGGTTTTCAGAAGATCGCCTGCGCATGATGCGCGCCATTCGCTATGCCACCCGCTTTGGATTTTCCATAGAAACAAACACCTCAAATGCTCTTTTAGATCACGCACACTCTTTGTTACCATCTGTTGCTATTGAAAGGGTGTGGAATGAACTATGCAAGATGGCGATCCACTCTCATTTTGACGATGCTCTCATCTGTTTGCATCGTTTTCATCTTCTTCAAGTGATTTTTCCCACTCTGAGCGAGGTATCTACTCAACAGATCCGCATCCGCCTACGCGCCCTTTCCGATTTCCCGGATGATGCCCCTGTGATTGCCCAAGTACTCGAACTCTTCCCCGAAGCTACACTGAAAGAAAAAGAAGAGCTCATAGCTTATATGAAGCTTCCCAATAAAGACCGCGACTTCGTGCGATTTTTCGATCGTTTTACCCATATATTAAAGAAAATACAAACAGATCGTTACCAGTGGGCAGAGCTCTATGCCCACCCTTCTTGCGCTATTTCTCTCCAAATAGAGGGCGCACGTCTCCCCTTAGATGAGAGACACAATTTTTTTCAAGAGCACGCCTCTCGCATGCACAAGCTCGAAGAGCCCATTAAGCGGATCAAAGTGAAAGCCCCTTACTTGACTTCTGAGGACCTTCGGAAAGCAGGTGTGCCGAATGGAATAAAAATGGGGCAGCTTCTCAAGAAAGGAGAACGGATTGCCATCAATGAACAGATCGAAGATCCCCGAGAAATCATCGATCGCCTCGATATCCAAAATGAGTTGTAAAGCCTTCTTCCTCATGAGCAAATCCATCGCAAACACATCGGCTGCCACACAGTAATGGAAGTGGTGTGCTTCGAAGATGCAGCCTACCTTTAACACTAACCCTTGTGTCTCATGAGATTAAGCAAATAGAGAGAGGTAGCTGCCAATGAGATGGTCGCCCCCGGAGGCCAATTGAAAGCAAACGAAAGAACCATTCCCACGCAAGAGACCATCATACTGATGAACATGGCGAGAAGCATCATCATCGATAGACGATGGGTGAAGGTATTGGCAATTGCCGCTGGAAGGGACAAGAAGGAGATCACGAGGATGGCTCCTACCATCTGAATCAATAACACCACAGTGATGGCGATTAGTGCGAGCAAAAAGAAATAAAGAGCCTTGACACTTTGATTTTGCAAGGCGGCTTGCTCTTCATCAAAGCAGATTGCAAGAAAACGGCGATGAAAGAAAAAAGTGATGCACAGGATTAAAATATCTAGAGTAAAAAGGATGTATAAATCTGTTGTGTTTATCCACAGAATACTTCCGAATAAGAAACTCGTCAGCTCGACGTTATAACCGGGGGTCAAGGAAATAGAGATCACACCAATTGACATACCAAAAGCCCAGAGAGCAGCAATCACCGTGTCTTCCCTTTGTCGATAGCAGAGGCGAATCCAACCAATCAGGCAGGCGGACAAAATGCTCGCTACAAAGGCACCATAGAGGGGCTTGAGCCAAGCGAGGTGGTACACCCTCTGAAGATAAAGGGCAAGACCCATCCCCCCTAAAACAGAATGGGCGATACTTCCACTGATAAAAACAATCCGTTTGACGACGACATAGCTTCCAATCACTCCCCCAGTAACAGACGCACTCAGACTGGCAAAGAGTGCCATTTTTAAAAAATAATTGCTCATCATCCCTTGGAAAAATAAAAGGAGCCAATCATACAACCCACTCATTTGGGGACACCTTGATGTGGGTGGTACATCCCAATCGCAAAATGTTCGCAGACCTCTGTGGGATCCATTGATGACACCTCTTTCTGAAAACACAGGACCCGCTTCACATTCTGAATGATGGCGTCAAAATTATGGGTGATCACGAGAAGAGTCTTTTGACCTTGGAGCGTCTTGAGAAAGGCAAAAATCTGCTTTTCGGTGACACTGTCGATGTTGGCAGTCGGTTCATCGAGCAACAAGATCTGAGGGTCTGATGCCAAAGCGCGGGCAATGAGCGTTTTTTGCGCCTGGCCACCTGAGAGGGAACCGAAAGCGCGGCGTTCTATGCCTTGAAGATCAAACTCCAATAAAAGCTCATCCACCCTACTGACGACGTGTTTAGGGAATTGCCCCAACCAATTCATTTGAGCAAGACATCCCGTCATCACCACCTCTTTGACAGTAATGGGGAATTGCTTGTCATAAGCATTGATCTGCGGGACGTAACCCACCTTTCCGCTCAGAGATACTGTGCCGCTTCCCGGTTTTAACAACCCAAGCATGAGCTTTAAAGCAGTCGTCTTTCCCCCTCCATTGGGACCGATGATTCCGATAAACTCTCCGGGGAAAATATCAAAACTCGCACAGTCGATGACATTGAATTTGTCGTAAGCAAAGGTCACCTTTTGGAAGGAAATGACGGGACTATGGCGTGTTTGTGATCGCATCAACAACTTTTTGAATCGTATCCAAGGGGTCTTCTCCCAGAGGATCGATGGCATGGGTTTTCAGTTTGAGCCTTTCTGCCACCAAGCAAGCGCCCTTACTCGGATGTTGCAAAGAGACAAAGGCGCAATGCACATCGCGTTGCGCAGCTAAAGACAAAATGGACTGTGCCCATTCCGCCGTCGGACTCTTTCCTTCGCATTCCACAGAAATTTGGGATAAATTGTAATCATGGCAGAAATAGCCCAAAAAAGGATGTGAGACGAGTAACCCTTTCTTTGCATAAGGCTTGAGTTGCTCGGAAATTTTGGTATCGAAGGAGTGAATTTCTCGGATACACTCAGATAGTTTTTGGTCATATAGAGCAGTTTGCTTTGGCATCAGGGCAGATAGCGCCGCGCTGATCGCGCGGGCTTGATCAATCAAGCGGAGAGGGCTCATCCAAAAGTGGAGATCTTGAGAAGAGTGAGTGGGCAAAACAAAGAAGGCAAAATCGGCGGAATTTGCATCCCCTGCAAAGGACAGCAAATCGACAGTATCATTGAGCTGAAGTATATGGACATCTTTTTTCTCATGTCTCAACGCATTGACAAGCCTCTGTTCATAAGCTTCACCAATTCCAATCCAAAGATCGCACTTCTGGATGTTCATCGCCTGTTTTGGCGTGATCTCATTTAGGTGAGGGTCAAAACCGGGACTCATCGCGGCGTGCACTTCGACACAATCGCCAGCAAGCGACTTGACGAGTGAAACATAGGGAGGAACGCTGACCAAAACGATGGGTTTTTCCCCTTTTTTCTCCACCCACTTAACCTGGCATCCAGGAAAAATCACAAAGAGGTAAATCAGCGTACCAGCTAAAAAAAAATATTTTTTCATCACGCAAAACTCAGATAAAGCGAGGCGGTAAGCAAAGCTCACGGCTTGGGGTTTAAGCTAAGTGAAAGTATTGGAAACCGACACTCAAGGCATCCTTACCTTAAGACTTTACTTAGCTCATAGGTTGAATGTTTCCTGCCCGGAACTATTCTACCCCAAAGTGCCCCGATTTGTCTATCCCACACCCTAAGTGGCACCTACTCTCAGGTAAGACCTAAACATAGCAAGATCGGTGCAGCTATTTGTGATCTCACACACCACATTTGCTAAAAGGCTTGCTTTGAAACGATATGTGAGAGCTCTTATCACATCGTCTCAATCTTTTTTTGATGCGCTTTTTCCCGATCCGATCGCTTCCTTCACATGGACGAGACAAAGAAACGTAGATGATGGGGCCACGTCCGCTAACAAGCAGATCACAGCTCCGATCCCAGCACTCAAACAAAAAATTGCACTGATGCAAAGCGTGCATTCCCCTGTCAAGGGGAACTAACAGCCCTTCCTGTGGCTATGTTAAAATATCCCCTATCAAAAAATAATCGAGGGAGATTTTAGCCCAACTCGAAAAATACCACTCGCCTACCCCTTGACTGAAGATACCATTAAATATTTTATTGATCATAACTCATTTAGATGCTAACCTCGCGGCTTAAATCAATCATTTGAGTCCAAATATGAGAACACTCAGAGCCCTTACCCACTATACCATTCTGGCAACCACACCCTCTTTGTTTGCCCATACAGAGCTTAACATCCCCCCTCAAAAGGCGCTTCAAACAGTGAGCTGGATGGGCGAGTGTTGGAACTATATGTGGGGAAGTCAGCAGCAAGAGAAGGAGTGGTCACAGCCCACCACATATGATGAAATCCTTCAGATGCTCGAAGACCTAGAGTCTGGAGTGCTTGAGCAAACATACTCTCCAACGCAGCTCGCCAAGATCAGTGATTACATCGCAGCTCTCGCAAAGGAAGGCATTCTTCCAAATGAAACCGAAGAAGAAGCAGACGCTTATGATCTCATGTATGGGGAAGACAGCGCATTTCAGCTTGCCCATTACTTAGAAAATAGTCAAGAATACGCAATCATTCCCGCCGTCATCAACGGTTATGCGGGCTATAACATCGTCCAATGTGGATTCATCAAAAAAGCGTGGAAGAAGACCAAAAAGTTTTGCAAGAAACACAAAAAAGCGA